>Ga0213866_10000462_pt1 | contig 32623 bp, 24 predicted proteins | sample PICome_11_FD_160079 | JGI IMG/M metagenome (GOLD analysis project Ga0213866, IMG submission 160079) | Coastal seawater microbial communities near Pivers Island, North Carolina, United States - PICO284 | ecosystem: Environmental > Aquatic > Marine > Coastal | place: USA: North Carolina... | reverse complement strand
GGTGGCTGAACGAATCTCCGCCTCGATCACGCGCTTGTGGCCGTCAAGATCACGCAACAAGCGCGGCTCAAGCACCACCAAGCCGCGCTCGCCGAAGAGTCGCAGCAGGAGGCGATTCAGCGCTTGGCCAAAGCCACAATCAAAGCTCTCGCGGAAAAGGCTTTCAGCGTGATCGCGATGCTCACCCTCGGGGATCATCTCCAACAACGCTGCGACTTGCGGATCATCGACCGGCGGCAGCTTGATCTTTTCGAGCGGTACGATCGTGCCGGAGCCGAGGGACTTGATGCGCTTCGTAACAAGCTTGCCCTTGCGATTCAGCGCGTTGAAAACGTTAACTTCGTCGATGTCGTGATCTTCGCTCGCAGCCCAGAATATGGGCACGCAGGTGACGCCGCGCTCGCTCAAAGACTCCGCCAGCTTCACCGCGTGCGCGACCTTATGAACGAGCATCAATGGCCCGCCTGCTAGCCCCGGTTGTTGCCCCGTGACGATCGCGAACACATCGCGGGAGGCAAGCAGAGTCGCATTGTCCAGCGCAGCTTGCGGAGCGCCAAGCGAGCGCATGTAGGTGGAGAGTTTGCGCGAGAGACGATTGCGTTCGAGCCCGGAGTAGGTTGATTCCAGGAGCAAAGACTCGCCGCGCTCAACGAGCTGATCGAGGGTTTGGTATGGGCCTGCGTACCACTGCGAAACGTCGTCGAAGTTTTCAAGATAGGCGCGCGCCATGAAGGATGCGTCGGCGCTAAACACTTCGTCTCGCGGGTGATGGTTGGTCATCATGGCTGTCCTGTCGGGCCCGCGAGCACCTTGGTTGTGGATTTTCGCGCGCACATGCGCATTCCATTGCGCTCCATGCTAGCGTGAGCTTTGCTTCCTGACAGCCCATTGCGATGAATCACCGAGAAGAGAGAGAGCATGAGCAAGCACGACATCTCCGCCGAGAATGCGATTGAAGCGATTGAGCCGATTGCCAAGCAAGCAGGCGAGCTGCTGCTGCGCTACTACGACAAGCTTTCAAGCGGGCAAGTCAGCACCAAGTCGAGCGGTCGCGATCTGCTCACCGTCGCGGATTCAGAAGCTGAGGCGCTGGTCATCGCGGAGATCAAAAAGGCTTTTCCGCAGCACTCGATTCTGGGCGAAGAGACTGGCTTCATGCAGGGCAGCGAGCCCTACTGCTGGGTGATCGATCCCCTCGACGGGACGATGAACTTCTCGCGCAGTAATCCCTTCTACGCGGTGTCGATCGGCTTGCTGCATCACGGCGTGCCCTTCGCGGGCGTCGTGAACGCGCCCTATCTGCGCGAGATGTTTTGCGCTGCGAAAGGACAAGGCGCGTACCTCAACGGCGTCAAGTTGCAGGTGAGCAAAGCGAGCACGATCAAGGAATCGCTCTTCGCCACAGGCTTTGGCTACAACCGCAATGAAGTCGAGCGCAACAACGTCGATAACTTCGGCAAGCTCGTGCTTGAAGCTGGCGATCTGCGTCGCAACGGCGCATCGAGCATCGATTCATGCTACGTCGCCGCTGGCCGTTTCGACGGCTACTGGGAAGGCTATCTCAAGCCATGGGACGTGGCCGCGGGCTGCCTTTGCGTGCTCGAAGCGGGTGGCAAGGTGACGGATTTTGCTGGCGATGCGAATCCCGACGAATGGCTTTGGCACGAGAACCAGCTTTGCACGAATGGCCTGGTACACGACGCTTTGCGCGCCGAGTTGAGCGGGCATGAACCGGATTACCAGCCCCTCTTTCAGGACTTCGCGCAGAAGCTCAAGTAACGAGAACATTTCAAAACCAAAAGCGCGACGCTGAGAGAGCCAGCGCCGCGCTTCTTGGATTGCATGGTTCGATCGGAGTCAGCCTCGCAACGGGGTCCTGACTGCGAAGCGAACGCGCTGAGGCTTCTTCCCCTCAGGTGCGGCTGTCTCCCCTGCATCACCAGAAGCAGGTCAGGCCATCATCGGGCCTCGCTACAGCCGCCAGTATCTGTGCGCGGATGCGCTGCGCGGATACCTCGCGCTTCTCCCCAAGCCTCCTGCGCTTTCGCATGCACTGCCGGTGTGCAAGCTTCCCGCCGCGCAGGAGTGCGGTGATTGCTTAGTCGTCCTTCTTCTTGAGCTCATCGAGCGCAGCGTCGATGCTGCTTTCAAGCTCAGTCTTGCGGAAGGTGCGGGCCATCTCCTTGAGCGATGATTCATCGCTGGCAGCTTTGTACCGATCCAGTTCGGCCTGCCCTTGTTCGATGATCTTCGCGTAGAGGGTTGCTGCATCTTCGGTTGGCTCGAAGCCTGCAAGCTCCTCGTCGAAGACTTTGAAGAGACTCTTGAGCGCACGCTTGGTGTTGCCCTCGTCGAACTCTTCCTGCGCGTCTTCGAGATCTTTGACCATGCCTTCGATTGCCTTCTCGCGTTTCTCTCCCAGCGCCTTCGCAAGCGCGATCACGCCCTTGCTGGGCTTGGAAGAGTAGGTCTCGACGACGTTGCCATACCAGTCAGTCAGCAGGTAGGTGCCTGCATCGTCGACTTCGTAAGCGCTCCAAAGATCGTCAGCACTCAGCTTGTTGACGGGGACGGGGCTGATCACCTCGTCTTCGTCAGCTTCATCGCTGCTCTCTTCGTCGTCGTCTGATTCAGCTTTGTCGACGCGCATGTAGCTGAGGTGCTCATACGCCTTCGCAAATTCTGAATCGAACTTCTCGCTTTCATCGTCAGCATCGGCGAACCAAATCAGCAAAGCGCGTTCTTGGTTTTGGATGCCTGTGAGAAGCTGCGAACTCTTGCTTGCCCAATAGATGCTGGGCGCATCGCCTCCGTCGCGACCACGGCCATAGCCCGATCCGCCGCTTGGGAGCCTGCGTTGAAATGAAATGCCATCCTCACGAGGTGACACCGGGGAATCCGCCTGAACGCATGGAATTCCAAGCGAACAAGCCCCGGCAAACGTGAGGCAGGACAGGATGAGTTTTCTCATCACACTGCCTTTCCTGATACAGATGTTCAGGGGAAACACCGCGATGCCACGTGGTGATTCACGCATCGGTGGCGGGACGACCGAGCAGGAATCAGGCATGGGAGTGGGGAACTCCCTCGCAGGGTATGCGAGCATTCTTGACGATTATCATCAGAGTGCAAGGGGAAAGTTGGCAGGCAGGCTTTCCCCTCTCACACTCGCTGCGAAGGCTCGCGCGTATCAACGCTCTTGATCGGTCGGGCGAATCAGAATCTCGTTCACGTTCACATGCTTGGGCTGAGTCACGGCGTATTCGATCGCCGCAGCGATGTCTTCGCTTTGCAATTGGCGCATGCTATCCGCAGCTTGATTCAGCATGTCTTTCGTTTCAGCGTGCGGGATGTGATCGCGCAGCTCGGTCGCCACGATGCCCGGCTCGATCAGCGTGATGCGAATGCCGTCCTTGTGCGTCTCGCGGCGCATCGCCTCCGAGAAGCCGTTCAGGCCCCACTTGCTCGCGTTGTAGCCGCCCGCTGTTGGGCCAGCCATGCGGCCAGCGGTGGAGGAGATGTTGACGATGTGGCCGTCGCCCTGCTTGCGCATGTACTTGAGCGCGCTCTGGCAGCTCACCATCAGGTTGAGCAGATTCAGCTCCAGCATGCGGCGCCAGTCGGCGGGATTCGCGTCGTCGATTGGGGAAAGCAGCATCACGCCGGCGTTGTTGATCAGGATGTCGATTTGCCCGAAGTGCTGCGCTGTTTCGTCAACGATGCGCTGAGCGTCTTCTTCTTTGAGTAGATCGGCGGTGATGGCGAAGCACTCGGCGCCCAAGGCTTTGAGCTTTTCGCTAAGCGCCTCCAAGCGATCTGCGCGACGCGCGGTAATCGCTACCTTTGCGCCCTGTTTTGCTAGCGCGATTGCCGTAGCTTCGCCAATACCGGAGGAAGCGCCAGTTACCAGCGCGACGCGTCCGCTGAGTTTTCCATCTGCCATGAGTCTCTCCTTCAAGTTGAGTTCTGCGGAGCTTAGCCCGATCTCGGTTGCGCGAGCAAGCACAGCCGATGGAATGTGCGACAAGCGAAAGACATCCAAAAGCATGATTCCCGCGCCAACCCGTGAGAAAATCCTCTGCGATCCGGACCATCCTGCTACCATTGGAGCGCGGTTGGTCTCTTCTCGTCCCCACTTTGTTAAGGAAGCGCAGCATGCCACGAATCTTTGTGGAAGCTGGACCTGACACCGGTGCATCTCTCGTTTTGCGAGAAGGGGTTGCGCATTGCATCGGACGCGCGAGCGCATGCTCGATTTCCATGAGCGACACGCTGATCTCCCGACAGCACTTCAAACTGCAAGGTTTGCGCGGCCACTGGTACATCAAGAATCTCAAGCCCGGCAACGGCACGAAACTCAATGGCGAGTCGCTAGAGAACGCGGAGACGCGCGAGCTTTCGCATGCTGACTTGATCGAAGTCGGCAACTCTCGCCTGATCTTTTCGATGAGCGAAGAGGACGACCAGCGCGATCCCCTGACTGGCGAAGTGCTCGCTGGCTATCAGCTCGAAAGCCTGCTCGGCGAGACTTCAACCGGCGCAGTCTACCTGGCGACCAACCTGCAAAGCGGTAGGCGCGTGGCGCTCAAGACGCTTCCGCGCGAGATTGCGCAGGACCGCACGCGCCGCATGAGATTGCTGCGCGAAGCTCGCATCACCGAAGCGCTGCAACACTCCAACATCATCAGCACCTACGAGCATGGCGAGGTGGGGGGCGTCCCCTACATGGCGATTGAGTTCGCGCCTCAAGGCACTCTGCTTGACGAGATTCGCTTGCACGAAGGGCTGCCAGTGCGTCGCGTCGTGTCTGTGATGTTGCAGCTTCTACCCGCGCTTGAGCGATTGGAAGAGAGCGAGCTGGTGCATCGCGACATCAAGCCGGAGAACGTCTTCTGCTTCGACGGCGGCGTCGTCAAGCTGGGCGACTTCGGCACGAGCGCTTCGCTGAGCAGCGCAAAGTCGGCGCGCGCGCATATGGTGGGGTCGCCGCACTACATGTCGCCTGAGCTGGCGGATGGCGAGGGCGTCGATTGCCGTAGCGATCTCTATAGCTTCGGCGCGACGCTTTATCACGCGCTTGAAGGGCGCACGATGTTTGAGGGAACGGATGCAGTGAGCATCTCGCTGCAGCACGGAAAGCAAGGATCTCCATCGCCCAAGCTCTTTCGCCAGAACATCCCTTCAGAGCTGCGAGACTTTGTTGAACGCTTGCTACGCAAGTCGCGCGATGAGCGCTTCGCCAGCGCGAGTGAGGCCTTGGAAGAAGCGAAGCGCATCTCCGCGCAGATCGCGAAAGCGCTTGCGGAAGAGCCCAAGCTGAAACACATGAGCGGCGGTCGAGCAATGACCGAAACGCAGCGCGTACTCGAGCTGCCCTTGCACTCTCGGCCGACGGAGATTCGTCGTCAGTCTGCGCGCAGGGCACGAACTCAAGCGTCAGAGTCTGGCACGGACGAGCACTCGCCTAGGGAGTAGGAAAGCGCATGCCGCGATTGATGGTCAAGCAAGGTCCGGATACCGGCGCGAGCGTAGAGCTTGTGCCCGGCGAGAAGCTCTACATCGGGCGCAGCAGCGAATTGTCTTTCAAGATCAACGACCCTCGCACCTCGCGCAAGCACTTCGTGATGGGCTTCAAGGATGGGCGCTGGCTGCTCAAGAATCTTAGCCCGCCCAACGGCACCTTCGTGAATGGCGGGATGCTTGAGTCATCCGAAGTGACCGCATTGCGCGATGGCGATCTGATCGAGATCGGCAACTCGCTCTTGATGCTGGTCGACGAGGTGAATCCACGCAACGATCCGCTGATCGGCAAGACGATCGGCAACTACCACATCCATCGCGAACTTGGGCGCGGCGGTGTCGGCATTGTCTACCTCGCAACGCAAGTGCAGCTCGGCAGGCAGGTTGCCGTCAAGACGCTGCTGCCCGAGCTGACACGCGATGAGAATCATGTGAAGCGCTTCTATCAAGAAGGGCGATCGACCGCGGCGGTCAATCACCACAAGCTGATTACCGTTCATGATGCGGGCGTCTTCACTCGAAACGTGAAGGTGAAGGGCGTGCCGACTGCGATCGACGTGCCCTACTTTACCGTTGAGTACGCGCCCTACGGCAGCGCCAGCGATGAGATGCGTGAGCGAGGCGTGCTGCCTCTCGTGCGCGTGCTCGACATCGCCTACCAGATGCTCGAAGCGCTTGAGTATCTGGGCAAGGAAGGCGTCGTTCACCGCGACATCAAGCCCGCGAATCTCTTTTGCTTCAACAACGGTGTGGTGAAGCTTGGCGACTTGGGATTGGCGATCTCGAGTCAGGAAGTTTCCAAGCCGCGCGGCGGTCTACTCGGCACGCCTCACTACGTCAGCCCGGAGCAAGCGCGCGGGTTGCCAATGGATCATCGCGCCGATATTTACTCGCTCGGTGCGACGCTCTACCGTTTGATCACGGGGCGTCCGATGTTCGCAGCGGCGAGTGCGAAGGAAATCGCGCGCTGCCAGGTTCGCGAATACGCTGCGCCGATGTCGAACTTTCGTGCGAACGTGCCTGCGCAGCTTGAGCAGATCGTTGGCCGCATGCTGATGAAGAATCCCGACGAGCGCTACCAAAGCGCGACCGAGGTGATGCACACGCTCTCGCTCGTCGCGCTGCCGCCGGAAGACCCGCAGATGTGGTCGATGGGCGGAGCAGCCGCGCCAATGGCTGGGCCCGTCGGTCGAATTGATCCGGGCGACGTGACGCCGGTGTATTAGCGTGGTTCTCGATTTAGTGTATTCGGACAGGCCTCTGGAAGAGGGTGGCGCAGAGAATCTTGGCTTGCACGGGAACTCCGATCCGGTCCTTCTCCCGCTTGCGGGAGAAGGTGGCTGAGACACGAAGTGTCGAAGTCGGATGAGGGCTCCTCCTCTTTGAATCGCAGCAAAAACCAGCTCTCGTAGCGCTTCTGCTCGCTTCGCGAGCACCCCCTCATCCGACCTCACTGCGTTCGGCCACCTTCTCCCCCAAGGGGGAGAAGGGGCTACGACAGCATTCTCAGACAAGACACGATTGTCTGCCCCACCCACGTCTGCAACGCTCCACGACACTCAGCCCTAAGCAATTCGAGAACTACTCTAGCCCGCGCCATCCAGCGTGAGGGGATGCCAAACGCCCTCCCAATCCAACGCGAAGAGCTGACCGTCAAGCTCAGCGTGCAAGCAATCCGGCTGCTTCTGGTTCGCGTGAGCCAGCACAAGCGTGCCCTCGCGCTCCACACCCCACGCGGCGACGCGCGAGAGCGGATCACCAGCTACGCCCAAATCAGGCCACGTGACTTCTGCTAGCACGCTGTCTTTTTTATCGCTCAAACACCGGGCTTTCAGTGCGGTAGTGCTTTTCGCATTCGTGTTCCCAATGACATCACATGCAGTGCCAGACGCCGCCATGCGCTTGAGACTCGTCGCAAACGCGGTGGGGGAGGCGTCCACGCCCAACCAAGCGCGTCCTTCACTTTGAGCGGCTGCGAGCGTCGTGCCTGAGCCGCAACAAAGATCAGCGACCAGATCACCGGAATCGCTACATGCGCGAATGATGCGCTGCAATAAAGGAAGGGGCTTCTGCGTTGGATAACCCAGGCGCTCGCCAGCCATCGGATTGACCATCGGGATATCCCAGACATCGTCAGGCGGCGTGCCGTCCGGGTGAGGCGTGTAGAGCTTGCCGGACTTCGCGCGAATGCCCGAGCGCCCATAGCTGCTGCCCTCGGCATAAGGCTCGCGAATCGCATCAAGATTGAAGCAAGGCGATGCGCCCTTGCCGTACCAGTGCAACAGATCGTGCTTGTTCGAGAAGCGCGACTTGCTGCGCCCCCCGCCGGTGTAGTGCCAGATCACCTGATTCTGAAAGCGCTCAGCACCAAACACATCGTCAAGCAACGCGCGGTGCAGCGAGCTTACGCTCTCCGGGCCGTGCAGCCAGATCGAGCCCTGCTCGCTGAGTAGCGCGCGAGCGAGCTTGAGCAATCGCCAAACGAAATGCGCGTAGCTTGCTTGCCCATCACCCCAGCGATCATCGTAGCCAGGCTGAGGATACGCTTCGCCGTTCACTGAGCGCATATCGGCTCGATGCTCGCGGCCAGTATCGAAGGGCGGATCGAGATAGATGAGATCAACGCTTCCGCCAAACTCTTCGATCAGCCACGCCGCAGCATCAAGCGCATCAGCATGAACCAGCGTGTTCCCTGCCTCACCAGCGTTCAGCCTGAAGTGTGATTGAGGCTCGCCGCTACTGGCAGGCTCAAAGCACGAGCGCTGGCCATCGGCGTTAAACTTGCCGGGCCAAATCACGTCGAGCTCTGATGATGGTGAAGGCTTGCGCATGGCCGCTACTCGGCTTTGTCCAACTCGACTCCGGGCTTGAGCGTGATGACCAGTGCGCGCCCCTTCTTGCTGACATCAGCAACGCCGAGCTTCTCCAGCAGCGGCGGGAAGTAGCTCGCCAGATTGCCGTGGTTGGAATAGGAGCGCAGGAAAGCCTCGAAGCTATCGCCATGGGGCAGGCTCTCTAGGCGGCAGGGCGCGAGCTTCATCTCGCCAAAGATTTGGAGCATCTTGATCGAGTCGGCGACGACCTGATTTCGGCCCCAGATCACCGGATTGCCTTCGCCGTCGTAGTACTGCGTCTTGCCAAACGAGCTGCCGACGTAGAAGTGCAAGTCGCCGTCGCGCTCTTCCACATGGAAGGGGGCGTTCTTGCCGCAGGTTTTGTAGTCGCCGGTCAGAGGTTGTGTCAGGTCAGGCATGGCTTTGCTCATCATCGCTTCTGGAAACGCGCTTGAACTGGCAGCGCGAGGTCTATTGCGAACAGTACGCTATGGAACAAACTGAAAGAGCGCGCGAAGCAAGCTCCATCACATCAGCAGCATACGCACGCTGGTAGGGGAGTTGGCAACGTTCACGCTGATTCGCGCAGATCGTAGTTAAGCTTGGGGTGTTCGATAGTGCTTATCCTGCGTAGAATGCGCTCAGCATCGCAAGGTGCGTAAACCAACCCCACCCCGGCGCCTGCGCTGCATTAGCTTCGCATAGGCTTTCGGAGAGCATGATATGCGTCGATTTACTTTGCCTCTCATGTCTGTTCTGCTTGTCGCCCTCGTGCTGACAGGAGTTCTGAGCTTTGTTGGATTCTCCGCCAAAGCACAGAACAACAGCGGTTCCTCAGGTGCTCCCGCTTCGTCGGGAGGTGCGGGAGGTAGCTCCGCAGGTAGCACGGATCTTTCTATCCCTCAAAGTGGAAGCGCGGAAGCGTTGCTTGCAGACTTGCAGTCGCCCCTCGTAGAGCGCGCGATTTCCGAGGGTTTGCAGGAACTCGCAGCGCGCCAGAACGTTGAGGAGGGAACGCCGGAATTCGGTTCCTTCGGCAACCAGGAAGTGCGCGTGGCAAAGAGCGCGCTCGCCGGGCTTGCGCTTGTTGCCTCCGGCTCTCTGCCGAACTCTGGCCCATACGGGCTGCATGTCAGCCGCTGCGTGGACTACATTTTGCGTCAGCAAGATCCTAACACCGGCTTCTTCGCGGACAGCTCGGATCACAGTCGGATTCACGGGCACGGCTACGCCATGTTCTTCTTGAGCCAGGTGTACGGTCATTCGCCGCGCGATGCAGAAATATCGAAGTCGCTTTCGGCGGGAATCCGCTGCTTGAAGGCCGGGCAAACCCGCTTGGGTGGCTGGGGCTACGTTCCAAATCCTGAAGATCCAGACGAAGCTTCGACGACCGTGTGCGCGCTGCAAGCTCTCCGCTGCTGTCAGATGGCGGGCTTTGAGGTACCGCTCGAGACGATTGCCAACGCCATCGGCTATCTCGATCTTTCAAAGGAAGAGCAGTACTTCATGAATAACGAAGGCAAGCCCGTGCGCGGCTACACCTTCAAATATTCGGTAGCCTCCGGTCGCTCGTCGCATAGCTGGACGCTGGTCGCCGCTTGCTGCGCCTGCCTGAACAACATTGGTGCGTACTCGAAGTATGCGCGTTGGAATGGCAAGGACATCGGCGCGGTGCTGGAGGGCGGCATTGGTTGGCTCCATCACCACTTCGACAAGTACATGGAAGGTTTCGGGTCCGGCTCAAACCTTGAGAACAATTTCTTTTACTACGCCCAATTCTATGCCTGCCAAGCACTTTGGCAGTACTCGGACATCAGCTTGTTCAAAGCGTATTACCCGAGAGTTCGGGATGCGTTGTTGAATGGCCGCGCAAAATCGGGCACGCGCTATTGGACCCATTCGCAATACGGTGACGCATATGCCACCGCTTTCGCCTTGCTCGTGCTTCAGCTACCCTATCAGTACTTGCCAGCATTCCAGCGTTAGTCGCGATTGCAGGTATTTCGTAGGTTTCAGTACATCGAGCATTTATGTCCGAGGGCGTCTTCCAGCAGCGCATGCTTCTTCCAGCAGGCACCAAGGTTCGACCTTTGGTGTCACGCACCTGCACGGTTGGTGGCAAGCGATCACAGATCTTCTCCGGTCATCCCGGCGTGATCATTCGCTCTGCGAAAGACGTGTACTCGCGCTTGCTCGTGCGCTTCGATGATGAAGGCGCGGAGCTTGCCTACCTGCCGCACGAAGTCGTGCCGATCGACGCTGGCGCCGAGTGTCCCTTTGATCTGCGTAGCGCGATCGTGCTGAAGACTCGCATCGGCAGTCACGCTCACGGCATCGCTCACGAAGAATCTGACGACGACATTCGCGGCGTTTTCGTTTCGCCATCCGATCTGCACTGGGCTTTGCACTACACGCCGCGCCGGATCGAGTTTTTGCAGGACGGACTCGACGAGCTGTATTACGAGATCGGCGGCTTTGTCAGGCGCTTGCTGACCGGCGATCCGATGGCGATGGAAACGCTCTTTTCCGATCTTGTGCTGGAAGCTGATGAGGTCGGCCAGTTCTTGATCGATCAACGCCAGCGCTTCCTGACGCGACCTGCTCTGCTGGGCTTTCCAATCTTCCTGCGCGATCAGATGCGCAAGCTCAACCGCAAGGATCGCAAGGGCCATCGAGTCAAATCGAAGGCGCTGATGCACTCGCTGCGCTTGGCGATCTCCGGCCTGCGCGCCCTAGAAACAGGCGAGCTCACGCTGGAGGCGCGCGAGTACGCGGACATCTTCGTGGAGATTCGCGAGGGCGAATGGGCCTTTGAGCGCGTCAATCAGGAAGTTCACCGCTGCCTGCGTCGCTTCGACGAGGTGCTCAATGATTCACCGCTGCCCGCCGAACCAGCGACGATCGCAGCAGACGACTGCCTGATCTATTCGCGCGGCCATTTTGCTCGCCGCTGGATTGAGAAGAACCCAACGATCTTCAAGGATCGCGAAGGCGCACTGCTCGCTTAAGCGTCAGATGTCGCATCCCCGCTCTGTACCCCGTCAACTTCGTTGTTACACTCATCGCATCTTGCTCTCGGCTGGAGCCGCGCAGCGTGTGGGGGTTACACGCGTTGTGGGTTGGGAGACTCGCGGGTATCGCTTGCGAGTAGTTTGAACGAAGCTCATGGAGATATGAGAGATGAAGCAATTTGTGAATCGTGCGATGAAGGTTTCAGTGCTTGCGCTGAGTGCGTTGTTCTTTGCTGCTTGCGGCGGCTTTGCTGGTGATTCGGGTGAGATTGCGCTGGCTGAGTCCGTGAAGGACGCGCTGGCTGATAAGGATTTGGGGAGCATCTTCGCCGATATGACGCCGGAGGCTCAAAACGAGGCCCTTGTGGATCATCTGAGAAAGGTCAGGAACCTGGAAGATGATGAAGCCAAGCAACGCGATGAGCGTTTGGCGAGTATCAACAAGGAATTCAAGAAGTGGAACAAGGACTGGGCAGATCTAGATCTTGAGGGATTCAAAGCCTTTGCGCCAGAAGATCAACTAAGCGAGATGGTGCGCTACATCTACACTGACAAGAAGTTTGACGAGAAGTCTTCGTCCTTCAAGATCACCAACTATTCGCGCGGATTCCAAAACGCGACGGATTGGGGCGCGGCGAACGTGACCTTTGAGAATGAGTACGGCTGCAAGATCAGCGTTTCGATGGTCCAGCGCGCGGGAACTTGGATGTTGGACAAGATGCCCGACATTGAAGGCTTCGAGCCTGTCGATCCTGATGCGAAGAAGGATGAAGACAAAGACGACGCCTAGACTGGCAGCGCCAATCGTATGCGCTTAGGATAGCCCCCGGCTGGCCCGGGGGTTTTCCTTTGGGCGGCACCGATTGACCACTCCAGCGGAACCTGCCCATGACTTCCCGACCCTTCATGCTTGCTGGCAACTGGAAGATGAACCTCGCGCTCGACGAGTCACTCGCGCACGCGGAAGCCTGCGCGCAACTCGGCGCAAAGCACGCGAGCTTGGACATCGCGATCTTCCCCTCTGCTTTCGCGGTTGCCGCGATCCAACACAAGCTTGCTGACGCGAAGCTCATCGTTGGCGCGCAGAATTGCCACCAAGCAGAAAGCGGCGCGTTCACCGGCGAAGTCTCCGCGCAGCAGTGGAAGTCGGCTGGCATCACGCATGTGTTGATCGGCCACTCTGAGCGGCGCGAAGTTTTTGGCGAGTCGCTGGACCAGATCGCCGACAAGCTTGTCTCCGCGCGCAAGGCTGGACTGCACGTGATCTTCTGCGTTGGCGAGAAGATCGAAGAGCGCAAAGCCGGTCGCGCTGAAGTCGTCGTCGGCGAACAGCTTGCAGCCATCACCTCGCTGATGCCCGAAGATCGCTCAGCGATCGACATCGCCTACGAACCCGTCTGGGCAATCGGCACCGGGGAAAGCGCCACGCCTGAGATTGCAGAGGACATGCACCGCCATATCCGCCGCGCCCTGACCGCCCTGCGCGGCTGCGGCGAAGCACGTCTCCTCTACGGCGGCTCGGTGAAGCCCGACAACGCCGCCGAGCTTGCAGCGCAGGAGAACATCGATGGATTCTTGGTCGGCGGCGCATCGCTGAAGATCGAGAGCTTCGCCGCAATCGCGCAAGCCAGCGCCCCGTAGAAGGGGCATTCACGTCGGTTTAGAACTCGCCTCAAGTTGCCTTGCAGTGGCACCGACACCCCTGTCGGTGCGTCGCGTTCCTATGCGACAACTCTTGAGGAAGCGCTAAGATTCGCAACGGAACTGGCACGAATGCCAGTTCTACTGCGCTACCCTCACCTCACCCAAGCAGCGGATGGCAGGCGCTTGCCTTGATCAGCGCGAACACCTCCACCCCTTCGCGGAGCTCAAGCTCGGCCAGCGCATCGTGCGTGATGCGACTCAGCAGACGCGGCCCTGTGGAATCAAAAGGCGATAGCTCGATCAGCGCGGACTCGCCTCGCGCGCTGACTTCGCGCACGGTGCAGCGGAGGGCGTTGCGCGCAGATAGCCCGCGCGGTACTTCGAGGCAGAGCATCACATCGTCCGCGTGAATCCCAACGCTCACGCTTTCCCCAACTGCGACACCCGACAACTGCACGCGCAAGCTCTGCGTTTCCCCGAATGCGAGCGAAGAGCTCGAACCCTGCGACCCGCTGCGAGCGCTGAGCTTCAAAAGGTTGTCCACCCCGCTCAGTTTGGCGATCCCGCTGGTCGGCGGAGAGCGCAGCACGCTGATCGGCTCGCCCTGCATCACCACAGCTCCCGCCTCAAGCACGATGCAATCATCGGCGAGCGCGAGCAGTTCGGAGACGCGATGGGTAACGAGCAACATCGGCAGGCGAAGCTCGCGCTTGATCTCCAGCAGCAGCGATTGCACTTCCCACGCAAGCCCAGCATCAAGCGCACTCGTCGGCTCATCCAAAAGAAGCGCGGCTGGATCGCTCAACAACGCGCGCCCTAGCGAAACGCGCTGCTTCTCGCCGCCCGAAAGATTCGCGGGATTGCGATCAAGCAGGTGTGTGATACGCAGCAGATCAAGCAAGCGCTTGCCTTCAGCGCTCTCCAGCATGGTGGAAGCGCCAGGCGCGTAGCAGAGGTTGCGCTGCACATCGAGGTGCGGGAAGAGCAGCGCGTCCTGCGTGACGTAAGCGAGCTTGCGCGCCTCGGGCTTCACGCTGATCTTGTGCGCGCAGTCCACCAGCACGCGCTCGCCAATCGCGATGCGGCCAGTGTCGAGCTTCACATGACCTGCGATCAGATTGAGCAGCAGCGACTTGCCCGCGCCGCTCGCGCCGAAAATGCCGAGCACGGGGCCAGCGCTCGCAAGCTCAACGCTTAGCTCAAAGCCCTTCACTTGATGCTGGAGATCGAGCTCAAACATCGCGCGCTCCAGCTTGATTCACGTCGAGCAATTTCGCGCGCTGCGCCCGCTGCAGCCATGTTGCGAGCAAGAGCGCGACCAGCGAGATTGCAACGCTCACGCAAACCAAGCGAATCGCTACGCCTTCTTCTTCAGCCCGAAAGGAGCTGATCGCCTCCATCACGCGCAACGAGATGGTTTCCGTCTCGCCCTCCACATTGCCCGCTAGCACAATCGTCGCGCCGTATTCGCCCAACGCGCGCGCGAAAGCAAACACCGCCCCGCCGATCACGCCGGGCCACGCGAGGGGCAGCGTGACTCGCCACGCCGTCGCCCAGCGCCCGCGTCCCAGCGAGCGCGAGATGCGCTCTAAGCGTGGGTCAACGCCCAGCAGTGCAAGGCGCATGCTCTCCACCATCAGCGGGAAGCCCACGACTCCAGCGGCAATCACGCAAGCGAGAGTGCTGTAGGCGATCGACACTCCGAACACATCAAAGAGCCAACTGCCGAACAGCGACGAGCGCCCCAGCAAGGTCAGCAGCAAGAAGCCCGTGACCACCGGCGGCATCACCATCGGCAGCATCACCACCCCGTGCAGGAGCGAGCGCCAGGGCGAGTCCCAACGCGCCAGCACCCACGCCATCAGCGCCGCGAAGGGCAGTGATGCGAGCGTGCTGAGCGCTGCCACTTGCAGGCTGAGAGCGATGATGCTGAGTTCGTCGGCGCTCATGCGTGCTACTTGTTTTTGGCGGGTTGGAAGCCAGCTTCTTCGAGACGCTTCGCGCCTTGCTCGCCTTGCAGGAAAGCAATGAACTCACGCGCCGCTTCCGGCTGCTTGGCGTCCTTGATCACGGCGGCGATATACTCAATCGGCGTGTGTGTCGCCATGTTGAATGGAAAGAGCACGCGCACAGCCTCGCCTGCCGCTTTCGCGTCGCTGGCATACACGATGCCCGCATCCGCATTGCCGCTCGTCACCGCGTTGAGCACCGCTCGAACATCGCTCTGACCTACAAGCTTCGGCGTGATGGCTGCGAGCAAGCCGATGCGCTCAAGCGATTCGCGCGCGTAGTCGCCAGCGGGAACGCCTTTGTTCGCGATTGCAATCGTGCTGAAAATATCCTTGGGAAAGTCGCGGGCGCTGGTGGATTGATTCGTGCTCTGCGCTGAAACGATGCAAACCAGCGAGTTGCGTGCAATCACCACGGGCTCACCGAGTAGCAGGTCTTTGTCCGCGAGCTGCGTCATCCATGCGAGATTCGCACTGATGAAAACATCGGCGCTGCGTCCATCTTCGATCTGTTTGGCGAGCTTGCTGGTCGCGGCGAAGCTGCTTGCGACTGGCTGATCGTGCTCGCTACGAAAATCCTCGCCGAGCGCTCTGACGATGTCGAAGGTGCTTGCCGCGCCCAAAACCTGCAATGGCTCGTCTTTGCTGGAGCCGCACGCGAACAAGGACAAGCATGCGATGCAAGTGATCAGGGCGGCTAGAATGACTCGCAGGCGTGTTTGCATGTTGAATCTCCAAGATGGCGCGCGCGAGCGTTAGAAGTCTCTCACGCATTCTTCACCCAGGCAATTGCTCCCGTCACCGCCAGCAGTATCCTTGCGGGCCGGAGAGTCACTACCATCATGATATTGAGCTTCCACAATTTTGCTGCTGATATTGCGCCGCACGAGAGCTGGGGTTTGCACCTTGGCTTGATGGCGATGTGTTTGGCCGCGCTGATTGCGGTGCTGCGCATGTTCCTGCCGAACATCGCGAAGGACTGGTGCGTGAGGCTCTTCGGCGGGATGGCCGTCGGTGCGCTGGGCTCCTACTTCGTCTCACGCTTCGTTTCAAACGGTATTGATCCGCTCGCGAACATCTTTGAGATTCTGCTGCTGGTTGGTGGGGGACTCGTGGCGATTGGCCTCGCAGCGCAGTGGCGAAGGCCGCAGCCTGGGCTGAATGCGGTGCTCTTCCCGATGGCGCTTGTGGTGATGTGCATGGCCTTGTTGCTGGCAGATGCTTTTGGACCAAGCGCAGTTGATGATTCGAAACGGCAAACGATTGCTCATCCCTTGCTGATCGCGCACATTGTGCTGGCGGTTGTTGCAACGGTTCAGCTCGGCTTTGCTGCGATTGTTGCAGGGATTTATCTCGCGCAAGACCGGGCGCTGAGCAAGAAGATGGACAACTCGCTTTTCCGTTCGCTGCCATCAATCGAGACCATGCGCACCTACATTGACGTCTCGATTGACATCGGATTCGCAGCGCTCACGAGCTCGCTGATTCTTGGCTTTATCGTCGTGCGCAAGTCGCTCAGCGAGTGGCTGAGTGATCCTGTGGTTGATACTTCGCTCGCCATGTGGCTGGTCTTCGCCGTTGTTGCGGTTGGCCGCCGCGTCGGCCCGCTTTACGGCAAGCGCGTGGTGTACACGGTGCTTGTTGGCTTTGCGCTGGTCGTCGCCTTCTTCGCATGGATGAGCATTAGCACGGGCGGGCTTCACAGCTTCGAGCGCTCGGACACGAGCAGCTTGGAGCGCAAAGAAAACTTGGCCAAGAGCGTGACCTCGCTCGGCTCGTTGACGTTCAACTCTTCGATGCATGCGAATGCCATGCGCGTGGGAGATCAGAGGGCAAGCGGGAGGCGAGTCTGATGAAACGCTTTGCCGTCATCGGAACCAGCCACCGGATCGCGCCACTTGAAGTGCGCGAGGCGCTGGCGTTCCAGCCGCACGAGATCCCCGGCGCGTTGAGCACGTTGCGCGAGGAATACGATATCCCGCAAGCGCTGCTGGTCTCCACCTGCAACCGTACCGAGGTGATTAGCTTCTGCGAAGGCGACGACGCGGAAGATCGCGTGCTCGCTTTCCTGAAGCGCGCCAAGGGCATCGACCCGCACAAGATCAAGCCTCATCTCTTCTCGCATCGCGGAGTGGAGGCCATACGCCACGTCTTCAAAGTCGCCGCGAGCTTGGACAGCCTCGTGCTCGGCGAGTACCAGATCCTGAGTCAGCTCAAGCAAGCCTATCACTCGGCGAATGAAGCCGATGGTGCGGGCAAAGCGCTGCATGTGCTGATGCATAGCGCGCTGAAAGTCGGCAAAGAGGTTCGCGCGACGACGGGAATCGGCGCGGGACAGATCAGCGTCGCATCGGTCGCCGTCTCCTTCATCAAGCGTACCTTCGATGATCTGGAGAAGAAGACCGCGTTGCTGATCGGGATCGGCGAGACTGGCTTGATCACCTTGCGGCATCTGCGCGATGCTGGCGTCGGGCGGATCATCGTCGCGAATCGCACGCTTTCGCGCGCGCAAGACGCTGCGCGGGAGTTTGGCGGCGAGGCCTATCCGCTGGAAGATCTCGACAAGGTCCTGCCGCAAGCGGACATCGTCGTTTCGCAAACCGCATCGCCAACGCCGATCATTACGGCAAAGGTTGCAATGCGAGCTTTGCGCAAGCGCTCGTATCGCTCGATGTTCGTCGTTGATCTGGCTGTGCCGCGCGATATTCACCCTGATGCGGGCAAGATTGACGGCGTGTATCGCTACGACATCGACGATCTACAGCGCGTGGTTGAGCAAACGCTTGAGCATCGCAGCGCCGAGCAGGAACGCTGCGAGCACATGCTTGAAGAGCGCGTGCAGAGCTTCTGCGAGAGTTTCAGAACACTCACGGTCGACCCGCTGATCGCGGGCATCAAAGCGCAAGCGGAGCAATTGGTTGAGCAAGAGTTTGAGCGCAGCGCGCGCAAGCTCTCCTCGCTGACCGAAGACGAGCGGGCTGAGGTCAAGCGCTTGCTTTCTCGCACGATTGCCAAGCTCCTGCATCAGCCCATGCTTGCGATTAAAGATGAAGCGCGATCATCGTTGCTCGGGCCGGATGTTTGGAGCTTTGTCGAATCCATGTTCGATCTGCGCGGCCTCCTCACCACCGGCGGCGATCAGCTCGCACAACCTTCAAGGCGCGCGCGCATCACGGGGAAGATTCCGCCGAAAACAATCCCGCTTCGTGTCAGCGTAGAGGATGAAGACGAAGGTGAGATCACCAGCGTGATCGAAGAAGCCCCCGTCGGAGGAAGGGCGAACGATGAGCGCTGATCGTTCTCGCCTTGAGTTCATGGGGCAACTCGCGGGCGGCTTTGCTCACGAAGTGAAGAACCCGCTCTCCACGATCCGCTTGCATCTCGAATTGATGGAAGAGGATTTCGAGTCCGATGATTCTGAGGGCGGCCAACGCAACCTGCGCAAGTCGCGCCTGATCCTCAAGGAGGTGCGCAGGCTCGAAGAGATCGTGCAGGAGTTCCTCAAGATCGCGCGCGGCCACGACCTCAAACAAACAGCGGTCGATCTTGCAGCGAGCCTAAGCGATCTCGTCGAACTCGTGCGCCCCGAAGCGGACAGCAAAGGCGTGACGATCAACCTGCGCATCTCGAACAAGATCGGAACGGTGCTGCTGGACGAGAACTACTTTCACCGCGCCATGCTCAACCTCGTGCAGAACGCGATCATCGCCTGCGAGCCGAAAGGCGGAGGCGACGTGATGATCGAAGTGGGACGCAACTCGATGGCCGTCGGCATTGCGATTACCGATACCGGCGTTGGCATTCCCGATGGCGTGCGCGAGCGCATCTTCCGCCCCTACTTCACCACGCGCGCGGGGGGCACGGGCATGGGCCTGCCGATGGCGCGCAGGATTATTGAAGAGCACGGCGGGTATCTCGCCTTCGATTCGGTCGAGGGTCAGGGCACGCGCTTTATGATCATGCTGCCGATTTCGAGCGGCGATCCGCTCACGCAAATCGTCATCACGCCTCGCCCGACAACGGCCAGCGGACGCTTCAAGTCGGTGGACGAGAGCGAGGACGTAGCGGTAGATGTGCCGGCTGTGGTAAATCGCGTGCTCGCGGATAGTCGCGAAGACGGTGAGTGAAGGCGCAAAGCCCGCCCTCGCTGAGTTTTCGCTCTGCTGGCGGCAAACAATCATGCTCGGTCTAGCCGCTACCCAACGCCTGATTCCCTGTTATGTTGCGCCTGACGCTTGTTTGAAGCGCGCTCACCCCGCGAGCGCGTAAGACACTGAGAGACGAGAGACGCCATGAAGGTACTGGTCATTGGCAAGGGCGGCCGCGAGCACGCCCTGGTTTGGAAACTCGCGCAATCAGATCAAGTCACGAAGATCTACGCAGCGCCGGGTAATCCGGGCATTGGCAAACATGCCGAATGCGTCGACATCTCACAGGATTCTCACGCTGGTCTGATCAAGTTCGTTCAAGACAACGAGATTGATCTGACCGTCGTGGGCCCCGAAGCGCCTCTGGCCGCCGGCATCGTCGATAAGTTCAAGAAGAAGGGCCTGCGCATCTTCGGCCCGAGCGAGCGCAGTGCGCGTCTTGAGTCTTCGAAAAGCTTCGCCAAAACGCTGATGACGAAGCACGGGATTCCGACGGGCTATAGCCGCACCTTTCACGACTTCAACCTCGCTGCTCAGTACCTTGAGCGCGTGCCCTATCCGATTGTGGTGAAGGCCGACGGCCTCGCTGCGGGCAAGGGCGTTGCGATCTGCAAAGACCAAGAGATGGCGACTCGATTCGCGCGTGAGTTCATGCGCGACGCGAAACTCGGCGAAGCTGGACGCACTGTCGTGATCGAGGACTTTCTCGAAGGCGACGAAGTCAGCTTGATGGCGATCAGCGACGGCCAAACGATCATTCCGCTGGAGCCCGCGCAGGATCACAAGGCCCTGCTGGATGGCGGCCGTGGCCCGAATACCGGTGGCATGGGCTGTTACTCGCCGCTGCCCCGCCTGACTCCGACGCAGCTTGAAGAGATGGAGCGCGAGGTGATCGTGCAGGGCATCCACGCGGTGAACAGCGAGGGTGAGAATTTCACCGGCTGCCTTTTCGCTGGCATCATGATGACCGACGATGGCGCTAAAGTCCTCGAATACAACGTGCGCTTCGGCGATCCTGAGATGCAGGCGATGGTCCGCAGGCTCAAGTCAGATCTCTTCCCGCTGCTTTGGCACACTTGCGAAGGCACACTTGATCAGTGCGAGATCGAGTGGGACCCGCGCACCGTGGTCACGGTCGTGCTCGCTGCGGGCGGCTATCCCGGCAAGCTCGATCCCAGCGCGCCGATTCACGGGCTGGATCAGGATTTCGGCGAGGATGTCGTCGTCTTCCACGCTGGCACGCAGATGATCGCCGGTCAGATTCAGACGGGCGGAGGGCGCGTAGTAGCAATCACCGCGCTCGGCGATACGCTCGAAGAAGCGCAACAAAAGGCCTACGCCGCTGCGGATCGGATTGATTTCCGCGGCAAGCAGATTCGCCGAGATATCGGAAAGCGTGGACTCGACTGGCTGCGCTCGAATCCGGCGAAAGCCTGATCCGACGCTTTCCGGTAGATGGAGTTGGGCGCTGCGCTATAGTCAACTTTTGGTACAAGACCCTGTCGATTGCTTTGACCCGCGATCAGGAGATCAGTGAGCATGCTGAATTTCGACCTCACGGAAGAGGAAGAGCAGATTCGCGAAACGATTCGCGCCTTCGCGGACGAGGAGCTCAAGCCCATCGTTCAAGAATTGGACGAGGACAAGCGCTTCCCGATCGACATCTTCAAGAAGATTGCTGATCTCGGATTGCTAGGCCTGCCGATTCCAGAAGAGTTTGGCGGCGTTGGCTGCTCGACGCTCGCCTACGTTATTACCGTGGAAGAGCTCGCCCGCGTGTGCGCTTCAACCGCGCTGGGCTATGCGGCGCACGTCAGCCTCGGCACCTATCCCATCTACGCCTTCGGTACGGACGCGCAGAAGGAGAAGTACGTCTCCCTGCTGTGCGGCGGTCTTGACGACACGAAAGAGCACGGCCTCGGCCTCGGCTGCTTCGGTTTGACAGAGCCGGGCGCTGGTTCGGACGCTGGCAACACCGCGACGACTGCTGTGCTTGATGGCGACGAGTGGGTGATTAATGGTCGCAAGTGCTGGATTACCAACGCTTCTTACGCTCGCACCTGCATTCTGACGGCCAAGACCGATCAGAGCGCGCCTCGCGGCAAGGGCATCTCGGCTTTCGTGGTTGAGACGGCGACGCCTGGGTTTGAAGTGGAGAAGGAAGAGGACAAGCTCGGAATGCGCTCGTCCAACACCTGCCAGATCGCTTTCACCGACATGCGCGTACCCAAGGATTCGATTGTTGGCGGCGAAGCAGCGATGAACGACGGCTTCAAGAAGTTCATGAAGACGCTGGATGGTGGTCGTATCTCGATTGGCGCGCTTGGACTTGGCATCGCTATCGGCGCGTATGAAATCGCGAAGGAATACGTCAAGGAACGCAAGCAGTTCGGCAAATCGATCGGCAGCTTCCAGGGCACCAGCTTCAAGATTTCAGACATGGCGATGAACATCGAGGCTGGCCGCCACCTAGTGTACAACGCTGCTCGTTTGAAGGACGCCGGACGCGAGTTTGGTCAGCAAGCTGCTTACGCGAAGCTCTTCACCAGCGAGCTTTCGATGAAGTGCTCGACCGATGCGATCCAGTGCCTCGGCGGAGTCGGCTACACCCGCGAGTACCACGTCGAACGCATGATGCGCGACGCGAAGCTCTGCGAAATCGGGGAAGGCACGAGCGAAGTCCAGCGCTTGAAGATCGCGCGCGAGCTGCTCGGACGGCTCTAGATCGCTGGCTTGGTCGTCGGGAAGTTGAATCGGAAGCCGGATTCAACACAGAGGCACAAAGGCACAGAGGCCACAGAGCACTGCACGTTGATCTCACGTTGCAGTGCTCTGCGAGGCACGCCGCAAATAGAAGAGCCTCGCGAAGATGAAGGATCGCCGAAGCAGCGGCGTTTCCCGTTGATCTTTGTCAGGTCTGATCAATCGCAAAGCAAGCTGGCGCCATCACGATGAGAACAGAAGAGCGCGAGAGAACGTGGCTGAATCGCGCAGCGCTCTGTGTTTCTCAGTGCCTCCGTGCCTCTGTGTTAAGACCTTCCTTCCGCTGACAACGCGCTGCTTCAGGTCGCTACAAAGAACAATGGATTAGCAGGACTCCATCATGATCCTCCTGCTCGACAACTACGACTCATTCACCTTCAACCTCGTGCAGTACTTTGAGCAGCTTGACTGCGATGTTCACGTCGTCCGCAACGATGCAATCAGCGCTCGCGAGGCGATGGCGCTCAACGCGCAGGCGATTTGCATTTCACCTGGCCCTGGCCATCCGAAAGACGCGGGCATCACGCTTGATTTGATCAACGCGGCGCAAGGCCTCGTCCCCCTCTTTGGCGTGTGCCTTGGCATGCAAGCGCTGATCCACTCACATGGCGGCCACATCACGCACGCGCCTTTGCCGATGCACGGCAAGACTTCGGCAATCACCCACGCAGGGGGAGGCGTGTTTGAGGGGTTGGCGCAGCCGCTCACAGTGTGCCGCTATCACTCGCTTTGCGCATATCGCGACGCTCTGCCTGATGCACTGCAATGCGATGCTTGGAGCGAGGATGGCGTGGTGATGGGCGTCAGCAAAAGCGATGCGCTTCAGTGGGGCGTGCAGTTTCATCCCGAAGCTATCCTCACGCAAAGCGGGCTTGAGCTGATCGCGAACTTCCTGCGCTTGGCGAAGATCCCGCAACGCAGCTAATCACTGACCACAGGGCAGCACATGTCGGATGCAATTGGAATCAGCGCTTCGTTGGGAACGGCGGGATGCTGGGCGATGACGGCGCTCTTCTTCTCGGCTGCCGGGCGGCGCATCGGCTCGAAGAGCGTGAATCGCATTCGCCTCGTTATCGCGATTGTCTTCTTGATCGCGACCATGTTTGTGCTTGGCTTGCCTTGGGAAATCCCGACGAATCAGCTCGTGCTCTTCGGACTCTCAGGGGTGATCGGGCTTGCGCTGGGCGACGCGATCTTCTTCGAATCGCTGGTGATTCTCGGGCCGAGGCGAGCCGCGCTGATTATGTCGTGTCTCTCGCCAGTCTTCGCAGCGATGCTGATGGTTCCGCTGCTCTCTGAAACGATTGGCGTGATTGCAATCGCTGGCATGGCCCTGACAATCGGCGGCGTGGGGTGGGTGATCAGCGAGCGCGCAGCTCCCGGCGCGACGCAAGGCAACATCAGGCTCGGCGTGCTGCTCGCGATGGGCGGCGCTCTATGCCAAGCGGGCGGGCTGATCGTAGCCAAGGCAGCGCTCGGCCGGGCGGCTGATGGCTCGCTCCTCGCAAGTTGGTCTGGACTCTCAGCGCGAGAGGGGATGAGCGGCGTTGACATCCACGCGACCTACGGAACACTTATCAGAATGATTACGGCACTCTTTGCGCTACTCTTATACTCTGCTATATATGGCGGCTTGAGGAAGACTCTGCAATCCACTCGTGACCGCAAGGGCATGGTGCTGACAGCGACCGGTGCATTCTTCGGTCCCTTCTTGGGCGTGACGCTCTCGCTGATTGCAGTGGCGAACGCGAACACGGCTGTAGCCTCTACAGTTATGGCTATGTCGCCGATCTTGGTGATCCCGATCGTGATAGTCGTATACAAGGAAAAGGTAAGCTGGCGTGCTTGGGCAGGCGCAATAGTTGCCGTTGCAGGTGTGGCGCTGCTGAGCTTGCGAGAGTTGCTAAAGGACTCTATTGGACAGCTCTAGTGCACGCTGTATCGAAAGCGCTTATAACTATATATAAGTAAAGATAAAGAGAGAGGATCACGGAGTCGGACGAGGTAGCGGAGCGGAAGGAGAATCAGGATTGCTCGCAGGCGAGTGGGAAGCGGTGATCGAGTTGCATGCCTGTTAGGTTTGCGCGGTGTCCTACGGTCGACGGAGAGAAGAGAGTCTCGCGCTGAGCCGCTGGGGCTCCGAGGGCCTGGCGGGGAATGCGAAGCTCGCATCAACATGTGAGCGCGCTCAGGTGAGATAGGCTCCTCCGCCATCTGGAATCTACAAAGAACAACAAGGCGCGCTGCCCAACACGAATAGCTGACGAGTAGTTGGTTCGCGGCATCACCCGCCAGGCCCTCTGCGCCTCTGCGCGAGTCCCTCTTTCCGCCACGAATAATTTGTTGCTTCTCGACGCACTTAGCTGCTGCACAAGACGTTGCCCGGTCGCCTGCGGAAATCCTAAAACTCCGTGACCTCCGCTAACTCATCCTTCTCCGTGATCCTCTCTCCCATCCCCAGCTATAATGGTACTCGGCTGAATCAGCCAGGAGGCCTTATGGCGAACAAGATCGACCGCGACTACTCGCGCTTCCGCAAGATCGTGAAGGGCAAAGTCCGCGAAGAGCTCAAGCAGTTCATCTCCAAGGGTGAGCTCGTCGCACGCAAGCGCGGCGGCAAAGTCACCATTCCGCTCCCGCAAATCGACATCCCGCGCTTCCGCTTCGGCAGCCAGCAAAAAGGAGGCGTCGGGCAAGGTAGCGGTAATGAAGGCGATCCCGTCGCTGGCGATGGCGAGAAGCAGCCCGGCTCAGGCGAGGCTGGGGAGGATCCCGGCGAGCACGAGATCGAAGTCGAGGTGACGCTCGAAGAGCTGGCCAAGATTTTCGGAGAGGAGCTCGGGCTGCCCAAGATCGAACCCAAGGGCAAGAAGAACGTCGAGGCGAAGAGCGCGCGCTACACCGGCATTCGCCGCACCGGGCCGGAAGGTTTGCGTCACTTCAAGCGCACCTACCGCGAGGGATTGAAGCGCGCCATCGCAATGGGGCTCTACGATCCGGAAGACCCGATCATCATCCCGGAACGCGAAGACAGGCGCTACCGCGGCCAGCGCGAGACCGTCGTACCCGAGAGCAACGCCGTCTTGATCTACATGATGGACGTGTCCGGCTCGATGGGGGAAGAGCAGAAGGAGATGGTGCGCAACGCCGCCTTCTGGATCGATACCTGGCTGCGCTCGCAATACAAGCAGATCGAGTCGGTCTACATCGTTCACGATGCGCAAGCGCGCGAAGTCGACGAGTACACCTTCTATCACCTGCGCGAATCGGGCGGAACGAAGATCAGCTCAGCCTACGAGCTCTGCCAGCGCGTCATCGAAGAGCGTTACAACCCGATGGACTGGAACATCTACCCCTTCCACTTCAGCGATGGCGACAACTGGGGCAGCGACGACTCGCGAATATGCTTCCGGATTCTGGAAGACTTCATCTTCCCGGCGAGCAATCAGTTCTGCTACGGGCAGGTTCGCAGCGCCTACGGCTCGGGCAAGTTTAAGGAAGACCTCGACCAAGCCTTCCCGACGGAAGACAAGATGATCACCTACGACATCCACAAGAAAGAAGAGCTCCTTGATGCGATCAAAGCTTTCCTGACGACAGGCAGGTAGTGGGGGAGGGGAGTGATAGCGCGTAGCTCGTGAAAAGCATTCGCCCTCACCCCGAGCTTTTCGATACGGGCGGAATTGAATCTATCGCAAGACTGCTCTCTCTGCGAAACAAGAGGGAGCAACACTTAGCGGCTGTGCTCTGTCGCATCGGAATGCGACCACCGACAGGAGTGTCGGTGCCACTTTGCCCATTCTAGCGCTTTCAAAAGGCGAATTCGCGAGCGGTGCTATCCAGCGTCGCGATCCTCGTCGCATTGCTAGTCAGACTACGCATGCAGGCGCGCAACGCGCTCAGAGGCGAATCTGGGGCGTGACTCCAGTCGCGGAATCGTAGCGATCTAGCGCAAGCGCTCTCAACCCATCCCGCTCCATACCCAACTGCACATAAGATAGATTATCGGACGCATCAAACACAGGCGTAGAGAACACGCATGCTTCCTTACTGCGTATCACTCCGAATAATCTCTTGCCTGAATCTTGGTTTCGACTTTGCATCTCATCGAATCGAGAGATAATTGTACGCGCGGCGCTAACGTGAGTGATTCGCGCCCAAGCTTCAGCTTCGCATGATGCTCTGCGCTGTCTGTGGGCAGGCAGTGCAAGCATCTTTGGCACGTCGATGGCCGGGCAGCGCCGTCGACGTGTTTTGCTTGGGCTAGCGCGTCGCACCTCTCCCCCACATGCCGAGCCGCTTGCGTTGCGCTTCTTCTTGGCGCAGCCGCATGTTTTCGGCGACTTGCACGCTCGCGAACTCCGCAGGGTTGCTGATGCGCAAAAGGCCGAGGCTCAGCAGGCCTTGCGTGATGTCGAAGTATCCCTTTTGCTTATCCATCTGCCGCATGAGCGTGCCGGTTATCTCCTTGCTGTTCAAGTTGGTGCCGGGACTCATGCGGATATAGAAGAGCGGCGCTTCCTTCTGATGCGTCACCAGAACGCTCATGGCAGCGCTGTAGGTGTCTGGGTCTTCGTCTGCGCTTGGCAGCGTGACGCCAGCGAAAGTCAGCTTCTTCGAGTTGTTGCGGTTGATGTAGACGACCGTCGGACTCTCGATGCGGTAGATGGAGGCGAGGAGCAGGCCGTCTTCCGTAACGGGTTGAGCGTTGTCAGCATCCCCCTCGTCCTTGACGATCACGTTGCCCTCGGCATCAACTTCTTGTGTGACGCAAGACGCGAGCGCGAACGCTGAGACCAAAGCGAGCATAGCTGTCAGAACGAGACGAATGGAGATCATGCTGGTTTCCCTTCTAGGGCAGTGAAACGCATTTTGCGCTCAAGCGTTGGGCACAATGCCTTGGGGTTGGCGACAATAAATGCCTCATGCTACTCTGAGCGCGCAACGCCGGCAGCGCCCCTCCGGGGAAGTCCCCCACCTTCGTTTCGCCTGACCGGTGCTATTCCCCGCATTTCCGTGCGCATTGCGAGGCCATGGTGACTGTGAAACCCGATGCTGATTCGAACGAATCCACGCCGCTCTCAACGATCAACAACGAAACGCTGCTGCCTGCCAGGTTGACGAGAACGCCTGTCATGCTTGCGCTGCTCGTGCTCGTTACGCTGCTGGTGTTCCTGCCGCAGCTCACTGGCGACTTTGACTTCACCAACTGGGATGACAACTGGCTGATTACCAGCAATCACCACATCCGCTCATTTAGCGGCGAGAACCTCGCGACCATTCTCGATCCCACGATCCCCGTCGCCACGCGCGAGGAGCTTGGCAACGAGTATCTGCCCGTGCGCGACCTGAGCTATTCGTTGAACTACGCGCTTGGCGGCTACGAGCCTTGGGGCTATCACGCGCTCAACTGGCTGCTGCATCTCTTCAATGTGTTGCTGGTGTTTAGCATCACGCGCAGGCTTTCAGCTAGCAAAGGGATTGCGCTTGGAGCTGCGCTGCTCTTTGCGACGCTGCCGATTCACGTGGAAGTGGTGACCTGGCTTAGCTCGCGCAAGGATCTGCTCGCGACCTTCTTTGTGCTGCTATCAATGCGCGAGTACCTGCGCTTTCGCAGGGGTTGGGGCGTGCGCAAGGGAAGTCGCGCGAAAGATTCTTCGCTCGTTCACCGGGCTCCCGACGCGAGTCGGGATGCGGAGTCTCGTGCCTCGCGTGCAGGCCTGCGCGTGTGGTTGCCTTACGCTTTCTCGATCATCTGCTTCATGCTCGCCATGCTGAGCAAGGTGCCTGCGATTGTGCTGCCAGGTTTGCTGGTGGTGCTTGAAGTCTGGGGCATTCGCAAGTCTGCGCGTTTGAATCTGCGCTCGCTGGCGATTCTGATCGCGCCCTTTGCCGTAGTGTGTTTGGGCTTCTTCGCAATCGCCTTGCCGCTCGCGCAGAACGGCTTGATTCGCGAGTATTTCGGTAACTCGTTTACGGCTAGCGCTCTCACCTCAACCGCTGCTTTCGGCGAGTACTTCCTGAGCTTCCTCTTCGGTGCGCCTGCTGGTGCGGCGGTTGACTTCCCGGTCAAGGAGAGCGTCGACGCTGGTGTGCTGGCTTCGCTGATCGTGATTCTCGGGCTGAGCGCGCTTGCTCTTGTCGGTGGATGGCGCGCCTGGGCTGCTGGCGCGAAGGGCGAGAATCCCCTCGATCTCAGCACGAAGGGCAAGAGCGATGATGCGCGGAAGGGGCTGACGCTGCGCCGCGCACTCTTCGGTTTCGCGATGGGCATGACGCTGGCCTTCACAGCTTTCGTCCCCGTATCGAACGCGATCTTTGTGACCGGCACGGCCTATGCTGATCGCTACGCCTACCTGCCCAGCATTGGCTGGTGCATCGGCTTTGCCTACTTGGCTACGTGGAGCTTGCGTTGGCTCGCTGCGCGCTTGCCCGAGGGAGCGGTGCGACGGGTTGTGCCTCTCGTGATCGCGACGCTGGTGATCGGCTGGTACGGCGTCAAAGCCAACATCGAAACCTACGCTTGGAAGAACTCGTTCACGCTCTGGCAGTCGGTGCTTGATGCTGACCCCGCCAACCACTTGGCACACTTCAACATTGCTCGCGCTCGCCACGAGAAAGCCTTGGGCGAGCCAGATCGCGCACTCGCGCGCAAGCAGCTCGAGCTCTCCGCGGAGAGCTACCGCCAAGCCTTGGCGAATCCTGCGCGCACCTACCGCTTTGACCCTGCACGCACGCACGGCGCTCTGGCGCAGGTGCAAATCTCGATGGTCCATCAGGACAAAGGCAGCGCACTTGAGCGGCTGAACGAGCTCCTGCCCCTCCTGCGAAGCTACACACTCGACGCAGCAGCGCTTGAGGTGCGAGCCGATGCAGGCCGCGCATTGACGCTCTGCGAAGGTGTGCGCGCGGGGCTGAATGCGCCTGAGTTGCATCTCGAAGAGCGCAAAGTTCTAGCGCTGATCGATCAGCTTCTGCTCGCCGATCAAGCGCAGGATGAAGAGCTTGAGGACGCATGGCGCAAGTCATTAGCTGATGAGATCGAGCTTCTCCTGCCGGGCTTCAACCCGCTCGGTGAGACTATTCGCTGGTCACCGCCCGTTGACCGGACAATGCGCAGACTCGTCTCGACGCTGCGAGATGAAGCAGAAGAAGGCGACCTGCTCGATCCGACGCAGTTTCGCGGCTTCGCTGAGGCGCTCGAGGAACGCGCGACGCACGCGCAGCTCACTGGCTGGCAAGCTCAGATCAACGAAGCGCTGGAGCGCATGGATGACGCTCTACGCATCGCGACTGGCGAAGACAACACCAAGCTGGAAGCTATGCGCCTAACGCTCGCGCAGGCTGGCATGGACTTGAAGATGCTCGAAGTTCACGCCCGTGCCGTACACGAAAACGTTGAGAAAGCAGAAGGCTTGGTGCTCCTGCCATGGCGCAATCCGACGGTGAATGATCGCGACTTCGACCTGATCCGCGCGATCCTTGCGCACACGCTAGCCCAGTGCAACGCCGCGATGGGACGCCACCTCGAAGCGATCCGCCAAGCGGAGTACGCGCTTGAGCTTTCGCCGCGCGAGCCTTCAGCCTATCTCAACCTCGCGGCTGAGCTTGCAGCCCGCGCTGCATGGCGAATGGATGTGCTAGCCACGAACAGCGTCGCGCAATCGCGGGGCAAAGAGGCCGTGCGCGCGCAGCTCCAAGAAGAGTTTGCGCAGGCCTTGGATCTCGTGAAGAAGTATGAAGCGCAGCTTGATCGCAGGGACCCCGGCTCGCTCACCACGCTGGCGAAGCTCAAAGCGCGTCAAGCCGAGTTGATCGAAGACAGCGCTGGACGCAGCACGGATGAAGCCCGCGCACTCTATGCCGAAGCAGCCCACGCCTACGGTTTGGCGATTGAGCAACTGCGCTCCGCCGAAGCATCTGCGGGCGAAATCTATGCCAACCTGATGCTGCAAGCAGAGATCCTGCAACGCGATGACGACACGCAAAAGGAATCCATAGCACTCCTCGATCGCGCCATCAAGCTCGCACCTGATCGCCCAGAGGCCCCCACTATTCGGGCCAAGCTCTTGCTGCGCGAAGGCACGAAGAAGGGCCAGGAAGAAGGACTTAAGGCGCTGCAATCGATCTTGCGCATGCACCCTGATTATCAGCCCGCGCGCGAAGACCTCTCGGCCATCTTGGTCGCGCTGGCGAGTGATAGCTGGTCGCGACTGCGCAAGGATTTTGGCCGCGAGTATCGGGCTGAGATGGAGGCGAAGGGCGAGGATGTGCCCGCAGAGATCGCGGACTTCCTTCTGCTCTCCTACTACCTGCCAACGCATGGCGGCTTCGCCAAGCAGGGCGACGAGATCAAGAAGCGCTTCATCGAGGCTCTCTCCTTAACTGAAGCGAAGAGTGCATCGGCGAAGGTCGGCGCTGCTTTCCTTACGGAGCTGGGCCTTGCGCTAGCCAATCTCAACGACATTCACGGCGCAGAGAAGCTGCTGATCGAAGCCCTCAAGTACGACGACGTCAACGAAGATGCGGCGAACACGCTGGCAGCGATCTATCTCAATCAGCTTGAGCTGGCAGTCAAAGACTGGATTCAGGCGATCGAGATTGGTAGCGACGAAGAAGTTGAAGCGCGTCGAGCCTACATGCACAGCATGATCCAGGGCCTGATCTTAGCGTCCGAGAAGGCTGCCAAGTACTTCGCGACGAGCTTGGTCAAGCTCTCGAATCAGTCCAAGATCACCGTGGCTGAAGAGTATAAAAGGGCGATGATTGAGATTACCGATGGCCGCGATCCCGCAGAGTACACAAGCGTTTGGACTGGCGAGGAGTTTGCTGCGAAGGGCGGCATTTACGAGTTCTCCGATCCCCAGGAACGCTCTGATTACTTCTTCGATTTGAGCGACGAGCAACGGCAGAAGATCGAAGAGCAAAAGGCTCGGCGCAAGCACCTGATGGGACGCGTCGCGGATCTCTACTCGATGGCGTGGATGGTCGATGCAAGTAATACGGAAGCGCTTCAACAGCTCAAGGATTACTACAAGGCGACCGGCCAGTTTGAGAAGGCGATCCAGACCTACGATCGTTTGGAGAAGTCTGATCTGATCTCCGGCGACGCGAAATTCCTGCGCGCTATCCGCAACAACCGCGCCTTTCTGCTCGTCGAGTGGGGCTACGCGGAGCTCGAGAAGTACCGCGCTTTTACGCGAAGGGAAGGTTTCAATCCGGATCAGGTCGACAAGCTGGATGAAGCCACCAAGCTGCGCGAAAAGGCCTTCGAGATTTTCAAGCGCGCTGCCGCTGCCCACGAAGTCGCAGTCGAGTTCGCAGCCATGGTGCCCGCGCGCGAGCTGCTGATGAGCTGGTCTGCCTGCTTCCAGGTGATGGCCAACCTTGATCTTTCGAACGCCGAAGCGCATCTCAAACGCGCAGTCGAGGTGCTTGAGATTCGCCCCGATGTGTTTGGCGAAGAGCTGAGCGCCATGCGCGAACGCATGACTTTTCACCTGAATGATCCCAATCTCAAGATCGCTGAGTTGAACAAGGCGATCGCCCAGATCGACGACGACATCCAGCGCTACACCGACAGCGACGAGCTTGGCGATTCGAAAGAGAAAGTCATCGAGCGCAAGCGCAACGAACGCGCGCGCTTGGTCGACCGCGTCGAGTCGATTCGCTCGCAAATGCTGATGGATCAGGCAGAGGCCGAGCTTGAATTGCAGCACCCGAACAACGCCCTCAATCTGCTCGCAGGGGCCAAGATTCGCAGCGGCCGCTGGCACACCCTGCGAGGCAAAGCGCTGCTCTCACTGGGTCGCGAGCAAGAAGGTGCTGAGTCCTTGATGAAAGCGCCGCGCATCACTGAATCGCAGATGCTCGCGGCGGAAGTCTTCTTCAAGCTGGGAAGCGACGAGAATTTGCGCAAGACCGCCATCTGCCTGCGCATGGCCGAGTACCTCATGCTCGATGAGATTCGCAGCGCCTATAAAGTTGAAGATCGCCAACGCATGGGCAAGCTCTTGCAGATCATCACCGAGCGCAGAAAACCATTGGAAGAGCGCTCCGGCGAGCTGCTGCGCGAAGGCATCAATCTCAACAGCGAAAGCAAACTGCGCCTGGCGATTGACCTCTCCCAAGAGAACTACATGGCGAGGCTTGAGCTGGCATCCGTGCTCGTTGATCGCGCGAAGCTGAAGTTCGAGCAAGCCGACAAGGAGCTCGCGAACGCCCAATCGATGAGCGGCGAAGAGGCAAAGCAGTACAAGCAGCTAGCCGAGCTGATCTCCAAGGACGCGATGAACACGCGCAACGAAGGAATCTCCGAAGGCATGAAGGCTGTCACTGATCGCGAGGGCCTGCGCTACGGCGCGATCATTGCGCTGACGCAGCTCATCTTCGACGAAGCGTTGTGGCCGCGCTTGGGCGAGAGTCGCCAAGCGAACTCGCTGGTCACGGCAGGCGGCCTCTTCGCGTTCTACCTGCGCGATCTGCGACTCGCGAGAGCGGCCGCCGGTGACGACGCCCAACGCCTTGCTGAGCTCGACAAGATCGACGCGGAACTCGATCCCATGCGCGAGCGCTTCATCGCGCTGGGCGGCGACCCGAAAAAGACTCGCGAGCAACCCGCAGATAAGGACGAGTAGCCCGTGACCACGCCCGCGACGCGACCGCTGATCACCTTCTTCACGCGCGAAGGCTGC
>Ga0213866_10000461_pt1 | contig 32625 bp, 30 predicted proteins | sample PICome_11_FD_160079 | JGI IMG/M metagenome (GOLD analysis project Ga0213866, IMG submission 160079) | Coastal seawater microbial communities near Pivers Island, North Carolina, United States - PICO284 | ecosystem: Environmental > Aquatic > Marine > Coastal | place: USA: North Carolina... | reverse complement strand
TAAAGTCTAATGATATTGTAGTTTTAGCTGCTTTTGGTAGTGGTTTTACTTGGGGTAGTGTAATCATCAAATGGTAAAGAGCTTTAAAACATATGTTCTTGGAGCTTCTTTAAATCCGCAACGCTATTCAAATAAGGCAATTTTAATGCTAAAAAGGTTTAAAATACCCACTGTTGCATTTGGGATTAAAGAGGGTTTAGCTCATGGAGTTAAGATTGAGTCAGATTTAATTAATTACAATGATATTCATACTGTGACAATTTATTTAAGTCCAAATAATCAAAAAAGCTACATTGATCATGTTATATCTTTAAATCCTAAACGTATAATTTTTAATCCTGGCACAGAAAATAATTATTTTTCACAAATATTGATATCAAAAAATATATATTTTGAATCTGCATGTACTTTAGTGTTATTATCTACGAATCAATATAAGACCGATAAAGGTAATAAAACCGTTCAAGGGTAGTAATTCGTAGCCAATAATATAACCTCCAAAATATTCAGATGGAATTTGTGATATTCCAAATGATAATATAACGGAAATTAATGCAACTATCCATACCATTTGGTCTTTGACTTTAAAGTTTGTAAATATTCCAAAAGAATATAGCCCTAACAGTGGGCCGTAAGTAAAACCTGCAACAGTAAGTAAGCTGTCAATTACGTTTGAGTTTAAAAGATATTTAAAAGAAATAATAACAACGATTAAAACTACACTCATAAATACATGAGTTTTTTTTCTTAAATTTTTTCTATCATTTTGGTTTCTGTTATTAAGATTTAAAATATCTATACAAAAAGATGTCGTTAAAGACGTTAATGCACTATCGGCACTACTGTAGGCTGCAGCTATTAGTCCAAGTACAAAAAAGCTGCTTAGGATCAATCCTAAATTTGTATTTAGGGCAATTTCCGGAAACAGCAAATCTGTTTTGACATTATTATCCAGCATAGGGATTGCAACATCAAATCTTTCAGCATATGTAAATAGCAGTGCTCCCAACAGTAAAAACATAAAAGTCACAACTGAAAGAATTACGCTGAACCAAAGCATATTTTTTTGAGCTTCTTTAAGGTTTTTACATGTTAGATTTTTTTGCATCATATCTTGATCTAATCCTGTCATACAAATTGTTATAAACATTCCGCCAAAAAATGATTTAAGAAAATAGTCTTTGCTTTTAAAATCATTAATATTGAAAATTGTATTATAATTAGATAACTCTTTTGAGTTTAAAAACTCAACAAATGTTAAATCTAAGGCATTTGTTATTGAAAAGATTGATAGAATTAAAGCAAAAAGCATAAATAAAGTTTGTAAAGTATCTGTCCATACAATTGTTCTGATTCCACCTTTGTTTGTGTAAATCCAAATTAGAGAAATTGATATTACTACTGTAAGTTCAAATGGAATCCCCCAATATTTAAAAACAAATTGTTGTAACACAATAGCCATTAAATACATCCTAAACGCAGCCCCAACTACACGGGAAATAAAGAAAAAAAAGGCTCCAGTTAAATGACTTATCTTTCCAAACCTTTGTCCAAGGTATTGATAAATTGATATTAAGTTTAATCTGTAGTAAATGGGTAAAAGTAAAAATGCTACCACAATGTAACCTGCGATATATCCAAGACAAACTTGAAAATAGCTAAATTTTGAGCTTTCAACCCAACCTGGAACTGAAATGAATGTAACACCAGATAAAGAAGCCCCAATCATTCCAAAAGCAACTATATACCATGGTGAGTTTTTACTGGCTTTAAAAAAATCAGAATTAGAATCATTCTTTCCAGTTATTTTAGCAATTATTACTAGAAGAAAAAAATATGAAAAAGTCAGTAGAAGAATGTGTTGTCCTTTCAACTTATTAAATTTATATTTGTGTATCTAAACAGATCTATTTTAAACCTAGGTAAATTTAAAATTTAAAATAGCATTTTGATAATGTATTTTAAGATTTTTTATTTAAGTTTTTAATACCAAAAATTAAAATTTGTAGGGATTAATGGAATTTTCATCAAAACTATTACAAAATGCTGTCAATGAAGTAGCTCAACTACCAGGGATTGGTAGACGAACAGCTTTGAGGCTTGTTTTGCATTTGATGAGACAACCCGAAAACCAAACCATTCAATTGTCAAAATCTCTAACTGAAATGCGGTCAAAGATTAATTTTTGTAATTCTTGCCATAATATTTCTGATCATTCTGTATGTGAAATTTGTGCTAATGAAAATAGAAATAAAGCTACTATTTGTGTTGTTGAGGACATAAGAGATGTACTTGCAATTGAAAGTACAGCAACTTTTAAAGGAATTTATCATGTCTTAGGTGGTAAAATTTCTCCAATGGATGGTATCGGTCCAAGCGATCTTAATATTCAAAGTTTGGTTTCGAAAGTTAAATCTGGGAAAGTAAAAGAGGTGATTTTTGCACTAAGTTCTACAATGGAAGGTGATACCACTAATTTTTATATTTTCAAACAAATTCAGTCAGCTGAAATTCAAATTTCAACAATTGCTAGAGGTATATCTGTCGGAGACGAGTTAGAATATGCAGATGAGATAACTTTAGGTAGAAGTATTACAAATAGAATTCCATTTGAAATGTCATTAAAATAGATTTTATTGAAGTTATCAATTGTCATACTAAGTTATAATGTTCGTCATTATTTAGAATTGTGTTTGCAAAGTGTTCAAGCAGCTACAAAAGATATTACTTCAGAGATAATTGTTATTGATAATAATTCTAGCGATGATAGTTGCTCTGTGATAAAATTAAATTATCCAGAAATAATACTAATTCAGAATAAAGAAAATGTTGGTTTTTCTAAGGCAAATAATCAAGCAGTCAAAATTGCAAGTGGTGAGTATATTTGTATCCTAAATCCTGACACAGTTGTTTCAGAAAATACTTTTAATAAAATTTTAAACTTTTCAGATTCTAAAAATGATATTGGAATTGTTGGATGTAGATTTATTGATGGCTCTGGGACTTTTCTTGCTGAATCCAAGAGAAAAGTACCAACTATTATAACTGCTGTTCAAAAACTTCTTGGATTTGGCTACAATTATTATGAAACAGAAATTGAGGAAAATCAAATTGCCAAAGTCTCTGTATTAACTGGGGCATTTATGTTAATGAGGAATAAATTTTTTAGAGAATTGGGTGGTTTTGATGAAGATTTTTTTATGTACGGTGAAGATATTGATTTAAGTTATAGGGCATTAAAAATGAATAAAACAAACTATTATTATGGTGAGGAAACAATTATTCATTTTAAGGGTGAAAGTACAAGAAAAAATAAAATATATTATAAAAACTTTTTCTCTGCCATGCAGATATTTTATGAAAAACATTACAATGCAAATTTTATCATAAAATCAGCTTTAGGGCTTGTTCAAATATTAGCAAAAAATATCTTACCATTTTTAAATTTAAATCTGGTTTCAAATAATGTTATAAGTAAAGAAATTGTTTTCTTTAATCCTCGAAACCGATCATTTAAAATCCCTGGAAAAAAGCACAGTATTATTAATTCAATTAAATTAATTAAGAATTATGATTTTTGTGATTTAGTATTTGATCCATCAACTCAATCATTCTCTGAAATAATTAAAACAATTTCAAGATTAAAAAGTAATAAAGTTACTTTTAAAATCTGGCCTAAAAACACTAATTTCATAATAGGCAGTGATGCTAATAACAAAATGGGAGAAGTTATTAATATTTAAGCGTCTTTGAGCTTAATGGAGTTTGCAATTATTGAATATATCGCTAATTTTAATTAGTTTTGTTGCATCTTTACAGTCTCTTAAAAGATTAAAAATTATGGCAAAATTTGAGTTAAAACTTCCAAAGATGGGGGAGAGTGTTGCTGAAGCAACTATTAACTCATGGCTAAAAGAAATTGGAGATAAAGTTGAAGTTGACGAATCTGTAATTGAAATTTCTACCGATAAAGTTGATAGCGATGTTCCAAGTGAAGTTAGTGGCATTTTAATTGAAAAAAAATTTAATGTTGACGACGTTGTTGAAGTTGGTGAAACCTTTGCTATTATTGAAACTGATTCAAATATCGCTGATAGTTCTATTGAAGTATCAATTGATGAAAAATCCTATGATGATGAAAAATCAGAGAATGTTGATTTGACGTCAATCAATTCGAATGCTAATGATTATTTTAATCAAGCGATGTCTTTGACAAGTTTAGATTCACAGATCAATGATCCTAAAATTAATCGATTTTATTCTCCACTGGTTAAAAATATTGCAAAAAAAGAATCTGTTTCAGATGATGAATTAAATAGTATTAATGGAAGTGGAAAAAATGGCAGAGTAACTAAAAAGGATATTCTTAAATATATTGCAGATCGTTCAAAATCTTCAGATTTATCTCAAAATCAAATTCATTTAAGTTCTGATAATTCATTATTAGACACTGTAAGTTCAAACACTACTTCTAGAAGTGACGAAATCATTGAAATGACTCGGATGGGTAAATTGATATCCAAACATATGGTAAGTTCATTACAGACATCTGCTCATGTTCAATCTTTTATCGAAGTTGACGTTACCAAAATATGGGACTGGAGAGAAGGGGTAAAGTTTGAATTTCAAAAAAAATACGCTGAAAAAATAACATTTACACCAATTTTTATGGAAGCTGTTGCTATAGCTTTATCCAAGCATCCAATGTTAAATGTTTCTGTTGATGGAGAATCAATAATAAAACACAAAGATATAAATCTTGGTATGGCTACAGCTTTAAATGATGGGAATCTAATTGTACCAGTAATCAAACAAGCAGACCAGCTTAGTTTAATAGGTATGGTAAAACGTGTAAATGATTTAGCACATCGCGCAAGAGAAAACAAACTCAATCCTGATGATATAAAGGGCGGAACATACACAGTTACAAATGTTGGTGGCTTTGGTAGTATCATGGGCACTCCGATTATAAATCAACCTCAAGTTGGAATTTTAGCTTTAGGAGCTATTAGAAAGGTTCCTGCTGTAGTTGAAACAAATGAGGGTGATTTTATTGGAATACGTCAAAAAATGTTCTTATCTCACTCATATGATCATAGAGTTGTCAATGGTGCTCTTGGAAGTCAATTTTTGAAAACAGTCAAGGATATACTTGAATCATGGGATGTTAACAGACAGATATAAAGTTCAATGCAATTAAATCTTAATAGGCCAATTTGTTTCTTTGACTTGGAAACTACAGGTATTAATATAACATTAGATAAAATTGTTGAAATTTCAATTCTCAAAGTTTTTCCAAATGGCAATGACAAGAAAAAAACTTGGTTAGTTAATCCTGAAATTCCAATTTCTCCACAAGCCACAGCAATTCACGGAATTACAAATGAAAAAGTATCCGATAAACCTATTTTTAAATCAATTGCGAAAGATGTTTATAGTTGGATTAAGGATTCTGATTTAGGAGGATTTAATTCTAATCGATTTGATATACCAATTTTAGCTGAAGAGTTGCTAAGATCAGGTATTGATTTTGATATGAAAAATAGACAATCTGTTGATGTTCAGACAATTTTTCACAAAATGGAACAAAGGACTTTAACAGCTGCATATAAATTTTATTGTAATAAGGATCTAAAAAATGCTCATAGCGCAGAGGCAGATACACTTGCAACTTATGAAGTTTTAAAATCTCAATTGGATAAATATAGTTCTCTTGAAAATGACACAAAGTTCTTAGCTGAATTTAGTACTCGTCAAAAATTTGCAGATTTTGCAGGGTTTATCAGATACGATAGTGTTGGTGATGAGTGCTTTTCTTTTGGTAAGCATAAAGGTAAAAAAGTAAGAAATGTCTTAGTTGACGAGCCAGGATATTATGGGTGGCTGCTAGATGCTGATTTTCCATTATATACAAAAAAAGTTTTGACATCTATAAAATTGCGTGATTTTAATAAAAAAAATAGTAGATGAAAATCATTTGCATTGGAAGAAATTATAAAAATCATGTAAATGAACTCAATAATATTGTTCCGACCGAACCTGTAATTTTTTTAAAGCCAGATACTTCAATAATCTTAAAAAAACAACCTTTTTTTATACCTGATTTTTCAAATGATATACACCACGAGGTTGAAGTAATAGTAAAAATTAATCGAGTTGGTAAATATATTTCTAAAGAATTTGCTCATAAATATTATGATAAAATTGGATTAGGTATTGATTTTACCGCCAGAGATATTCAGCAAAATCAAAAGCAATTTGGTTTACCCTGGGAAAAAGCTAAAGCTTTTGATGGTTCGGCATTAATTGGCAAGTGGGTTAATAAAACAAGCTTTGATGACATTAATGACATCAACTTTAGTTTAATGAAAAATAATGAGCTTGTTCAACAGGGCAACACTTCTCAAATGCTTTGGGACATTGATTCTATTATAGCCTATGTTTCAAGTTTTTTTACTCTTAAAATTGGAGATATTATTTTTACAGGTACTCCCGCTGGAGTAGGAACTGTGAAGGAAAATGACAAACTTAAAGGTTTTATTAATGGTGATGAATTTTTTGATCTTAAAATCAGATAATTGAAAGCACAAATTATAACAATTGGAGATGAAATTTTAATAGGTCAAATAGTTGATACTAATTCAGCTTTTATTTCCAAGGCCTTAAATAGGATAGGTGTTTCGGTTAACCAGATAATTTCAATTCAGGACAACAAAGATCATATTTTATCAGCTCTTAATAATGCTTCAAAATCATCAGATTTGGTTATAATAACGGGTGGTTTAGGACCAACTAAGGATGATATCACAAAAAAAACTTTTGTAGAGTTCTTTCAAGATAAATTAATCGTTAACAAAAGAGTTGAAGATCATATTCGAGAAATATGGAAAAAGTACATAAAACAGCCTCTTTTACAAGTAAATTTAGATCAAGCACTAGTCCCTTCAAAAGCCAACATTTTAATGAATTCTTCTGGAACTGCGCCAGGGATGTGGATGGAGAAAGGTAACACAATTTTTATTTCATTACCAGGTGTACCATTTGAGATGAAGGCCTTGATAAAAAATGAAGTTTTACCAAGATTGTCAAATTCATATAATTTACCATTTATTGTGCATAAAACTTTACTAACCTATGGTCTTGGTGAAAGCGTCATAGCGGATAGAATTTCTGATTGGGAAAACAATCTTCCTGACTCTATTAAATTAGCTTATTTACCAAATTTAGGTAGAGTTAGATTGCGGTTATCATCAAAGGGTTTTAATAAGTATAAAGTTGAAAATGAAATTAATTTTCAGATTAAGAATTTACTTCCATTAATATCTGATGTTTTTGTAGGTTTTGAAGAGGATAACACATTAGAGCAAATCATTGCTAATAAATTTGTTAAGTTAGGCAAAACACTTTCTGTTGCAGAAAGCTGTTCAGGTGGTAAAATTTCTGAAAAATTCACTTCAAACGCGGGAGCATCAAAGTTTTTTAAAGGAGGAATTGTCGCTTATAATAGCGCTGCAAAACAAAGTATTCTTGGAGTTGATCCCATAATCATTAATAAATATTCAGTAGTAAGTAAGGAGGTTTCTGAGTTAATGGCTTTAGGAGCAAAAAAAATATTTAATTCAGATTATTCTATTGCTACTACAGGAAATGCTGGGCCTTCTAAAGGTCAATCTAATGCAGAAATTGGAACAGTTTTTATTGCTGTTGCCACTCCACACAAGGTTTATTCACAAAAATTTACATTTGGAGATAAGCGCCAGCGAGTTTTAATTAAAACATTGAATATGGCGTTAACAATGATACAAAAAGAAATTTTTAAAAATGACTAGACAAAATTTGTGAACTTGATTAGATTTCGTATTTTTGCACCTCGTTTTGAAATAACAAAACAGTAAAATTAAAGATCATGTCTAGAATTTGTGAACTTACTGGTAAGAAGGCTATGGTTGGAAACAATGTTTCTCACTCACTAAATAGAACTAAACGTAAATTTGATGCAAACCTTATCAAAAAGCGTTTTTATATTCCTGAAGAAGATAAATGGATTACCTTAAAGTTGTCAACAGCAGCTTTAAAAACAATAAATAAAATAGGTATTTCAGCTGCTATCAAACAAGCTAAATCAAAAGGGTTTTTAAAATAGACTAAAGAATTATAACTAACTATTATGGCAAAGAAAGGTAATAGAATTCAAGTAATTTTAGAATGTACAGAGCATAAAGCAACTGGTCAGCCAGGTACATCCAGATACATTACTACAAAAAATAAAAAGAATACACCAGATCGTATGGAAATAAAAAAGTTTAATCCCATACTTAAACGAATGACGGTACATAAAGAAATTAAATAAACTAAGCCATGGCAAAAAAATCAGTAGCAACACTTCAAACAGGATCAAAGCGATTAACAAAAGCCATCAAGATGGTTAAATCTCCAAAAACTGGTGCATACACTTTTGTGGAATCTATAATGTCACCTGACAGAGTGAATGACTTTTTAAGTAAAAAATAATTTAAATCTCCCCATGAACTTTAAAGCTGCTTTTTTGAAAGCAGCTTTTATTTTTTTCATTAAATTGTAATCATGCATAACTTAATAATATATGGGCTTTTTTAAAAAAATATTTTCATCAGAAAAAAAAGCAACTCTTGATAAAGGACTTGAGAAATCTAAAACAAGTTTTTTTGACAAACTTGGTAAAGCGATTATTGGTAAATCAAAGGTTGATGACAGTGTTTTAGATAATTTAGAAGAAGTTTTAGTAACAAGTGATGTTGGTGTTCAAACTACACTAAAAATTATTGAACGTATTGAAAGACGTGTTGCTAAAGATAAATATATGGGTACAGATGAATTAAATTTAATACTAAGAGAAGAAATAGCATCTTTACTTTCTGAGACAAATTTTGGTAATAATACTGATTTCAATATATCATCTAACCTCTCAACTCCATATGTAATTATGGTTGTAGGAGTTAACGGTGCTGGTAAAACAACTACTATTGGTAAACTTGCACATCAGTTCAAAAATCAAGGCTTGAAAGTTGTTTTGGGTGCTGCAGATACTTTCAGAGCTGCAGCAATTGATCAATTAGAGGTATGGGCAAATAGAGTTGATGTGACCTTAATTAAACAACAAATGGGTAGTGATCCTGCATCTGTTGCTTTTGACACGCTACAAAGTGCAGTAACTTCAAATGCCGATGTAGTAATTATTGATACTGCTGGTCGATTGCATAACAAGATTAATTTAATGAATGAGCTAACAAAAATTAAACGTGTTATGCAAAAAGTTGTTCCTAATGCACCCAATGAAGTCCTTTTAGTCTTAGATGGGTCAACGGGTCAAAATGCATTTGAACAAGCTAAGCAATTCACTGCATCAACAGAAGTTAATGCTTTAGCTATAACTAAGCTAGACGGAACAGCTAAAGGCGGTGTTGTTATTGGCATCAGCGATCAATTTCAAGTTCCAGTCAAATACATTGGCGTTGGGGAGGGTATCGGCGATCTCCAAGTATTTAACAAGTATGAATTTATCGATTCTTTCTTTAAAAAATAATATCTTATTGATTAAACTATAATTAGATCTTTTAATGAGAACAAAATCAATTAAAGTCAATAAAATTAATGTTATTACATTAGGTTGTAGTAAAAATATTTATGACAGCGAAATTCTTATGGGTCAACTCAAAGCTAATGGTAAAGAAGTTGCACATGAACAGGATGGGAATATTGTTGTAATTAATACATGTGGCTTTATTGATAATGCAAAAGAAGAAAGTGTAAATACTATTTTAGATTTTGTACAGAAGAAAAAATCAGGAAAAGTTGACAAAGTATATGTTACAGGATGTTTGAGTGAGCGTTATAAGCCAGACCTAACAAAAGAAATTCCAGATGTTGATCAATACTTTGGCACTACTGAACTTCCTCAGCTACTTAATGCATTGGGAGCTGATTATAAGCATGAACTCATAGGTGAAAGATTAACTACAACACCTAAAAATTATGCCTACTTAAAAATTGCCGAGGGCTGTGATCGACCATGCAGCTTTTGTGCTATTCCTCTTATGAGAGGAAAACATCGATCAAAATCAATTGAAGATATAATCGTTGAAGCTGAGAAGTTAGCATCTAACGGTGTAAAAGAGCTGATTTTAATAGCACAAGATTTAACTTATTATGGACTTGATTTATACAAAAAAAGAAATCTTGCGGAATTACTCAGATGTTTAGTTAAAGTTGAAGGAATTGAATGGATTCGATTACATTATGCATTCCCAACTGGCTTTCCAATAGATGTATTAGAAGTTATGAAAAGTGAGCCTAAAATTTGTAATTATATTGATATTCCTTTACAGCATATTTCAGATAGAATATTGAAAAGCATGCGACGTGGTACTACAAAGGAAAAAACAACAAAATTAATCCAAAAATTTCGTGATACAGTTCCAAATATGGCTATAAGAACAACATTGATTGTTGGTTACCCTGGAGAATCTGAAGAAGATTTTAAAATTTTAAAAGAATGGGTTAGTGAAATGCGCTTTGAAAGATTAGGCTGTTTTACATATTCTCACGAGGAAAACACTCATGCCTTTAATTTAAAAGATGATGTTAATAGCGATGTAAAAAAAGAACGTGCCAATGAAATAATGGAGTTGCAATCACAGATTTCTTGGGAATTAAATCAACAAAAAATAGGTAATGTTTGTAAGGTTGTAATTGATCGCAAAGAGGGTCAGTATTTTGTTGGTCGTTCAGAGTTTGATTCACCTGATGTGGATAACGAAGTTCTGATTAATGCTTCCAAAACATATTTAAAGACCGGGGAGTTTTATGATGTTGTAATTACAGATGCTGCTGATTTTGATTTATATGCCAAAGTTGTGTAGTTTTTTTCAATAATATTTATTCAATTATCTTTGTTTAATATAAATTTCGATGTCAAATCAATATATTTCATATGATGTTACAAAAACATTGTCTAAACTTCTAATTCAATTTTTAGAAGGTAACCCTGAACTTGATTCTTTTTATGGCAATAAATCAAAAATTGAAGATTTTGAAGTGCAAATTATTACTAAATCAAAAAACTTCTCTCTTGAAAAACGTCAAATTTTAGTTGATGTTTTACACAGGCAGTATGACCACCTTTATCCTAATAGTTCTATTTTTGAACGAATTAATTTATTAAGACATCCAGATACTTTCACAGTTGCAACCGGACATCAACTAAATTTAATGGGTGGTCCTTTATATTTTATTTATAAAATTGTATCAATAATTAATTTAGCAGAACAACTTCAGTTAAAATATCCAAATAACAAATTTATTCCTATTTTTTGGATGGCAAGTGAAGATCATGATTTTGAAGAAATTAATCATTTTAGTGTAGGTGAAGAAAAAATTCAATGGAAAAAAAAATGTAACGGCCCTGTTGGAAGATTATCCACACAGGGTTTAGAATCATTGTTAGAGAATTTTAAAAAAATTATTCAGAACACTCCATATGAAAATGAATTAAATGAGATCTTTAAAGACTCTTACATTTCATCTAAAAATTTATCTAATGCAACTAGGTTTTTGGTAAATCGAATTTTCGGAAAAGATGGTGTTATTGTGGTTGATGGAGATGATTCTAGTTTTAAGGCTTTATTTTCTCCTCACATTAAAAATGAACTTATAAATAAACTTATATATAGTGAAATTACAAATACTAATATTAGATTAAAGAAAATTGATAAAAATTTTAAAATCCAAGTAAATCCAAGGCCTATTAATTTATTTTATATTAAAGATGGTCTTAGAGAAAGAATTATTCAAAAACAAGATTTATTTAGAGTATTAAATACAGATCTTAGTTTTAATTTAGAATCAATACTTATAGAACTTGAAAAGCACCCTGAGCGTTTTTCTCCAAATGTAATTATGCGTCCTTTATTTCAAGAGTTTATTTTACCAAATTTGAGTTATACAGGAGGAGGAAGTGAATTATCTTATTGGCTTCAGCTAAAATCCTATTTTGATATTTCTAAGGTGTGTTTTCCAATTTTAATGCATAGAAATTCAGCAGTTATTACAACAACAAAACAAATTCATAAGTTAGATAAGTTAGATTTAAGTATTTCAGATTTATTTTTATCAAGAGAAGATTTAATAACTAAAATCACTAAATTAAAAAGTAGTCAAAAAATCGATTTTAGTTCTCAAATAACTCATTTAAGAAAACAGTTTAATAAATTATATGACCTAGCTAAAGAAACAGACGCTTCTTTTACAGGGGCAGTTGCAGCTCAAGAAAAAAAACAGATTAAAGGACTTCTATATCTAGAAAAAAGATTATTAAAAGCTGAGAAAAATAAATATAAAAGTTCAATTGAGCAAGCATTAATACTTCAAAGCCTTTTATTTCCAAGTGGTAATTTACAAGAGAGATTATTAAATTTTACTACTTTTTATGCTTTTCATGGGGAAAAATTTATTAAAAAATTAAAATCTGAAATGAATCCTTTTCAAAATAGTTTTTCAATTATTTCTTTATAAGTTTTAAAAAAAAAATACTAACAATTTATAGATAAGTATTAATTTTGAGCATGCAACATGACAAGGTTTTAATTCTAGATTTTGGATCGCAATACACTCAACTTATTGCACGACGCGTTAGAGAGTTGAATATATACTGCGAAATCCATCCATTTAATAAAATTCCAACTGCTATTGAAGAATTTAAGGCAGTATTTCTTTCTGGTAGCCCGCAATCAGTCCGTGGTTCTGATGCATTACATCCAGATTTGACTAAAATTCGCAGAAAAAAACCTTTACTTGCTATTTGTTATGGTGCTCAATATTTAGCACATTTTTCGGGTGGCAAAGTTGCTTCATCAGATACACGTGAATATGGACGGGCTAATTTGTCTTATGTAAAAACAAATGAGCCTTTTTTTGAAAATATTTTCAAAGGAAGTCAGGTGTGGATGAGTCACAGTGACACCATCACAAATCTTCCTACCAAAGGAGTTTTATTAGCAAGTACAAGTGATGTTAAAAATGCCGCTTACAAAATTGATGGAGAAATTACCTATGCAATTCAGTTTCATCCAGAAGTATATCATACAACAGATGGAAAAAAATTGTTAAAAAATTTTTTAGTTGATATCGCTAATCTTAATCAAGATTGGACTCCTGATTCTTTTGTAGAAGAAACGATATTGTATTTGAAAGAAAAATTATCTAATGATAAAGTTGTTTTGGGTTTGTCGGGGGGAGTGGATTCTACGGTTGCTGCTATTTTATTAAACAAAGCCATAGGTAAAAATCTATATTGCATATTTGTCAACAATGGTCTTTTACGTAAAAATGAATTTGAGAGTGTATTAAAGCAATATGAGGGAATGGGGCTGAATGTCAAGGGAGTTGATGCTTCAGATCGTTTTTTAGAAGCTCTTTCTGGAATCGATGATCCTGAAAAAAAGCGTAAAATCATTGGTCGTGAATTTATAGAAGTTTTTGATGACGAATCTCAACTTATCGAAGACGTAAAGTGGCTTGCTCAAGGTACAATTTACCCAGATGTAATAGAAAGTATTTCTGCTACTGGAGGTCCAAGTGCTACTATTAAAAGTCATCATAATGTCGGAGGATTACCAGATTTTATGAAATTAAAAGTTATAGAACCGCTAAAGTCATTGTTTAAAGATGAGGTAAGACGGGTTGGTTCGTCACTGGGAATTGATTCAGAATTATTAGGCAGACACCCTTTTCCAGGCCCTGGATTGGCAATTCGAATTTTAGGTGATATAACTCACGATAAAGTTAGAATATTACAGGAAGTAGATGCTGTTTTTATTGAAGGTCTAAGGGAATGGAATCTTTATGATGATGTTTGGCAAGCAGGTGCAATTTTACTTCCAGTAAATAGTGTTGGAGTAATGGGGGATGAAAGAACATATGAAAAATGTGTTGCTTTAAGAGCAGTTGAAAGTACTGATGGAATGACTGCAGATTGGGTAAATTTACCATATGAATTTTTACAAAAAATCTCTAATGATATTATAAATAAAGTTAAAGGAGTCAATAGGGTTGTTTATGATATAAGTTCCAAACCACCAGCCACCATTGAATGGGAGTAAATAGGTTTCTTTAATATAGCTTAATTGATTTAGTAAAAGCATTTGATATAAAAAAATGAATAAATTTTATACGACCTACATATTTATATTCATAGTTTCTTCAATTTCAGCACAATCATTGAGACAACACTCAGTTGATTCTCTTGACAGTTTAAATAAAATAGCACAAAAATATGGTGTCCTTGTAGAAGATATAATTGAACTAAATCCAAACTCATCTGAAAAATTGATTCCTGGAGATAATTTAATTATTCCAAATCCAATACATAAAAAGTCTATTAATAAAGTTAAAGAAGTAGTTTCCTATAAAATTCACCGAGTAAAGAAGAACGAAACTTTATATAGTATTTCAAAAAAGTATGGCATATCAATCGATGATATTAAGCAAAATAATAAACAGCTATATGACTATCCAATTAAATATAAAGAGAAATTATACATACCAAAATACAAGACTAAAGCTTTATTTCCTCATACAAATTTAAGGCTATATAGTGTTAAAGCTAAAGAAGGCAAGTGGCGTATAGCTCACAATTTTGGAATAACTGTTAAACAGTTAGAGGCATTAAATCCAGATTTAGATTCTGTATTATCATATGGTCAACTAATAAATGTACCAAATATAGAATTGACATTTAGTAACACAGGTGATAATTTTGATTATTATGAAGTTCAACCTAAAGAAGGCTTTTATTCTATTTATAAAAAGTTTGGTGTCAGCAAAGATAGTCTTGAAAAATTAAATCCTATTTTAAAGGATACAGGTCTATTAAATGGAATGGTTTTGAAGTTGGCAATAAATAAAAATAATGATGCAAAAAGTATTCAGTTATCTCCAAAAATTAAATATTTAAATTCAAAGACAATTGCGTTATTTCTTCCTTTTAAAGCCAACTCCATTAATTTTGACTCAATACAAATTGCCAAACAACAGATTAAACGTGATGGCTATGTAAGAGTTTCAACTGAGTTTTATTCAGGTGTTGAAATGGCACTAGACTCTGCAAAAGCTTTAGGGATTTCTGTTAATTTAGATGTTTATGATACTGAGGCCAATCCAATTAAGCTTCGAAGCTTAATTCGTGAAATAGAATTTTCTAAATACGATTTAATTTTAGGTCCTGTAACAGCTCAAAATTGTAAAATTTTGTCAAATTCTCTAGAGCTTAACAAAATTGCCTTATTCTCTCCATTTGTGAAATTTGATAAACGTAGTTCAAATCTAATACAAACAATTCCTAATGATGAGTGGATATCCGACAAGTTATTAATTCATGCGGTTAAAGATACTATTGCTCATGAGACTTTGATTATATCAGACTCTAAATCTTTAGGTAGATTAGCTAGAATTAGATCCTATTTTAATGACTCTAAAACTATTAAATCTGGTTTTGATGAAAATGGAGTTGAACAATTTTATATACCATTTGAGGTGCTTCAGAAAGAATTAAACCCTGGTCGAACATTAGTTTTTTTGGAAACATCTGATGAAAGTTTCGCCTCAAATATTACTAGTATGCTGAGTGGTTTGAATGGGATTACCATTGAAAAAGAAGTTTCTGAAGATGATCCAGATGAAGAAATTGAAATAGAAGTTGAGAGGGAAATAATTTTAATGACAACAAATTATAATAAAGCATTCTTAGGAAATAATATTTCTAATGAAGATTTATCAAATTTAAATTTTCAATTCTCCTCAACTTATTTTGATAGTGAAACAACTAATTCATTTGATGAAAAGTACAAGACGAAATATGGAAGTTATCCCTCACGTTACTCAAAACGTGGATTTGATCTGATGTTAGATATCTTATTACGCCTTAGCTCATCAAATTCAATTTATGACGAACTGACTACATTTCAAACTCAATATTTAGAAAATAAATTCAAATACATTGAAAGTCCAAGTGGTGGGTATGTTAATCAATCTGGATTTATTTTACAATATCAAGATCTTTTTTTAATTAAAATTGAGGATTAAATTATTTCCATTTAATATTACATCCAATGCTTGGTTTTTGAGTTTGATTATTTTGAGTTTGACTCAATAAACAATCTATAGCATATTTTAAGTCATTTCCAGTTGGGTTAATATTATTTCCAGGTCTGGAATCATCAAATTGACCACGATAAACAAGTTTTAAGTCATTATTAAATAAATAAATATCTGGAGTACAAGCTGCATCATATGCTTTAGCAATTTCTTGGGTTTCATCAAATAAGTAAGGAAAACTAAATTTTGATTCCACTGCATGTAAATGCATTTTTTCTGGTCCATCTTGTGGATATTTATCTATGTCATTACTAGATATAGCAATAAAACCTATTCCTTTTTTTTGATATTGATTCGCAATTTTAACAAATTCATCATTTATATGAACTACAAATGGACAATGATTACATATAAATGCAATTACAGTTCCTTTAGATCCTTTTAAATTATCTAATTTCATTTTAGAATTAGAAATAGTATCCAATAATTCGAATTTAGGAGCAATAGTGCCAAGCGCTATCATATTTGAAGGAGTTTGAGCCATATTTTAGTTTTTAATTATATATTTGGGTTGTAAAGTTACTTAAAATGTCAGAAGTTTCATTTGAAGATTTTCAAAAAATTGATTTAAGAGTTGGTACAATAATTAATGTTGTTAATTTCCCTGAAGCAACTAAACCTGCATATAAGTTAACTATTGATTTTGGTCCATTGGGAACTAAAAAATCCTCAGCCCAAATCACCAAATTATATAAAATAGAGGATCTCATCAATAAGCAAATAATAGCTAATGTTAACTTCAATGATAAGCAAATTGCAAATTTTAAAAGTCAATGTTTAATTTTGGGGGCAGTTGATGGTAGTTCAGTTATATTATTAAGCACCAGTGAAAAAGTGCCAAATGGATCTATTGTACAATAGGGCTAAAATTGATTTCTGAAAAAAATTGCATTCATCAGTAGTTTATTTGTTCCATACCAGAATGCTCTAAAATTTGTATTGTCAGTAAATCCTACAATTTGTCCATTTCCATAAGATGAGATTTTTAGAGGGACAGTTTCTTTTAAAAGGTTTAAATTTTCATCAGAGATATACCCACTGAGAAGAGGTCTTTGAGTGTAAACAATAGGATTGTCAAAGCTATTTTCTTCAGGCTCAATAAAGATAGTGGTGTTCCTAAATAGAGCTATTTTTTTCTTATAATATCCGAAATTTATTGGGTGTGATCTATCAATTTTTGCTTCAAAAATAGCACCTCCAATTCTTTGAGCTCCATAAAATTTAGATCTATCTTTAAATTTAATTTTATTTGCTATTAGATTATTATTTTTTGTTTTTATCTTAAAAATATCGTTTTTATTTAACCACCTAAGACTGTTTTGATATGCTATTAAATTACCACCTTTTTTTATCCAGATTTTTAATTTTTCTGCAACAGCCTGATTTAAACCAAATGAATTTGGTAGAATGATACAATTATAACGTTCTAAATCATGATTTAAAATTTTCGAATTATCTAATTTAGTTATTGGGATATTGTAACGAATATCCATTAAGTGCCATATCTCACCAGCATCATATGAATCAATTCCATCTCCGACTATTAATCCAATTGAAGGTTTTTTTAATGTTCTAAATTTATTACTTCCCAAATCAGGTCCTTGAGCCATACCACTTGAAATACCATATATACTTAAATTACTTTTTGATGATATTTGATCTAAAATTTCAATTAGTGTACTTGTTGAGTATTTTTGGTTTTGTACAGGGATTAAAATACTACCAAAATCGTAGTTTCTTCCTTCAATTGAAAAAGGCTCAAGAGCTACTTTAACTCTAACATTTTTTTCCATCAAACTGTATAATGCTTTAGGTGAATAGTAGTTGCTCCAAGGCATTATATATGCGTAATTGCTTTCTCCAATTAATTTACCTACAGGAATTTGTGGATAAACTAATTCGCCAATATTTTTAAATTTTTTCTTCTCAGTAAAATCAATACCAAAAGCTAGTGGAATTGTCCAAGCAGAAATATCATAAAATAAACTGTCTTTGAATTTTGTTCTTTTTTCAAAAATTGCTTCTAGCAGTAAATTATTTTTTTGATTTTTTGGAATAACATAGCTTGACGATTTCTTGTAAAAATTTCCGTCAATTTCAATATCATTTTTTAATTCATGAATTTGAATATTATGTCGTTTTAAAAGCTCTGTAAAATGAAAAGACTTAGCAGGATCATTATCGTCTTTAAAAACATATACAGAGTTAGATTCTAGACGACCTTTTTCACGATTATTCTTAAAAAAATTAAATTGGTATTTTAATAATTTTTCACGCATATTAAATGCTGCTTCCAATGTTGATAATCCAGCTGTAATTTGATTTTTTATAGTAAATGGAAATGATAATAAACCATTATCACTTTCTTGTATGTGACCTCTAGAGCTAGCTTGTTCAAATAATATTCCTATACTGCCATTAACATCTGGGAATGTAGATCCTTTACCATAATAGAAGTCGTCATAATCTTCTTCAGAGTAATATAATGATCCAAGTTTGTCAAATGCTTTTGCATGATATTGACCAATTTCTCTAGTAATGTTTTGATTTTCAATTGGGGTTAAAGGATGTGTTCTAGATGGAACTCCAGGCTGAAAGAAGAAACTTGAGTTTGTCCCCATCTCGTGGTGGTCTGTAAGTATGTTAGGAAGCCATTTATGAAATGTATTTAATCTTACTTTGGATTCTGGTAATTGAGACGGAAGCCAATCTCTGTTCATATCAAACCAATAGTGATTAGTTCGACCTCCAGGCCAGTTTTCGCTATATTCTCTATCTCTTGGATCAGGATTTAATCTTTTACTTTTATTGCTATTAACCCATTGTGAAAATCGTTGTAATCCATCTGGATTAAGGGCTGGATCAAATAGAATGACAGTGTTATTTAATAAAGATTGAACGTATTTTGATTCATTTGCAGCTAAATAATATGCTAACAAAACAGCGGCGTTTGAGCCACTTGCTTCATTTCCATGAATTGAAAAACCCTGATATACAACTACAGGTCTATTTTTTAAATCATAATCATAATCTTCATTTGTGGCATTAATATGATTTTGGCGTATTTGATCAATGTTTTTATGATTTTCTATCGAAGTGATTGTTAGTAATATTAAAGGTCTACCTTCAAAAGTTAGTCCTCTATTTTCAATTTTAATTCTATCACTGCTTTGGGCAAGAGCTTGCATATATTGAACAAGTTTGTCATGTGAAATATGAAACTCACCAACTTGGTGTCCAATTACGGATTCTGGAGTTGGTATTTTTGAATTGAATTGTTCATTTTCCGGGAAATAAAAATCTGTTAATAGATTTGATTGTGAGCAAACAAAAAGAGGAAGAAATATTAAAAAACGTAAAACATTCATTTGTATGATTTTTATAAATATAAAAAAACCACCATGGTAATTGGTGGTTTTATTAATAAGCTAAAAAATTATATATCCTCAAAATTCAAATCCGTAAACTGATTGTTCGCTGATTCATCTGAGTCATTATCTTCATTGGGATTATAATTACTAATTACCTCTTCACCTTTTTCATCTATGATAAACTTTGTCATTTCGTTTAAAATAGACTTAAATTCATTAAAATCTTCTTTGTATAAATAAATCTTATGTTTTTTGAAGTGAAATGAGCCATCTTCATTTGTAAATTTTTTACTCTCTGTTACAGTTAAGTAATAATCACCTGCTTTAGTAGCTTTAACATCAAAAAAATATGTTCTTCTTCCTGCTCTAAGGGCTTTTGATAATATATCCTGTTCTCTATCGTACATGTTTATTTTTTTAAGATTAATTTTAATTTTTCAAAAATGAAAAAAATATATGACCTCGACAACTTTTTGAAAGACAAATTGTATTAAATATTTGTCTAATTTATTGTGCTTTCTTGAAGTTGTTTTTGATATAATTCTTTATAGTAACCATTAATTTTGATCAATTTTTCATGGCTACCTTGTTCTATTATTTGTCCTTCATTAAGTAGTATTATATGATCTGCATTTTTGGCTGATGATATTCTGTGACTAACAATAACAGTTGTTTTATTTTTTGTTAAATATTTTAAGTTGTTCAATATTTCCTCTTCAGTTTCAGTATCAACAGCTGAAAGACAGTCATCTAAGAGTAAAATTTTAGGATTTTTTATTAAAGCTCTTGCTATAGAGATTCTTTGCTTTTGGCCACCTGAAAGATTTATCCCACGTTCTCCGAGTTCAGTTTTATAACCTTTGTTAAACTGTGAAATATTTTTATGGACAACAGCTTTTTTAGCGAAAAAGATAATTTCTTCGGGGCTAGCATTTTTGTTTCCAAATTTAATATTATTTTCAATTGTATCTGAAAAAAGAAAAGGATCTTGAGGAACATATCCAATGCTATCTCTTAAATTATTTAAATTAATATCTAAGATATTTGTATTATCAATTTTAACATAGCCTTTATCACAATCATATGTTCTTCCAATAAGTTCTAGAATAGTAGATTTACCACTTCCCGTTTTTCCTATTATTGCAAGAGTTTTTCCTTCTTCAATATCAAAAGTAATTCCTTTTAATGCTTCAATTTTAGTATCATCGTAAGTCAAATGAACATTATCAAAAGTAATTTTCCCTTTAATAGGAGTTTGACAATTAATTTTATTTTCAATACTTGGCTTTTGATTTAAAAATTCATTAATTCTTTTTTGTGAAGCTTCAGCCTCCTGTACAAGTGAAGTTACCCAACCAATTGATGCCACAGGCCAAGTTAGCATATTCACATATATTATAAATTCGGCGATAGTCCCAAGTTCCTGAATTTGCCCATTAATATATTGCATTCCCCCAATGTAAATCACTATCAAGTTGCTTGTCCCAATTAATAACAACATCAAGGGATAAAAAAAGGCCTGTATTTTAGTTAAATTTAAGCGCTTGATTCTTTGATTATTTGATAAGCTTTTAAAATTTTTAAATATTGACTCTTCAATTGCATACGACTTCGTTATAGAAATACCACTAAAAATTTCTTGAGTTTCAGAAGATAATTTAGATAAATGTTCTTGTACTATAGTACTCCTTCTGTGAATAAATTTACTCAAAAAATAAATTGAAATTGATAAAATTGGTAAAGGGAGTATAGTATATAAAGTTAATGTAGGTGCTTTATTATACATGTATGTTAAGGCAACGAAAAACAGCGTGATTGTATTAATGGTATACATAAGTGCTGGTCCAACATACATTCTTACTTTACCAACATCTTCAGTGATTCTGTTCATTAAATCACCTGTTCTATTTTTTTTATAAAAAGTTAAACAAAGTTTTTGGTAATGATTATAAATTTCATTTTTCAAGTCAAACTCAATATATCTAGATACATTAATCAATGTCTGTCGCATTAGAAAAGTAAATAAACCTGTAGCTGTAGCTGCCGCTAAAATCAAAAGAATTTTTAAACGAATAACCTTTTTAAAATCGTGCTCAGAGATTGGGTTTTCGATTTGATTTGATACTAAAGTAATTATATCGCCAACTAACTGTGGAGTAAAAAGTGAAAATATTTTTGCGCAAGCAACTATTAAAATACCTAGGGCGACTTTGTATTTGTATTTGAAAAAGTATTTATTTAAATATCTTAATTCTTTCATCACTGTTGTGAGACAAATATACTTTTTAGTAATTATTAATTATGTTATAAAAAAACTATTTTTTCAATTATTTAAGTCTAAAATAACATTACTTTTGTTCAACAAAGTTAGAATCTATATTATAATAACATACTTTGATTAAATAAGTTCTTTAAATTATGCTCAATCGCCGACACATACGTGCTAAAGTCATGCAAGTTTTATTTTCTAACAAAAGCAATTTAATGCATGAGCAGTTAAATAATAATCTTGAAGAAAGCATGAAAAGCATGTATAAGCTTTATCTACTAATGTTGTCTATGCTAATAAAGCTAAGGCATCGCGCCATTGAGCATCAAAAAAAAGCCAAAAATAAATTCATCAAAACTAATGAAGACGAAAAGCCAAGTATGCGTTTTGTAAATAATATAGTTTTAAAAAAATTAGATGAGAATTCTCTTTTAGGATCAGAGTTAGAAAATCATGAAATATTTAATTGGGATCAGGACAAAGAATATATAGAGTTAATTTATAAAGATTTGGTGAGTAGTGATCTTTACAAAACATTTTTAAAATCTAAAGATGAATCTCTAAAAAGTGATATTGTTTTTATTATTGAATTTTTTAAAAGTATTATTGCGCCTAACATTAAATTATATGATTATTTGCAAGATAAAAATATTACTTGGGTTGATGATTTCCCAGTTGTAAATACTTTTTTAGTCAAGCTTCTAGCTAAAGTGAAATTAAAATCAAAACAAGACTTTTTTACTCCTAACTTATTCAAAGATAAGCATGATGAAAATTTTGGTTTTAAACTATTAAAAAAAACTTTACAAAATGGAAGTTCTTATAATGAAGAAATTATTTTAAAAACAAAAAACTGGGATATTGAAAGAATAGCAAATATTGATTTTGTTTTATTACAAATGGCTATTTGTGAATTTCAAGAATTCCCAAGTATTCCAACCAAAGTTACAATCAATGAATATATAGAGTTGGCTAAAGATTACTCAACTCCTAAAAGCAATGTTTTTATTAATGGTATATTAGATAAAATAGAGAAGGAGTATAGAAACAATAAAACCTTAAATAAGAAGGGCCGTGGTTTAATCTAATTTTATTAAATTTACTCCCTAATTTCAAAAAAAACCAAACGATATGAAAAAAATAATATTATTTCTTTTTGTAATTGCATTAGTGCCTTTTAACTCTTGTAAAGAAAAAGCGACTGAAAAGATTAAACAAGAAAATGTAGAAAGTGCTGCTGAACGCGATTCTCAAATAGTATTTCCAACTATTAGTTTTGATAAGGTTATACATGACTTTGGGGAAATTGAAAATGGTACTCCAGTTGAGACAGTTTTTTCATATACAAATTCTGGAAGATCACCATTAGTAGTGACTGATATCAAGAGTACATGTGGATGTACTGTGCCCCAAGGCTGGAGTAAGGAGCCTCTTATGCCTGGAGAGTCATCTCAGTTTTCGGTAAAGTTTAACGGTAAAGGAGCAAACAAGGTTTCAAAAACAGTTACTTTAACTACAAACACTGAAAAAGGGAGAGAGCAGGTTCGTATCACGGCATTCATTAAGCCTGACCCTAAAGCTACTTCAAATACACCTACTCTAAAAAAGCAATAAACTATGGAAGCATTGAGTAATTACGCTCCACTTATACTGATATTATTGATTTTTTACTTTTTAATTCTTAGCCCTCAAATAAAACGTGGTAGAAAAGAAAAAAAATTTTTAGCTGAGATGAAAAATGGTGATCGTGTTATAACAAAATCAGGAATGCATGGAAAAATTTCAGCTTTGAATAATAAAGATAATTCATGTATCATTGAAACTCAAGCAGGAAAAATTAAGTTTGAGCGCTCTGCGATTTCAATTGAAATGTCAGAGAAACTTAATACGGCAAAAAAATAATTTATATAGAAAAAAAAGAGCTATATCTGTAGCTCTTTTTTTATTTATATCTTTTTTGCGTTAGTTCAGCAATTTCACAGATTACTTGTGTTGCACTAATTATACTTTCCAATGGTACATATTCGTATCTACCATGAAAGTTATGTCCACCAGCAAATATATTTGGACAAGGAAGTCCCATGTAGCTAAGTTGTGATCCATCGGTGCCACCGCGAATTGGTTTTATAATTGGTTTTATTCCTAAATTTTTCATTGCTTGCTCGGCAATTTCAACAACATGCATCACAGGTTCAATCTTTTGTTTCATATTATAATATTGGTCGATAATATTTAGTTCAAAAGATGCTTCTTTGAATTTTTTGTTTAGTTTCTCAACGATTGATTTAATTGTTTGTTTCCTTTCTTCAAAACGACCTAAATCATGATCCCTAATGATATATTTTAAAGTTGTTTTTTCTACTTTACCGGCTATTGATTGCAAGTGGTAAAAACCTTCATATCCTTCAGTGAGTTCTGGAGTTTCTTTTTCGGGTAAACTATTTATAAATTTTTGGGCATAGTACATAGAATTCACCATTTTGTTTTTTGCGTAACCAGGGTGAACAATTTTACCATTTATTATGATTTCAGCACTTGCTGCATTAAAGTTTTCATATTCTAATTCTCCTATTTGGCTTCCGTCCATTGTATAGGCCCATTCAGCACCAAACTTTAAAACATCAAATTTATGAGCCCCTCGACCAATTTCTTCGTCAGGAGTAAATCCAACTTTTAATGTACCATGTTTAATTTTTGGATTTTTAATAAGGTATTCCATAGCGCTTACAATTTCACAAACACCAGCTTTATCATCAGCACCTAATAAAGTTGTGCCATCTGTTGTTACTAGAGTCTGTCCTTTATAAAGTAATAAGTCTTCAAAATATTCAGGAGATAGAATGATGTTTTCACTGGAATTTAGAATAATATCCTCAGCGTCATAATTTTCTATAATTTTTGGATTTACATTTTTTGCAGTAAAATCAGGTGATGTATCATAATGAGAAATAAAACCAATTGTCGGTACATTATGTTCAACATTAGACGGTAGAGTGCCCATTATGTATCCGTTTTCATCAATACTAACATCTGAAAGTCCTATTTCCTTTAATTCTTTAAAAAGTTTATTGGCTAATATCCATTGTTTATCAGAGCTAGGTGTAGTTTTAGAATTTGGATCACTTTCTGTATCAATTTTAACGTAACTTAAAAATCTATTTAAAATATGTTGTTGGTCGAGCATTTGAATTTTTTTCAAAAATAACTATCCAGTTTTAATGTAACAAGTGATAAGGTTCTTTCTTTTATAATCATACAATTTAACGTATTTTTGCTCTTAAATATGTAACATGTATAAGTCGATTATTCGCTCTATCTTATTCAAATTTGATCCTGAATCAGTCCATTACTTTACATTCAGTTTTCTTAACTTAATTTTTAAAATTCCTTTAGTAAAACAAATCATTAGAAAATTATATTGTATAAAAAGTCCTAAACTAGAGCGAAATTTATTTGGTTTAAAATTTAGTAATCCAGTTGGATTGGCAGCTGGATTTGATAAAGATGCAGTTTTGTATAATCAATTATCAAACTTTGGTTTTGGTTTCATTGAGATAGGAACTGTGACCCCCTTAGCCCAAGAAGGAAATCCAAAAAAGCGATTGTTTAGATTAGCTAATGATCAGGCTTTAATTAATAGGATGGGGTTTAATAATTCAGGACTTGAGTCTATTATCAGTAGATTGAAGAAAAATAAGAAAAAAGTTATTATTGGGGGTAATATTGGGAAGAATACTCTAACATCCCCTGATAAATATACTGATGATTACGCAGCATGCTTTAAAGCTTTACATCCTTATGTAGATTATTTTGTGCTTAATGTTAGTTGTCCAAATGTTGGTAGTCATGCCAAACTTAATGATAAAGATTATTTAAAATCACTAATTAATCATATTAAAAAATTAAATTCTACCTTTCAGAAAGAGAAACCCATTCTTTTGAAAATTGGCCCAGATTTAAATAATGGTCAGCTTGACGAGATTATAAATCTTGTAAATCAAACTAAAATTGGAGGAGTTATAGCCTGTAACACATCAATTACAAGAAAGTCATTAAAAACACCTGAATCAGTTGTTAATAGAATTGGTAGTGGTGGTCTAAGCGGTCAACCTATAAAGTCTAGAAGCACAGAAGTTATTCGTTATTTGTCTCAAAATGGAAATAAAACGTTTCCAATTATAGGAGTTGGCGGTATTCATTCAGCCAAAGATGCGATTGAGAAAATTAAAGCTGGTGCTGATTTAGTCCAAATTTATACTGGCTTTGTTTATGAAGGACCCTCTCTTGTCAAGCGAATCAATAAGGCAATATTAAAGAATCATTAACAATTTATTTTGGATTTACAAATTTTAATATCTTTTGTTGCGGCAACTGCAGTTTTGGCTTTTTCACCAGGTCCTGATAATATTTTTGTTTTGATTCAGAGTGCTAAATACGGTAAAAAAACAGGAATGGCTGTTGTTGTGGGCTTAATGACTGGTTGTTTAATTCACACAAGTCTAGTGGCATTTGGGCTTTCGACACTCATTAAATCAAACGAAAGTTTGTATTTTATTTTAAAGTTATTCGGAGCGGGTTACATGCTTTTTTTAGCCACAAGAGTTTATAAATCTGATGTAAATTTTAATAAAAATCACAAAAAGGTTAAATCCGATAGATTTTATGAATTGTTCAAGCAGGGCTTTATAATGAATGTTCTCAATCCCAAAGTTTCTGTCTTTTTTTTAGCCTTTTTCCCTGCTTTTTTGTTTAGTGAAACTATGGATTTATACAAGCAATTCTATGCCTTGGGATTTATATTCATCCTAACCTCATTTTCAATCTTTAGTTGCTTCGTTTTTCTTTCAAGTTATTTCTCGAAATTATTTTTTAAATCTCCGCAAAGACAATTGCTATTAAAGCTTCTACAAATGGGTTTTTTTGTAGGGATAGCAGTTGTTATATTAATAGGTTGATTGTTTACTTGTATTTTTCCAATAAGACCTGTTGCGCTTCTATAGCTACTTTGAACTCTTTTTTCATAAGATCTACCAAGTCTTTAACAGTTGGATTATCAGAGATATTTGTAACGCCTTGTCCAGCAGACCAAATGGTGCTCCAGGCTTTAGCCTCTTTTTCCATTGCTGAAAGTTCCTTGCCAAAATCTATTTTTTTGGTTCTTTTTAGCATTTCTTCAGTTATACCCATAGCTTCTAAACTTGGTCTTAAGAAATTTGCAGAAACTCCAGAAATTGCTGCAGTATAAACAATATCGTTAGCATCAGATTCAATAATCATTTTCCTATAATCTTCTGGAGCTATACTTTCTTTAGTGTTGATGAAACGTGTACCCATATAAGCTATATCAGCACCCATCTGTAATGCTGATGCAATATCTTTTCCATTACTGATACAACCAGACAGTAAAATTGTCTTATGAAAAAACTTTTTTATTTCAGCTACAAAAGGCATTGGGTTTAAAGTACCAGCATGTCCTCCAGCACCTGCACAAACTAAAATTAATCCATCAACTCCAGCTTCAGCTGCTTTTTCTGCATGTCTTTTTTTGATAACATCATGAAATACTAAACCTCCATAAGAGTGTATAGCTCCGACTAGTTGAGGTACAGCTCCTAGAGAAGTTATGATAATTGGTACTTTGTGTTTAATGCATATTTCTAAATCAGCTTTGACTCTTGGGTTAGTTTGATGAACAATTAAATTAACTCCAAAAGGCGCAGCTTTTTTTCCAGTTTCTTTTTCAAATAAATCTAAAGCACTTTTAATTTCGATTATCCATTTTTCAAATCCTTCTGTGGTTCTTTGATTTAATGCTGGAAATGTTCCAATAATTCCATTTTTACAACATTCAATAACAAGTTTTGGACCTGAAATCAAGAACATTGGAGCAGCAATTACAGGTAGAGAAAGATTTTTAAAAATATTAGTTTTTGTCATTAGTAAATTTTATAAACTAAATATAATGAATTTTTTATATCACGTAATTCTTAATAAATTATAATTTATTTTAGATTATAATCAATATTAAGGCTTTATATTATTAAATCAACAAAATATTCTTAGACATATCTTTAAAGAAGAGAGCTTTCTTATATTTGCTCTTCAATTGTTAAGGAGTATGGCCGTAAAACCAAAATTAGAGCGTTTCAAACAAAATGTATTATCTAAGTTTCAGATATACAATAGTATTTTTATGACACTGCCTTTTGATCAAATTACCAAAACAGGTGTTTTATTGCCTTTGTTTAGGGAGACATGCGAAAAAGGTTATAATGCTGGTGAAAATCCCACAACAATTGTTGAGACATTTTTTCAGAAATATCAAGCAAGACGTACCAAAAAAAGTCAGATAAAATTGTTATTCCGTTTTATTCAATACATTGAACGGCAAGTTGTTTTGTTTGATGCTATTGAAGATGCAGCATTTCCTGTTATTAATAATATGGATGGTATTGGAACTCTAAGAAGTTTGAAAGAAAAAGCATTTTCGGAAAATAAAATTGAAGAGCTTAAGGCTTATTTAGATGAATTTAAAGTTAGAATTGTTTTAACTGCTCATCCTACTCAGTTTTATCCAGGTTCAGTTTTAGGCATTATTACGGACTTGACAGAGGCTGTTAAAGATAATGATATGGAGCGTATCAATAATCTTTTAGCACAACTTGGTAAAACACCTTTTTTTAAACATAAAAAGCCCACTCCATTTGACGAAGCAGTTAATTTGATATGGTATCTTGATCATGTTTTTTATAATTCATTCGGGTCCATTTTTGATTACATTCAGCAAAATATATATGATAGTAAATCAATTCAAAACGAAATAATAAATATTGGATTTTGGCCTGGTGGTGATAGAGATGGAAATCCATTTGTACTTCCAGATACAACATTGAAAGTAGCTTCGCTTTTGAAACAAACATTAATTAAAAATTATTTAGCTGATTTAAAAAAGTTAAAAAGAAAGTTAACCTTCAAAATTGTTGAGGATAAATTAGGAATTTTAATTTCTGAAATTAGTAAAAGCATTTCAAATCCTTCAATGTTTGATTTTGATTTTTTTGTCAGCGAGCTTAAAGATATCAAGAAGATTGTTGCTAAAGATCATCATTCTATATATCTAAATGATATAACTAGTCTTGTAAATAAGACTCAGCTTTTTGGATGTCATTTTGCAACACTTGATGTAAGGCAAGACAGTCGAATTCATCATACTGTTTTTTCAGGAATTGTAGATAAATGTATTTCTCAAAATAATGGTATTTTTCCTGAGAATTATAATTCTTTAGATGAGGCGTCTCAAATTGACATCATATCTAATATAGATGCAACTCTTGACATATCAATTTTTGATGATGAGTTGGTTTATAATACTTTGAAAACTATACAAGTTGTAAAGGAAATCCAATCAAATAACGGTGAGCTTGGTGCTAATCGATACATTATCAGTAATAATCAAACTGCTTTAAATGTAATGCAATTATATTCAATGTTAAAGTTAGTTGCATTTAATGAAAAATTAACAATCGATATAGTTCCATTGTTTGAAACTGTTACTGACCTAGAAAATGCTCCAATGGTTATGGAGCAGTTATACAACAATAAAGCATACAAAGCTCATCTCAGATCAAGAGGAAAAAAACAGACTATAATGCTAGGTTTTTCTGATGGTACAAAAGATGGTGGTTATTTTATGGCAAATTGGGCAATTTTCAAAGCTAAAGAAGCATTGACAAGTATTTCAGAAAAATATAATATTGATGTTGTTTTCTTTGACGGTCGTGGTGGACCACCTGCTAGAGGAGGTGGTAAAACACATCAATTTTATGCTTCGTTAGGTCCAACTATACAGGACAGAGAAGTTCAACTTACTATTCAAGGTCAGACAATTAGCTCAAATTTTGGCACTCCTGATTCATCCAAGTACAACTTAGAACAATTAATAAGTTCAGGGTTGTCAAATAGGCTTTATTTGGGAGACAATGTAGGATTTTCGGACTCTGATAGATCTACCATGAATGAATTAGCTCAGTTAAGTTATAAAGCTTATCAAAATTTTAAGGGGCATTCTAAATTTATTCCATATTTGGAAAGAATTAGTACTTTGAAATACTATGCTAAGGCAAATATTGGAAGTCGGCCATCAAAACGTTCAAAGTCAGATAAATTGATTTTTTCAGATTTAAGAGCTATTCCGTTTGTTGGTTCATGGAGTCAATTAAAACAAAATGTTCCTGGTTTTTTTGGAGTTGGTACTGCAATTCGTGCTTTTGAATCTAGAGGGGAATTAAATAAAGTAATTTCCTTGTATAACAATTCTAGTTTTTTCAAAACATTATTAGAAAATAGTATGATGTCCCTTAGCAAATCCTTTTTCCCTTTGACACAATACATGGCAGAAGATGAGGAATTTGGTGAATTTTGGACAATTATTCATAATGAGTACAAGCTTACTTATGATTTACTTTTAAAGATAACAGGTTACAAAACCTTGATGGAAAATGAGCCTAGTGGAAAAGCCTCGATTGACGTTAGAGAGTCAATTGTCTTGCCTTTAGTCACTATTCAGCAATACGCGTTGAGGAAAATTCAATCCCTCCAAAAACAGAAAAACATTGATAAAGATCAAATACAAGTTTTTGAAAAGATTGTATCTAGAACGCTCTACGGTATTATTAATGCAAGCCGTAATTCAGCATAGTGTAAAAAAAAGCTCGAGAAACATTAACGCTTCCCAAGCTTTTCCTAATCACAAACAAAATTATATTAATATTTTTAGAATGAGTAGATTGCTGCTATTGTAAATGCTGCTAATGAGTCAGTAGCTAATCCATCATTGTCTGTATATGGCTCTAGCTCTGACCAAGAATCTAATCTAATTTCTGGCTTAATTGTTAAATTTTCTACTGTGTAACTTCCTGTTAAAGTCGTAGATAAAACACTTGGAAGATCATCATCTGAATCATCGTGTAATCCAAATAATTCTCCTCTTAAACCAACAGCAAAACTGTCTGAAACAGTGTATTGAGGATAAAGAGCAACTCCGTAAAATCCAGCATCATTACTAACTTGGTATGCTGCATTGATTCCAATAAATAACTCGTCATCAACATCAAATCCACCAGTATAGTCAACTTCAAATCCAAGTACTTCATCATTGTCATAATACAGATTAAGGAATTGACCAGCATATCCAAACTGAGCTCCAAGAGCATAACCACCAGTAGTATTATTGTTAACATCTGTAGGGTTCATAATTGCTAGCATTAAGCTAGTTTCACCAAGAGTAAAGTCTCCTTTTAAACCTACCATCGAAAATGGTCCACTTGAAAACATATATGATGTACTGTAATTGAAATTTCCAGCAGGAGAAATAACCTCGTATCCTAGGTAAGTATTAAAACGTCCCATAGTTAAGGTAGTACCTTCAGTTACATTCCAATAAGCATATAGCTGATTTAAATTGTATCCACCTACAGCTGAATCTCCTCTAGGTCCAAAAACAACATCGGCAACTACACCTGTTGATTCAAGATCGTAAGAAGCGACTAAGTTTGCCATACCTAAAGCAAAGCCAGTCTCGTCAGCAAATGATGTACCAAATGCAGTTCCTACATCATCTGGAGATGTTATGTAAGTTTGATAATACGCATCAACAGTTCCTGAAATTGAAAGTGTTGGTTCTTCTTCCTGTGCAATTGCAAAGAAAGTAAATGAGGATAATAATAATGTAAAAATCTTTTTCATAATTAATTTGTTAAATGGTTTTTGTTTGATTTTGGATCAAAACTATACTATTTTGTAATTAACCCATAATAAAATAGGGGTATAAATATAATTTTTATCATTTTAATAAAAAACACCCCTGCTATTTTGAGGGTTAGCAAAATAAACTTTAAAAAATATGAATCTAATATTTTAAATAATGTTTCATTACTTAATATTTCAATTGATAATCAAATTAAATTTTAGTTGTAAAAAACCATTATTAATTTTTCAAAAAACTCCACTTTATAATATTTAAAAAATATTTTTTAGGCTCTAAATTATTGATATCACAATAATGATATTGGTTTTTATTTAATCATAGATTTGTTCATATATTACGCTCCCAACCATTGTAAAAAAATCATAAAATAAGATATGTTACAAAAACAAGGAATGTATTTGCCAGAATTTGAACACGATAATTGTGGTGCCGGATTTATCTGCAGTTTAGAGGGTAAAAAGTCTAATGATATTATTCACAAAGCCCTTAAAATTTTAGAATGTTTAGAACATAGAGGTGCTGTAAGTTCTGATGGTAAAACTGGTGATGGTGCTGGAATACTTACTGACATTCCACATGAATTATTTTTAAAAAAATGTTCATTTAAAATTCCTGATTTTGGTAATTACGCTGTTGGAAACGTTTTTTTACCTAATAAGGTAAATCAAAGAACCTATTGTGAATCTATTTTTGAGAAACATTTAAAAGATCAAGGCTTGAAGGTTTTAGGCTGGAGAGTTTTGCCTGTTGATCCATCTGTTTTGGGAGATATCGCAAAAAAAACACAACCTTTTATAAAACAGATTTTTATCTCTAAGTCTTCAACTTCCCAAGATGATTTTGAATTTAATTTAAAATTATTTATTTCTAGAAAAAAGGCTGAGCACGAAATTCTTAATTCAAAAATCTCTGAAGCGAGATTTTTCTATTTACCAAGTCTATCAACCAAGATTATTATATACAAAGGTCTTCTGATACCTGAAGATATAAAACTGTACTATAAAGATTTAACCAATCCACTTTTTATTACA
>Ga0213866_10000460_pt1 | contig 32832 bp, 33 predicted proteins | sample PICome_11_FD_160079 | JGI IMG/M metagenome (GOLD analysis project Ga0213866, IMG submission 160079) | Coastal seawater microbial communities near Pivers Island, North Carolina, United States - PICO284 | ecosystem: Environmental > Aquatic > Marine > Coastal | place: USA: North Carolina... | reverse complement strand
GCTCGTCCGCGCAATCTGCTCTTCGCTCCCGCGGTTCGTCCCGATCTCGTCGCCAAGACGCCCACATCGAGTCCCGACCTGGTGGCGATCGACCTCGAGGACGCGACGCCCGTCTCGGCGAAGGACGGCGCCCGCGCGTCGCTGCCCGAACTCGTCGACTCAGTACGGGGCCGCTCGCCGGTGACGGTGCGGGTGAACGCGGCCGACTCGCCGTGGTTCGACAACGACGTCGCGGCGCTCCCCGAGGGGCTCGCGGCGGTCATCGTGCCCAAGATCGAGACCGTGCAGGGCCTCGACCGAATCGCGTCGGCGCTGCGCGACGCCGGTCACCCGAATCTCGCGATCATCGCCGGTATCGAGACCGCCCTCGGCGTGGCCGACAGCCGAGAGCTCCTCGCGCACTCGGTCGTCGGCGCCGCCTACTTCGGCGCTGAGGACTTCATCGCCGACATGGGCGGCTACCGCACCTTCCACAACCGCGAAGTGGCCTACGCCCGCGGCCTGGTGGCGCTCTCCGCCCGACTGGCCGGTGTTCCGGCGTTCGATCAGGTCGTCGCAGACTTCCGCGACCACGACCGCTGCCAGGCCGAGTGCGAAGAAGCGCAGGCCATGGGCTACACCGGCAAGCTCTGCATCCACCCCGGCCAGGTCGGGATCGCCCGCAACGCCTTCACCCCGTCGCCCGCAGAGATCGACCACGCCGTTCGGCTCCTGGCCGCCTACGAGGAGGCCACGGAAGCGGGCATCGCCGCAATCGACTTCGAGGGCCGGATGGTCGACGAGCCGGTGGCCGCCCAGGCCCGTCACGTGCTCGAACTCGCCGACGAGCCCTGAGAAGCGCGGCCCCGGGTTCAGCTCGGACGTCGCTGCATCAGGGCGTTGCGCACCGCTCGGCACACGAGGGCATCGTGCTGGTTGAACGCCCGGTGCTCGAACGTGACGATGCCCTGCGTCGGCCGGGACGACGAGGCCCTGGAGGCGAGCACTTCCGTTTCCACCCGGACCGTGTCGCCGTGAAACAGCGGTGCGGGGAAGTCGACCTTGTCGAATCCGAGGTTGGCGACCGTGGTGCCGAGGGTCGTCTCGTGAACCGAGATGCCGACGACGACCCCCAGGGTGAGCAGCGAGTTCACCAGCGGCTGGCCGAACTCGGTCTCGTTGGCGGCGTAGTCGAAGTCGAGATGCAGCCATGCCGGGTTCATCGTCATCGTCGTGAACCCGACGTTGTCGGCCTCGGTGATCGTCCGCCGCAGCGCGTGCGGGATCACCAGGCCCACCGTCAGCTCCTCGACCCACCGGCCGGTCACCGGTCGACCCTGGGCATCGGTCCTCGCCTCGATCTCGCTCATGGCGCCATCCTCGCAGAATCAGAGGTCGAGCTTCGCGACCGAGTCGTCGAGTCCTCCGGGTCGGCTGCTGCGTAACCACGCGGCCCGGTAGGCCGCCTCAGCCTCTCGATCCGCTGGCAGCGGAGCTCCGACGGGCTCGAGGCCGCGGTCACGGGCCACACGCTGGAGACCGTGGTGCGCCAGGGCACAGGCGGCCGCCATCTCCTCGGCGACGATCTCGCCTCTCGGCCCGCCAATAGAACCGGCCCCGAACCTGGCCGCTGCGCTGGTGAGCAGTTGCTCGGCGTACTCGATGCCAGCGACGTCGGGCTCCCCCAGCACCGGAAACGGGCCGCCGATCGCCGCAGCCAGCGGCGACGAATTCGGCGACATGACCCCGATGCTCTCTGCGATGTTGCCGAGCCGGTCGATCAACTCCCCCACGCCGTCGGCGCAGCCGAGGATCGAATCGATCGTCGACCAGACCGTGGCGTCGTCGGGCAGTCGGCCGGTCGTCGCAGCCACGCCGCCCCGAACGATCGACGGCAACGAAACCGGTAGTGGCTGCCAGTGTCCGCCATCGCCCCAGTCGGTCAGGAGCAGGCCCGGGGACGCGTGGGCCGACCCGATCGCCACCGCGTCAGCGATGTTGGCGGCGGCGTTGCGGTTGCGGCCGATGATCGTGTTCCAGGTCGCCGTGCCGGGAGCGACCCAGAACGGGAGACCGGCATCGATGAACATCCGGGCGTGGGCGACGAAGCCACGGTTGGCGTCGTCGGGGAGACCGAGCCTCTCGACGACCTCGGCACCCAGGAAGTCCATCCAGTTCGCGGCGGCCGGCGCCTCGTAGTTCCACACGACGGGCACGGCGCCGTCGGGGATCCTCGGGATCAGCGACGCATCACGCCGGAAAAGGTCGGCCCAGAACATGACCTCGTGGCCGTCGCCCACCAGCGGTTCGATGATCCGGGTCAGGTGCTCGAGATACACGTGGTCCCGACCGCGCTCGGCCACTGCGTTCGCCGACGCCCCCTCGCCGAGCTCGAAGGGCTCGTCGCCGCCGATGTGGATCCGACGGTGACGCAGCGTCGACACCATGTCGCGGGCCAGCTCGACGGCCAGTGCGGCATTCTCCGCCGTCGGGGCGAGACACGTCGGATCGCTGCGACCGCCACCGAAGATGCTCTCGAAGCCGTCGGGGCACTCCGCTCGATCCCGGTAGTCGTCGTGGGCCAACCACCGGGCCATGTGGCCGAAGCCGTTCATGTTCGCCACCAGGTCGATTCCCGCCGCCGCGCAGATGCGATCGAGCCGACGCAGGTCGTCGTGGGTGAGCGGCGACGCGTCCTTCCACACGGTCTGGTGACCGACATAGTCGAAGGTGTGCTCCACATAGAGCTGCAGCTCGTTGAAGCCGACCGCCGCGAGCACGTCGACCAGCCACGCCAGCGTCTCGTTGGTGGGCACGCGGTCTCGACTCACGTCGAGCATGTAGGCGCGTCGTTCGAAGGCGGGCTTCACAGCGTCGACCCGTCCGACGCGAGGTCCTCCAGCTCCCCGTCCCACTCGTAGAAGTAGATCGGGGCGGCGCCATCGGGCGTCTCGGCGTCGTAGAAGCCAGGCCCGTAGCCCGGGATGTGGAACTCGCCGAGGGTCTCACCGGCTGCCCGGAAGGTGTCGTTGTTCAACTCTGGTCCCGCGGCGGTTGCGACCGCTTCGAAGAGCGAGACGTCGCGACAGGCGCGTGCCACCGAGACGATGTTCTCGGGTTCGTCGGGTGCTCTGGTGTTCGGGTCGAACACGACGGGCTCGCCGGCGGCTTCGACGATCGCGATGCAGTCCTGGAGCGCAGGGTCGGCCCACCAACCGAGCTGCTCTGCGGTGTTGCCGGCGACAGACCCCGCCAGCACGCTCAGGTCGCGACCGCCCCGATCGCGAATGTAGGCCCGCAGCGAACTGAGCGAGGTCGTCGCGATGCGGGGACGGAACGTCAGGTCCTCGAGTCCACCGACGTAGAGCGGCGTGCCGCCCTCGATGGCCACGGCGAGGGTGACGCCCAGCGTCTCCTGCCGCTCGGCGATGAGGCTGGTCTCGGCGTCGGACGCAACCGTGTCGATGGGCGACGCCTCGATGAACGACACGTCGACCACCTCGGCCCCGAGATCGGCGAGCACGGGTACGGCGACCCGTTCGATCACGCCCTGGTCGGCGATGGCGCCGACCACGCCGACCGTCTCTCCATCGAAGATGCCGCGCTCGGCGAACCCCCGCAGCACGGTCTCGACACGCTCGTCGGTGTTGCGATCGCCGGTGAACCAGGGAGCCGTGGAGGCCGCGAGCCGTGCGTCGTTCTGCGTGCTGCCGATCACCGCCGTGTCGCTCAGCTGCGTGTAGCAGAGCGGCCCGTCGTCGAGCAGCCCACCCATCACGACGAAGACCTCCTCGTCGTCCACGAAGCGCGCGCAGATCGTGTCCATGCCCTCGGTACCGATCGGGAGGAACGCCTCGAAGACCATCTCGACCTCGCGGCCGAGGATTCCTCCGCGGCCGTTGAGATCGGCGAAGAGGGCCCGGTAGGCCGCCTCGTAGGAGCCGTGATCGAGGTCGACCAGACCCCGCAGGGCCTCGAGATCCGGTGCCGCCACGCCGACCGTGATCCGCTCGCTGGTGACCCCCGTGAACGAGTCGCTGAGCTCGATCGGCTCACCGCTGTCAGCGTCGGGGCCGCTGGTCGTCGTCTGTGTTGCAGGATCGCCCTCGTCGGTGGCCGTCACGGTGGTGGTCGACCCGCCGGAGCCGGCGTCGTCGCCACAGGCCGCCGCGAGTGTCGCGAGCGCGACCATGCCCACCACCAACCGCACACCCACAGACCGCTGCGTCATGGGGCGAAGCTAGCCTGCGCCCGTGCAACGCTTCGACCTGATCATCATCGGCGCGGGCTCGGGAAACTCGATCATCGGGCCCGAGCACGACGACTGGAACATCGCCCTGGTCGAGCGGGGGCTCTTCGGCGGTACATGCCTGAACGTCGGCTGCATTCCCTCGAAGATGTTCGTGTTCGCCGCCGAACTCGCCGACTACGCGCGCCGTGGCCCCGAGTTCGGGGTCAACACCCGCTTCGACGGAGCCGACTGGCCCGCCATCCGCGATCGCGTGTTCGGCCGCATCGATCCGATCGCAGCCGGCGGCGAGGACTACCGACGCGGACTTCCCCACGTCTCGGTGTTCGCCCACGACGCCCGCTTCGTGGGGCCGAAGCAGCTCCAAGTCGGCGACGAGGTCATCACCGCCGACACGATCGTGCTCGCCGCCGGGGCCCGGGCCAACGTGCCGTCGATCCCCGGCATCGACACGGTCGGATTCGACACCTCCGACACCATCATGCGGGTCGACACGCTGCCCGAACGGCTGATCGTGCTCGGGGGCGGCTACATCGCCGCCGAGCTGGGTGCCGTCTTCGGTGCCCTCGGCAGTGACGTCACCTACGTCCTCCGGGGCGACGCCATGCTGCGCGATCAGGACCACGACATCAGCCGCCGGATGACCGAGATCTACGGCCGCCGCTACCCGACCCACTACAACGCCGACATCCGGTCGGTCGCACGCGATGCCGGCGGCGATGTCGTGCTCGAGCTCGGCGACGGCACGACGCTCCGGGGCGACCGCCTGCTCGTGGCCGCCGGGCGGACCCCCAACGGCGACCAGCTCGGCGTGACCGAGACGGGTGTCACGCTCGACGATGCCGGCTACGTGATCACCGATGGCCACGGCCGGACCGAGGTCGACGGGATCTGGGCCCTGGGCGACATCAGCAATCCGGTGCAGCTCAAGCACGTCGCCAACCACGAGGCCAAGGTCGTGGCCCACAACATCACGTATCCCGACGACCTGCGGACGCTGAACCACGACCACATCCCCGCCGCGGTGTTCGCCCACCCACAGATCGGCTCGGTCGGTCTGACCGAGCAGGAGTGCATCGCGCAGGGGCTCGACTACACCGCCCACCTGCAGGAGTACGGGTCCGCGGCAGCCGGTTGGGCGATGGAGGACACCGAGAGCGTCTGCAAGGTCATCATGGACAACACGTCCCGCCGACTGCTGGGCGCCCACATCATGGGTCCGCAGGCTCCGACCCTCGTGCAGCAACTCATCCAGGGAATGGTCTTCGGGCTGACCGTCGACCAGATGGCGACGGGTCAGTACTACATCCACCCGGCGATGCCTGAGGTGGTCGAGCAGGCACTGCTCGAGCTGTGAGCTACCGACCGGCGAGCTTCTCCGCCTCGGCCTTCGCCCACTTGTAGTCGGACTTGCCGTTGGGGCTGCGCAGGAAGCTGTCGGTGCGGAGGATCCGCTTCGGTGCCTTGTAGGCGGCGATCTGCGTGCGGGTGTGGGCGATGATGTCGTCGTCGTCGACCACGACATCGGGGTGCAGGGCAACCACCGCGTTGACCGACTGGCCCCAGCGGTCGTCGGGAAGACCCACGACATTGCAGTCGGCCACGGCCGGGTGGGTCTTCACCGCCTCCTCGACTTCCTCCGGGTAGATCTTCTCCCCGCCGGAGTTGATGCACACCGATCCGCGGCCGAGCAGGGTGATCGTGCCGTCGGCGTCGACCGTCGCGTAGTCGCCGGGGATCGACCATCTGATCCCGTTGATGGTGGGGAACGTCTCCTCGGTCTTCTCCGGGTCCTTGTAGTAGCCGAGCGGGTTCGCGCCGCGGTTGGCGAGCCGCCCGATCTCTCCGGAGCCGGGTTCGACCATTCGTCCGTCGTCAGTGATGACCTGGGTGGTGGGGCCGAGCGAGAATCGGCCGGTGCTCGCCACCTTCTCGTCCTTGCGGGTGATCTGGAGGGCCTGACCGACCGACTCACTCGATCCGAGACTGTCCATCAGGGTCATCGGCTTGTGCGCGAGGAAGGCCTGCTTGGACTCCTGTGACCACATCACCCCAGAGGACATGATCTGGAACACGCTCGAGAGGTCGTGAGGGCGCCCGGCGGCTTCGGCTCGGTCGAGAGCCTCCAGCATGGGTCGGGCGAAGGCCTCGCCGACGATCGTCAGCATCGTCAGCCGATGGTGGGCCACGGTGGTCCAGAGCTCGTCGGCATCGAAGCTCCGACCCGCGAGGGTGGCGACCATGCCTCCCTGCGTCAGCGTGTGCAGGGCGTTGATCCCCGAGGTGCCGTGCATCAGGGGCGCCGCGGCAAGGAGACGCGTGGTGCGGTTGCGTCGATGGAGTTCGATCGCCCCGTCGACCGCCTCGGTCGCCGTGGTCGGGATGCCCCGGTCGAGCACCCCGTAGTGGGCACCCATGTTGGCGATCATCTGATCGTGGGGCCACATGACGGCCTTCGGGTTGCCCGTCGTGCCGCCGGTGTAGAGGAACCAGAGGTCGTCGCCCGATCGCGGGATCCTGGCGGCCGGCTCATTGCCCGCGATGAGGTCTTCGTAGGCGACCGCGCCGTCGATCGACGGCCCCCCACCGACCTGGACGTACAGCACCACCCCGGGGCACCGGTCGCGGATCTCCTCGACACGATCAGCCAGGGACCCGTCGAAGAACAGCACCCTCGCGTCGGCGTTGTCGAGGAGGTAGGCGAGCTCGTCGGCGAGATAGCGATAGTTGACGTTGCACGGGACCGCGCGCTGTTTGAACGCTGCGAACTGGGCCTCTTCGTACTCGAAACCGTTGAACAGGAACAGGGCGACCTTGTCGTCGGCTCCGATGCCCGCCCCCGCAAGGGCCCCCGCGAGGCGGGCCGACCGGTTCTCGAAGGTGGCCCAGTCGTGGAGCGCGGTGCCGTGGGCCGTGGCCGGCTTGTCGGGAAGGGCGTCGGCGATGCCCTCCCAGACGGTGGCGAAGTTCAGTGCATCGAAGGAGCTCTCGCTCACGGTCCCGGCCATGGATACGCAGCGTAGGCTGCGAGCATGACCTCGCCCACGTCCGCCCCGCCGGTGCCGGGCTCCCTGGGCCCCGAGCAGCGAGTACGAGACCTCCAACGGCTTCGCGACGAGGAGTTCGACGTGCTCGTCATCGGCGGCGGCATCACCGGTGTCGGCTGCGCGCTCGACGCGGCGACCCGGGGCCTGAGCGTCGCCCTGGTCGAGCAGCGCGACATCGCCAGCGGCACCTCGAGCCGGTCCTCGAAACTGCTCCACGGAGGCCTTCGCTACCTCGAACAGCGCGACTTCGCCCTCGTGCGCGAGGCACTCCACGAGCGTGGCCTCCTCACGAGAAGCGTCTGCCCCCACCTGGTCCGTCCGGTCACGTTCCTCATCCCCCTCTCGCACCGCATCTGGCAGCGGCTCTACTACGGCGCCGGCGTGCTGCTCTACGACCTCCTGGCCTGGACGGGCAAGAACCCGCTCCCCCGTCATCGGCATCTCTCTCGGAAGGCCGCGCTCGAGTTGGTGCCCGGCCTGCAGCGCTCCTCGCTGATCGGCGGAATCCTCTACTCCGACGCGCAGATCGACGATGCCCGTCACACCCTGGCCGTCGCCCGCACCGCGGCTCGCCACGGCGCCGCCATCTCGACGAGTACGCGAGTGAGCGACCTCGTGTTCGATCCCGACGCCGAAGAACGCACGGTGGTCGGCGCGGTCCTCACCGATCTCGAGTCCGGCGAGGAATTCACCTGCCGGGCGCGGAAGGTGGTCAACGCCACCGGGGTGTGGATCGACGACATCCAGGAGATGGCCGGACCGGCGGGGCTCTCGGTCAGAGCGGCCAAGGGTGTCCACATCGTGGTCCCACGCGAAACCATCGACAGCGACAGCGGCATCGTCCTGCGCACCCCCCGGAGCGTGCTCTTCATCATCCCGTGGGGCGCCCACTGGCTGATCGGCACGACCGACACCGACTGGGACTACGACCGGGCCCACCCGGCCGCGTCGCAGGCCGACATCGACTACATCCTCGAGCAGGCCAACGCCGCCCTCGAACGGCCGCTCACCGAAGACGACATCGTCGGCGTCTATGCCGGGCTTCGCCCACTGGTCAGCGGCGAGGCCGACGACACCGCCAAGCTCAGCCGAGAGCACGCGGTCGCGCAGCCGGTGAAGGGTTTGATCTCCATCGCCGGAGGGAAGTACACCACCTATCGGGTGATGGCCGCCGACACGATCGACATGGTGGCCGAGGGCCTCGGTCGACCGGTGCCTCCGTCGTGCACGGAAGACGTCACTGTCGTGGGCAGCGAGGGATGGGACCAGTGGGCCGACCGAGCCGCCGAACTGGCAACCACCCACGACCTTCCCGAGGCCCTCGTCACCCGGCTGCTGTGGCGCCATGGCAGCCGCATCGACGACGTCCTCGACATCGCCGCCGCCGACCCGGCGTTGTCGGCGGTGCTCGGCGACCTCTACCTCGCGGCCGAGGTCGTCCATGCCGCCCGCCACGAGGGTGCCCTGCATCTCGAGGACGTGCTCGCCCGACGGCTGCGGATCTCGATCGAGACCGAGGCCCGGGGCACGATGGTCGCCGACGCCGCAGCCGACCTCATGGCGGCCGAACTCGGCTGGGACGACGACCACAAGGCCGAGGAGATCGCGGCGTGGAAGCACCGCGTCCGAGCCGAGCGAGAGGCCAACGATGCCCCCGACGACGCCTCGGCCGATGCCGTGCGCCGGCGGGCAGTCGACGCTCGCGGCCTCATCGACGTCGAACCCCACGAGTGAGCCGACGCAATAGCACCGGTCGCCACGTCGCTGGGCCGTACACTTTCGGGCGATGACCAGCTCCTTCGGCACGCTCTTCCGCGTCAGCACTTTCGGCGAGTCCCACGGCGGCGGCGTCGGCGTGGTGATCGACGGCGTGCCTCCCCGTCTCGCCATCACCGTCGACGAGCTCCAGGCCGACCTCGACCGCCGCCGGCCGGGCCAGAGCCGCCTCGTGACGCAGCGCGACGAGGCCGACCGGGCCGAGATCCTCTCCGGGGTGTTCGAGGGCTACACGACCGGCACGCCACTGGCCGTCCTCGTGCGCAACAAGGACCACAACAGCGGCGCCTACGACCACCTCAAGGACGTCTACCGGCCCTCCCACGCCGACTTCACCTACGACGCCAAGTACGGCTTCCGTAACTGGGCCGGGGGTGGCCGCGCCAGCGCACGGGAGACCATCGGGCGGGTCGCAGCCGCCGCGGTCGCCCGCAAGCTGCTCGCCGAGGTCGCAGGCATCGAGGTCCTGGCCTGGGTGCAGTCGGTGGGCGACATCGAGGCCGACGTCGACTCGGCCACGCTCACGCTCGACGCGGTCGAAGCCGACCCCACCCGGTGCCCCGACCCCGAGGCAGCCGCCCTCATGACCACTGCGATCGAGCAGGCCCGCCGCGACGGCGACTCGCTCGGCGGCGTGGTGGCGTGCGTCGCCCGCCGCGTGCCGGCCGGCCTGGGCGAGCCCGTGTTCGACAAGCTCGATGCCGAGCTGGCCGGCGGGCTCATGTCACTCCCGGCGGCCAAGGGGGTGGAGATCGGCAGCGGATTCGCCGGCACCCGCATGACCGGACTGGCGCACAACGACCCGTTCGAGCCCGGTGCCGACGGTCCACGAACGACCAGCAACCACTCGGGCGGGATCCAGGGCGGCATTTCGAACGGCGAAGACATCGTCTGTCGGGTGGCCTTCAAGCCCACGGGGACCATCGCCAGCGAACAACAGACGGTGACCCGGGAGGGCGAGGCGACGACGCTGGCCGCCAAGGGACGCCATGATCCGTGTGTGCTCCCGCGCGCCGTCCCCATGGTCGAGGCGATGGTCTTGCTGTCCCTGGCCGACCACTGGCGCCGCCAACGCGCCGTCGACGTGCTGCCACAACTCGACGAACGCCCCTGAGCTGCGTCACACTCGGCGCCTCATGGAGTTCCAACTCTTCCTTCCCCAGATGCGCATGACGTTGCCGACCATGGTCGAGCGCGTCCAGATCGCCGTTGATGCCGGTTTCGACGGTGTCGCCCTGATGGATCATCTCGCGCCGCCGATGGCCGAGACCCAACCGATGTGGGACGCAATGGTGGCCGCGACCTGGCTGGGTGCGAAGACGACCGGCACCGTCGGCCATCTCGTGCTCTGCGATGCGTTCCGTCATCCGGCGGTCCTCGCCCGCCAGGCAGTGAGCCTCGATCACGCCACCGGGGGGCGGTTCGAGCTCGGCATCGGTTGGGGCAGCGTGCCGACCGAGTTCCCGACCTTCGGCGTGGGAAGCACCGAGCCGCGAGCACGGGTCGACCGCCTGACCGAGACGCTCGAGGTCGTACAGGCGCTGTGGTCGGGAGAACAGGTCTCCTACTCGGGCGCGCATCACTCGTTGGTCGACGCCCAGCAGTCGCCGGCGCCAGAACACCGCATTCCGATCGTGATCGGCGGCGCCGGCCCCCGCACGCTCGGGCTCGTCGCCCGCTTCGCCGACTGGTGGAACCTCCCGATCAACAAGCTCGACCAGTTCGAGGAGCTGCGGGAGAAGACGGGCGACGCCCGGCCTTCCCTCCAGGAGCGGGTGACGTTCGTGCCGGAGGGCGGCGACCGGGCCGCGATCGTCGAGACCGCGATGCGGCGCTTCTCCGACACGGGTCATGCGGTGGGCAACGCGGCAGAACTCGTCGAACACTACGCGGCCCGCGAGGCCGCCGGCATCGAGCGCACCTACGTGTGGACCAGCGACTTCGCCGCCCCCGACACGCTCGCCGAGTTCGGCGAGACCGTCATCGGCGCCCTGCCCTAGCGGCCGTCGTGGGAGAAGTGCTGGTAGTCCTTCGTTGACGCCCAGTCGCCGCCCCAACCCCACCCGATGTCGGCGAATGCGCTGGTCACCGCGTCGCCGGCCACGATCAAGCCGTCGACGGTCGGGTCCCGCTCGACGGAGGACGCCCCCTCGGGCGGGTCGACGCGGGAGCCGCGGACCCACGGATTGACGAGCGGATTGATGTCGACGGCGCCGCCGTGGGCGTGTTGGCTCCACACTCCGGGACGGCCCGAGATCTCCCGGCAGTTGAAGGCCGACGTGTTGTTGGCCCGCATGGAGGCGTCGTCGTCGCCGTCGAAGTCGGTGATCGGCTGCATGGAGTGGATCGGGAATCCGGCGTCGAACAGGGCGGCGAACACCGTGACCATGTCGTCGGCGTGGTCAGCGTGGACCACGAGCACGCCGTTCACGGCGTTGCCCTCGTCGTCCCAGTGGACGAGGTCGAGTCGGCGGAGATCCTCCACGGCCACCGGGCATCCCGCCCGCCAGGACGAGGCCAGCTCCGACTCGGAGACGTCGCGCACGGCTGCACGGAACGCCGGGAGCGGAACCGTCGTGGTCGTCGGCACCGCGGTCGTGGATGGGACGTTGGTCGTGGCCCGGACGGTGGTCGACGGCGTCGGCACCGGTACCGGGGTCTCCGCGGCAGCCGCGGCGTTGATCACGCGCACCCCTTGTTCGTCGTCGGCGCACCCGAACAGGGCGAGCGCAAAGACCAGGACCACCAGTCCACCTCGTCGCACGCCAACGAGTGCGGCACCCCGTGGCGGGCGGATCTGGGCAGGCAGGGCTGTACGCCGTGCCTCAGGCGGCCAGGGTGAGGTCTTCGATGAGGCCGAATCGGGCGGCCAGCGCGGCAGCCTCGAGCTCGAGCTCTGCGGCGCGGCGGCGGTACGCAGTGGAGAGCGCCGGCGACACCTCGCTGGCGGTCTGTCGGAGATCGGCGGCCTTCGAGCGCAGGAGGTTCACGTCGAGCAGGGCTCGACCGTCGACCTCGGAGACTCGGGTCAGGGTTGAGTGGGGGTGTGCTTCCATGTCCCCTACAACCAGGCCGTCTCGTCAGGTGTTCCTGTCTTGCCGGAGACACCGGTCACAGAGTCACACGAACGGTGGCGAGGTGACCACTGCAGGTACGTCGGTCCCCCGAACGTCGATCGTCACTGCGGTGCCGGGCTCGATGTCGGGTGGGAGGAACGCCAGCGCGATGCCCTGCTCCAGCACCGGGGAGAAGTTGCCGCTCGTGATCACGCCGATCTCCTCGGCGCCCGAACGCACGGTCTGCCCCTCCCGTGGCGGGCGGCGACCGTCGACCACGAGGCCGGTCAGCAGACGCTCCACGCCACGCTCCTGCTCTGCGAGCAGGGGCGCACGGCCCCGGAAGTCTTCCTTGTCGAAGCGGACGACCCATCCGAGTCCGGCCTGCAGGGAGGTGATGCCCGGACCGAGTTCGTGGCCGTGCAGCGGCAGCCCCGCTTCGAGCCGCAGCGTGTCTCTCGCACCGAGGCCGGCCGGCACGATCCCCGCCGACCGCACGAGATCGAACACGGCAGCCGCCGCCTCGACCGGCACGGCGATCTCCACTCCGTCCTCGCCGGTGTAGCCCGTGCCGGCCACGACGACCGACGTCCCGGCGACCTCGACCTCGGCGACACGGAATCGGCCGACGGCAGCGGCCTCGGGGGCCACCGTGGCCAGACGCTCGCGGGCCTGCGGACCCTGCACCGCCAGCACGGCCCGGGTGGCCGTCACATCGGTGATCGTCGGCGCGGTCGGTCCGTCGGCCAACGCCTTCTCGACGCGGCTCGTGTTGGAGGCATTGGGCATCACGTCGAAACGGTGCTCGTCGATCCACCAGACGATGATGTCGTCGAGCACCGAGGCATCGGACGGGTCGAGCAGATGGGTGTATTGCGCCCGACCAGGGGATACGCGCTCGAGGTCGTTGGTGAAGGCCCATTGGAGGGCGGCCAGAGCGCCCTCGCCGGTGACCCTGACGGTGCCGAGGTGCGACACGTCGAACACGACGGCGTCGGCCCGACAGGCGGCGTGCTCGGCCAGCGTGCCGTCGGCGTAGGAGAGCGGCATCTCCCACCCCCCGAAGGGCACCATCTTGGCGCCGAGCGCCACGTGGGCGTCGTGGAGTGGCGAGCGGCGGTCGTCGGACACGTGGGACTCCGGGATGTCGGCGAAGGAACGCCTACGCGGCATCGGCCAGACCGTACTTCGCGCCCAGCCGCTCGAGGTCCTTGCGGTAGAGGATCTTCACCCGCACGTCGGGACGCTGTTCCGCGAGCATGCGGATCTTCCGGTGCTTGCGGGTGACCAGCGGCTGGCGGAGGGTGGTCAGCTCTACATAGATGTCGAAGTCGGGCAGGTAGAAGTCGGGGGTGAACGCCGAGGTCGGGTTGCCGTCGTCGTCGTGGGCGAGCACGAAGGTGGTGGGTTCGTATTCCCACGCGATGCCGTAGCTGTCGAACAGCGCGGCGACCTCGCGCTCTGACGGATGGGCGAAGTCGACCACTGCGATCAGGCGTCGCCCGCCGCTCGCGGCACCTCGGCGACGACCTCGGCCATGTCGGGATAGAGCGAGACGATGCGGGCATCGACCTCGTCCTTGACCCCGGCCAACGGCAACACGTTGAGCACGCCCTGGCCGTTCTGCAGGAGATCGATGAGTTCCTCGCCGGTGTTGACCAGGACCGAGTTGGATCCGTCGATCACGAGGTTGGCCGAGGCCACGTCTTCGCCGAGATGGTTGCGCATGTAGGCGAACACCTTGCGGACCTGCTCGAGCCGGATGCCCGAGTCGAGCAGGCTCTTGATCACCTTGAGCTCGAGGAGGTCACGGTAGGAGTACTGGCGGCGGCTCCCGGAGCCGCTGGCGTCGGCCAGCGAGGGCCGCACGAGGTCGGTCCGGGCCCAGTAGTCGAGCTGGCGGTAGGTGATGTCGACGATCTCGGCGGTGCGTTTCCCGCTGAAGCCCGCTTCCCTGCCGGTGTGGTGTGCGCCCATTGCTCTCTCCTGCGTCCATTGCCTCACGGAGGTGCCGCATCGGGCGACACCGGCGAAATTACGACCGTGTGAGTGTGGATGACACTACGACGGGGAGGCGCGAAGGTCAACGACCCGCGCGAATACACGCGCGCTGCGCGCGAACTCCCGCACGCTCAACACCAATCCACAGACCAGGGCCCAGGTTGTCCACAGGAGCTGTGGACAACCGATGCCGTGCGGAGTCAGTCCTCGAAGTCTTCGGGCGTGATGTTGTCGAGGAACTCCTTGAACTCCTCGACCACCTCTTCGGAGGGCGGACCGTCGTCGTCGCCGTCGTCGGCGTCGCCCTCGGTGAACCCCACCTCTTCGACCACGACCTCGGACGCGAAGATGGGGGTGCCGGTGCGGGCCGCGAGGGCGATCGCATCCGATGGTCGACTCGAGACCACATGGGGCTCGCCGTCACGGCGCATGTGGATCTCGGCGAAGAAGGTCTTGTCGTGGAGGTCGGTCACCACGATGCGTTCGACGTCGACCGCCAACTCCTCGAGGATGTCGCGCAGCAGGTCGTGGGTCATCGGTCGAGGGGTGTCGACCCCGTCGAGCGCCAGCGCGATCGCCGTGGCTTCCGGCGCCCCGATGTAGATCGGGACCGTCCGGCCGTTGCCCCCGCGCTCGCGCAGGAGCACCATGGGCGCATTCGTCGGCATCTCCACCCTGACACCGATGAGCTCCATCTCGTGCATGGCCACCACCCTAGGCCGGGTAGAGCGCGGCCACGTAGGCATCCGGGTCGGCCGCGAGGAGATCCCGGTCGGCGACGGCCAACACGCGGACGTTGCGATACCGACCCTCGTGGTCCAGCCCGTAGCCGACCACGAAGACGTCGGGGATCTCCACGCCCACATAGTCGAGCTCGACCGGCACCACCCGCCGGGCCGGTCGGTCGACCAGGGTGCAGACGGCCACCCGCGCCGGCTGGCGGCGACGGATCTCGCCGAGGAGGAACGCCGTGGTCAAGCCGGTGTCGACGATGTCCTCGATCACCACCACCTCGCGCCCGGCGACATCGATGTCGAGGTCCTTCAACAGGCGCACCCGACCGGTGTTGGGCGCGTAGGGAGTGATCGCGACGAAGTCGACGAGTGGCCGAATCGTCAGCCGTCGAACGAGGTCGGAGAGGAAGGGCACACTGCCCCGCAGCACACCCGCCAACACGACACCGTCGGAGAAGTCGGCACTGATCCGGGATGCCAGCCGGTCGACGGTCTCGTCGATCGCCGCCTCGTCGAGGACGATCTCGACGTCGGGAGGGCCCACGATCAATCGAGCTGGTTGCCGAAGTTGCGGCGCAGGACCGAACGGTGGATGACCTCGCCCAGTCGCACCAGCTCGTTGAGTTCGGCCCTGGCGATCTGCCCGACCTCGCCGCCCTTCTTCAGCCGCGGGGTGACGAGCTGTTCGAGCACGCCGGCCTCACGGTCGGCGGCGACTTTGAACATCCGCAGGTGTCGGGGCTCTACGCCGCGACCCATGAAGACTCCGGCCGCCTTGGCGACCACGAGGGCCTCGTGGTCGTAGGCCTGGCCCTCACCGGCGATCGTCTGGATGAGACCGAGCCGTTCGAGATCCGAGATGAGCCCGAGGTCGACCCCCGCGCTCTCGGCCAGCTCGAGCGCTGAGAGGCTCACCGACCCGGACGGCATGTCGAGCGGGTCGCCATCGGCGATGGGCGGCGCCGGTGGCACCTCGGCGGCAACGGGCCCGGGTTCGGGCTCGGGTTCGGGCTCGGGTTCCGGCTCGGGCTCCGGCTCTGGATCTGGTTCTGCATCGACCACCGGTTCTGGTTCTGGCTCGGAGGCGGTCGGCGCATCGGGCTCTGGTTCGGACTCGACGACCTCCGGCTCGGCCGTTGCGGCGGCCTCGGTGTCGGCGTCGTCGTCGGGCTCGTCGCCTCGGGAGAACAGGGTCGGCTCCGGCAACGGACCATCGGCTGCGGCGACGTCGGCCGACGGGTCGAATCCGTCTTCTTCCATGCGTCGCTTGATCACCTTCAGCGGGAGGAAGTTGTCGCGCTGCTGCACCAGGATCCAGCGCAGCCGATCGATGTCGTGGTCGTAGAACTTCCGGTAGCCCGAGGGCGTGCGCTCCGGGTCGATGAGCCCCTGGCTCTCGAAGAAGCGGATCTTGGAGATGGTGACGTCGGCGTGCTCGTCCTTGAGCATCGCGAGCACTTCGCCGATCGAATGGTGACGGGACTCGGCCATGCCTGCTTCTCCCCCGCTCACGCGGTTCCGGTGCCGTGCACGAAGACGAGCTTGAACTTGCCCACCTGGAGCTCGTCGCCGTCGACGAGCTCTCGATCGTCGGCCCGCTCGCGGTTCACGTAGGTGCCGTTGAGAGAGCCCACGTCACGCACCCAGTAACGGGCGCCGTCGCGCCGCACCTCGGCGTGGCGCCGCGACACGGTGATGTCGTCGAGGAAGATGTCGCTCTCGGGATGACGGCCGACCGTGACGGTGTCGCTGTCGAGGGCGTAGCGAGCGCCGGCCTTCGGACCCTGCGGGACCACGAAGAGTCCCTCGTGCTTGCCGAAGGCCGATCGATCGATGTCGTGGGTTTCGTCGCCCTCGAGGTCGACGATGGGCAGATCGGTGGTGACGTCGTCCTTGGGCAGCCCCGCGCCGCACGAGGAGCAGAAGTTCGCTCCCTGCTGGTTGGCGTGGCCGCACTCGCGGCAGACGAGATCACTCACGATCAGGCCTCGATCAACGCGGTGTAGGCAGCGGCGTCGAGCAGGGCATCGAGCTCGGACGGGTCCGACATCTCGATCGCGATCAGCCAGCCTTCGCCGTAGGCATCCTCGTTGAGCTTCTCGGGCGTGCCGGACAGGACCTCGTTGACCTGCACGATCTCACCCGAAACCGGCGCATAGAGCTCCGACACCGACTTGGTGGACTCCACCTCGCCGAACGACTCGGCCGCGGCCACGGCTGTGCCGCTCCCGGGAAGGTCGACGTAGACGACGTCGCCGAGCGCGTCCTGGGCATAGTCGGTGATCCCGATGCGAGCCAGGTTGCCGTCGATGGCGACCCACTCGTGGTCCGAGGAGTATCGAAGTCCTTCTGGCACGTTCATGGTCGAGAACCTAACGCATCACTCCCGGCCAGTCGCGTTGGTCAGGAGCGGACCAGTTGCTCGATTCGGCGGACGTACTCGTCGGCGAGCCGTTCGGCGGCCTGTTGATCGACACCCTCGGCCGTGACCCGGGTGATCGGGTCGTCCGGATCGGGCAGCACGAGGGCCCACCCTTCGGGATGATGGATGCGCACCCCGTCGACCAGATCGACCTCGCGGCTCTTGGCCTGCTCGACCAGGACTCGCATCACCGCGCCCTTCTGCTCCCACGGCGTGACCACTTCGCGGGTGACCATGAACACCTCCGGGAGACCGTCGACGACCTCGCTCAGACGGCGGTCCTGACCGGCCAGCAGGTCGAGGAGCGAGACGAACGTGGCCGTGGCGTCGAAGGCGGGCATGAACCCCGGCACGGCAAAGCGCCCGTTGGTGTCGGCCGCGAAACAGATGAACGGGTCGGATGCGGCGCTCATGATCGCCGCGCCCGACGTCTGGGTGAGCACGACCGAGCCGTTGCGCGCCTCGACGAGCTCGGTGGCCTTCGACGACATCGAGACCGGGAGTGCCACGCGGGCCCCGTCGAGCGTCGGGCCGCGAAGCTCGATGAGGGCCAGCACCAGCTGGGTGTCGTCGAGCAGACGACCCGTGTCGTCGACCACGTTGAGCAGCTGGCCACCGGGAGAGAACATCACCCCGAGGCCGGCTCCCGACGAGCGGACCAGGTCGGACACGACCTTGGCGTTGGTCTCGAGATCGAAGTCGGTCGCGCCCTGGGTGCTGGCGAACGGGTTGATGGCGAGCACCTCGGCCCCGAGCTTGGCCAACACGTTCGGCATGATGAACGACACCGCGCCGCTGGCGTAGTCGACGACCACCTTCGGCCTCGCCTCGCGGATGGCCGGAAGGTCGACGATCGACTCGAGCGCGGTCGCGTAGTGCTCGAGCGCGCGGGGCGGGTAGTCGATGTCGCCGATCTCGCTCGGGAACACCCGGCGGTAGTCCTCACGGTTGAAGACGCGTTCGATCTTGCGATGCCCGTTCTCGGACATGTCGGCGCCGTCGGAGTCCATGAACTGGATGACGATGCGGTTGGGGTCGTGGCGGTCGAGCCGCAGCGCGAGCGCGCCGGCGATGGCGGGTCGGCGGGTGACGAACCGGGTGACCGGCAGGGGCACGACCTCGAGGTCCTGTACCGACACGCCGGCCGAGTTGAGGCCTGCATGAATGGCACGCTTCAGCATCCGGGCCGACCGCGACGAGTCGCGGGCCGTGATGACGACGTCGCCCTGCTTGAGGGTCGATGCGTAGGCCATGGCCAGGCGAGTCACGAGCTCGGGGGTGATGTCGACGTTGGCCAGCCCCATGACCCCGTGCCGTCCGAAGAGGCTTCGGGAGCCCTTGGTCTCCCACACGATCGACGAGTTGACGGCCGCACCCGCCTCGATCGTCTTGAACGGGTAGATCTTGACGCCGGAACCGACGGAGGCACCATCGCCGATGAAGCACTCGTCACCGATGACGGCGCCCTCGTCGACCTTGACCCCGAACCGGAGGTCGCAGGCGCGACCGACCACGGCACCGCGGACGCTCACCTGCTCGGCCAGATAGGCGTTGTCGGCGATGACGGCTCGTTCGATGTCGGCATCAGCCCGCACCCGTACGTTGGCACCGAGAACCGAGTAGGGCCCGATCCGGGCGCCGGCCTCGATCCGACAGTTGTCGCCGATCACCCCGGGGCCGGTGATGACGGCATCGGGATGCACGGTGACGTTCTCGCCGATGAAGAGCCCTTCGACCTGCTCGAAGCCGTCGATCGCCACCTCGACCTTGCCGTCGAGGATGTCGGCGTGAGCGCTGACGTAGCTCTCGAGATTGCCCACGTCCTCCCAGTAGCCGTCAGCGACCGCACCGAACAACGGCTTCTCGTCCGCCAAGAGCGCCGGAAACACCTCACTGGAGAAGTCGACCGGCCGGTCGGGCTCGATGTAGTCGAAGATCTCGGGCTCGAGCACGAAGATGCCGGAGTTGATCGTGTCGCTGAAGACCTGGCCCCAACCGGGCTTCTCGAGGAAGCGTTCGATCGAGCCGTCCTCCCGGGTGATGACGATGCCGAATTCGAGCGGGTTGTCGACGCGGATGAGCCCGATCGTGGCGAGCGCCTGCTTCTCCTTGTGGGTCGCGACGATCTTGGTGAGATCGACATCGGTGAGCACGTCGCCCGAGATCACCAAGAAGGGCTCGGTCAGCTCCTCCATGGCATTGCGGACCGAGCCGGCCGTGCCGAGCGGCGTCTCCTCGGTCGCGTAGACCATGCGCACGCCGAAGTCGGAGCCGTCGCCGAACCAGTTGCGGATGTGGTTGGCCATGAACGCGACGGTCACCACGACCTCGTCGAACCCGTGCCGCTTCAGGAGATCGAGGATGTGTTCCATCATCGGCCGGTTGGCGAGCGGCATCATCGGCTTCGGGACGTTGGAGGTCAGGGGACGCAACCGCGTGCCCTCGCCGCCGGCCATGATGACTGCCTTCATGTCGAACCTCCGGGGTTCATTCTGCGTTCTGCTGGTCTTCGACCCGATCGAGTCGCCCCTCGCGGAGCGCCTCCAGGCCGAGCGGGACGTACTGCGCGGCGGACAGGTACGAGTAGATCAGTGAGGGGATCGCACAGACCCAACCGGCCCAACGGAACCAGTCCGCGATGCCGACGTCGGACGCACCGGCGAGGAGGAAGGGGAACGCGAAGTAGAGCCCGAAGGTGGCGCACTTCCCCCACCAGGTGACGTCGATGCGGCGGGCGCCGAGGGCGCCGAGCGCCAGCCCTGCGATCGCGACGAGCACCTCACGGGCGAGGGTGAGGACCACGAGCCACCAGGGCACCGACCCGTCGACGCCGACCGCGAGGATGCCGACGATGAGGACCGCCCGATCCGTCACCGGGTCGATGAGCTTGCCGAACTCGCTGACCACGTCGAACCGGCGGGCCCACCAACCGTCGACCCAGTCGGTGGCACCGACGACACCCCACAACAGCGCGGCCGAGAACCGGTCCTCCTGCTCGAAGAGGAGCCAGAGGAAGACCGGGATGCAGGCGAGTCGCACCAGCGAGATGAGATTGGGAACGGTGAGGATCCGGTCCTCGAAGATGCCGAGCTGACGCTCCCGGGTCGGCTGATCGTCCGTGCTCACTGCCGGCAGCCTACGATCCCGACGTGGCTTCCATCTATACCCGCATCATCGCCGGCGAGATCCCGGGCCGGTTCATCTGGCAGGACGACGTCTGTGTGTCGTTCCTCGACATCCGGCCCCTGGCCCGCGGTCACGCGCTTGTCGTGCCCCGAGTCGAGATCGACCAGTGGACCGACCTCGATCCGTCGACTGCCTCGCATCTGGTCGAGGTCGCCCACCGCGTGGGCAACGCCCAGAAGACGCTGCTCTCCCCTGCCCGCATCGGCCTGATGATCGCGGGCTTCGAGGTCCCGCACGTCCACGTCCACGTCGTGCCGATGAACTCGATGGCCGCGCTCGACTTCGGCCAGGCCGATCCGAACCCCGATCAGGCCGACCTCGACTCGTTGCAGACGGACCTGAGCGGGCTGCTCACTCCTCGCTGACGGGATCGGATTCCTCGATCAGCTCGGGGCCGTTGTTGCGCACGTTGTTGACCTCGGTCGACACCGGATGGATCCGGATCAGCTCGGCCGGCGCCGGCACCAGGAGGCCCTGCAGCGCGTCGATGTCGTGATTCTCGCGGTCGAGCCAGGTGCCCCAGGCGTCGGGCGGCAGCATGACCGGCATCCGATCGTGGACCTCGGCGACCTTCTCGTTGGGGTCCCCGGTGATGATCGTGCAGCTCAGGAGCTCGAGCGGCTCACCGTCGTCGTCGGTGTGGTTCTTGTCCTTCCACACCTCCCAGAGGCCGGCGAACGCGAACGGCTCACCGTCGGTCCGGGCCATGTACATGGGCTGCTTCTTCTTCTGCCCCTCGATCTTCTTCCACTCGTAGAAGCCGTCGGCGGGGATGATGCAACGCCGTTTGGCGAAGGGCCGCTTGAAGGAGTTCTTCTCGGCGAGGGTCTCGGCCCGGGCGTTGATCATGCGGCTGCCGATCTTGGGGTCCTTGGCCCAGAACGGCACGAGACCCCAGTGGAAGGTGTCGAGCCGGCGCACCCCGCCGTGTTCGTAGACCGTGTAGACGCCCTGGGTGGGTGCGACGTTGTAGTTCGCCTCGGCCCCCTCGAGGAGCTGCTCTGTCGCCTCGGCTCCGAAGTACTTCGCCAGCTGATCGGGCGGCGTCGTCGTGGCGAATCGGCCGCACATCAGCCGGCTCCCGGCAGGTCACCCGTGATGGTGCAGGTGCCGACCCGCCCACCACCGAGGTCGAACTCGATCTCGGCGTCGATCTCCCCGCCGAACCTCGGGACGTCGACGGCTTCGTCGCCGCCGACCTCGATCGTCCCTCGCAGGGTCAACACCTCGTACTCGGGGTCGTCGCCGACGACCTGGAGTCGCACGGCCTCGGCGAAGCCACTGCCCCCCTCGGGTAGCTGGACTTCACCCGACGGGATGCGAAGGTCGAGCAGGACCGCCGTCGGGCCGACGCAGCCGACACTGGCGGGTCGGCCGACCGGCTGTGTGCAGGGCCCGGTGGTCACCGTGTCGAGGGGGCGGAGACCGGCCGTGACCACGCTCGCCCGCAGGCATGCGGTGTCGGTGAAACCCTCCGGTCCGACGAACACGACATGGCCCGAGCCTGCGTACTGGAAGAGCGACGCCCGGACATCGCCGGGGGCGAACGGGAAGTCGATCAACGGAGCCACGGTGATGCGGTCGACCTCCTCGCCCTCTCCGGCGGCGACGGCGACCGTGTCGGCGAGTCCGGTCGTGAGCACCTCGTTGGCCACCGGCGGACCACCCTCGCGGGCGGCGAGGGCCGGTGGCTCGTCGTCGCCTTCGAAACGGAACGCGCCGGACGTGCGGCCCTCCTCCACGAGGAACTGGTTCCAGAGCACCACACCGCCGATCACGACCACGATCGTCACGGCCGCGCCGACCAGCAGGTTGATGACGCGCTGCTTGCGACCCTTCTGGAGCGCGTCGCTCACCTGGCGCTCGTCGAGTTGCTCCTGCAGCGTCAGCGGTCCGAAGGCCTCCGAACTCGCGCCACCGGCGATGAGATCGCGCCACGCCTCGACCCTTGGCGCCGGCATTCGGGCGAGATAGGTCTCGAACGACGCGGCGACCCCCTCGCTGAACAACAGCATCAGACCGTTGGCCCGCGCGTGCTCGACCGGATCGTCGAGGTATCGGGGCATGGTGCGCTCGCCGGCCACGGAGACCAGGAACCCGTGGGCCTGCTCGTCCGCCTCGTCGAAGCTCCACGTCGGCCCGGGAGGGGCCAGCGGGGGCACGTTGGGCTCGCCGCCCGCGCGCAGGAAGCCCGAGGTGACCATGAACGAGTCAGGTCGGATCTCGAGCTCTCTGTCCTCCGACGGGAGAGTCACGGGTTCGTCGGGGGCGCGGTCGGTGTCCCAGGAGTCTTGGTCGATGGCCAGAGGCTAGGCCCCGGACGGGCGCGGAGGGTGGCGGCCGGTCGGGAGCTGACAGACTGCGAACGTGACCCGACCTCGCCTCGTCCTCGCCTCGTCCTCACCCCGCCGCCGCGAGATTCTCGGTCGCCTCACGGATGCCTTCGAGGTGCAGCCGGCGGACATCGACGAGACGCCGCGCCCGTCCGAGGATCCGGTCGCCTACGTGGTCCGGCTCGCCGAGGAGAAGGCTCGCGCAGTCGCCGAACCCGGATCCGTGGTCATCGGAGCCGACACGTCGGTCGTGCTCGACGGTGAGATCCTCGGCAAGCCGACCGATCGCGCCGACGCGGCGGTGACCCTTCGCCGGCTCGGCGGGCGTCGCCATGCGGTGGTCACCGGTGTCGCCGTCGCTGTCACGGACGACGACGGTGCCGTCCGCGTCGCGTCGGGATACGAGGAGTCGACGGTCGAGTTCGACCCGCTGTCCGACGAGATGATCGAGTGGTACGTCGCCACCGGTGAGGCCGACGACAAGGCCGGCAGCTACGGACTCCAGGGTGCAGGCGGGCTCTTCGCCGACCGGGTGAACGGCAGCGTGTCGAACGTGATCGGTCTCCCGATGGGGCGGCTCCACCGACTGTGCCGGGACGCGGGGGTCGACCTGCTCTCCCACCCGGGTGCGTCATGACCGGCGAATCCTCCCTCGTCGAGCGCCTGGTCGACGAGGTGCGAGCCCACCTGCTGGCCCCACCGAGCGGTGACGACCCGGTCCTTCGCTTCGGCAACCCGGCGGAGATCGATGCTGCCTTCGCTGAGACCGTTTCGCTGCGGTTCCGCGAAGAAGAGCCGGCCCACGACCCCGACCGAGTGGTCGCCGCCGCTCGCCAGGTCATCGACTGGTCGGTGGCCACCGCCCACCCGAGGTTCGCGAACCAGAACTTCGCCGGGGCCGATCCCATCGGCGTCGTCGGTGACTGGCTCGGCGCCGCGCTCAACACCACCGGTGCCACCTACGAGGTAGCCCCGGTGTTCACGCTGATGGAGCACGCCGTGCTCGACAAGCTGGCCCGCCTGGCCGACTTCCCGACCACCGGCGACGTGCACCAGCCCCCGCCGGGCATGTTCTGCCCCGGCGGGTCGGTCGGCTTGCTCTTCGCGTTGCAGCTGGCGAGGCATCGGCTCGACCCCGACGTGACCCGTCGCGGTGCCGACGGCACCCGGTACGCGGTCTTCGTGTCCGAGGCCGGGCACTACTCGACCCGGAAGTCCGCCGCACTGCTGGGGCTCGGCACCGACGCCGTCGTAACGGTCGCCGTCGATCGCGACGGCGCCATGCAGCCCGACGCGCTCGGACCGGCGATCGAATCGGCCGTCGCAGCCGGCCGCGAACCGCTGGCCGTGATCGCGACCGCCGGCACCACGGTCACGGCAGCGTTCGACCCCCTCGCCGCGATCGCCGACGAATGCGCGGCTCGCGGACTGTGGCTCCATGTCGACGGGGCCTACGGCGGGTCGGCTCTCTTCTCCCCCGATCAGCGGGCCCGCCTCGACGGACTCGCACGGGCCGACTCCCTCGTGTGGGACCTCCACAAGATGATGGGCATGACCCAGCAGTGTTCGGTCCTGCTCGTGCGCGAACCAGAGGAGCTCGACGCGTGCTTCGCGGCCCGAGCCGACTATCTCTTCCAGCCCGACAAGCGCAACGCCACCCTCGACGCCGGCGATCGCACGTTCCAGTGCGGGCGCCGGACCGACGTCACCAAGCTCTGGCTCGCATGGAAAGCCCACGGCGACGCGGGGATGACGGCCCGGGTCGACCACGCCGTCGCCCTCGCCGACCACGTCCGCCACCGCGTCGACACTTCTGACGGGCGCTTCGCGTTCACCGTGCGGGGCGACTTCACCAACACCTGCATCCTCTGGGTCCCGCCCGAGGCGCGACCCCTCGACCTCGGCGCGCTCGACGACTCGCTGCGCAACCGCTTCCACTCCCTGGCACCGGCCGTGAAGGCGCGCATGCAGGACGCCGGCACGGCGATGGTCGGCTATCAGCCCATCGATGGACTGAACTGCTTCCGCCTGCTCTTCATGAACCCGGCGGTCACGGTCGCCGATGCCGACGCGCTGCTCTCGCTGATCGACCGGTACGCGAGCGAGCAGTGGAGTTCGTAGCCTGGATGCATGTCCGTGCCGACCGCCCCCGACGCGCAAGCGCCCGCCCGCGCCGGTGAGTTCGCGCCGGTGTCGATCGGCGACCTCGAGGTATGGCCACCGGTCGTGCTGGCCCCGATGGCCGGGGTCACCAATGCGCCGTTTCGCACGCTGTGCCGCCGATACGGCGCCGGGCTCTACGTCAATCAGATGATCACGGCCCGGGCGATCGTCGAGGGGCATCGAAAGAGCCTCGAACTCGCCGCTTTCGCCCCGGACGAGAGCCCCCGCAGCATCCAGCTCTACGGCACCGAGCCGTACTCGATCGGCGAGGCCACCCGTCGTCTCGTCGGCGGCGAGAGCCACGACGGCCGACGCGTCGACCACATCGACATGAACTTCGGTTGCCCGATGAAGAAGGTCACCCGACACGGCGGCGGGGCGGCGCTCCCGTGGAAGCGCGAGCTGTATCGCTCGATCGTGCGGGCAGCGGTCGACGCCGCCGGCGACGTCCCGGTCACGGTCAAGTTCCGGGTGGGGATCGACGACGACGCCATCACCTTCCTCGACGCCGGTCGTATCGCGGAGGACGAGGGCTGTCGCGCTGTGGCGCTCCATGCTCGCACCGCCAACCAGCTCTACAGCGGCACGGCCGACTGGCGCCGCATCGCCGAACTGAAGGCAGCCGTCACCAGTATCCCTGTCTTCGGCAACGGCGACATCTGGGAGGCCGACGACGCCTTGCGCATGCTCCGCGAGACCGGCGCCGACGGAGTGGTCGTCGGCCGCGGCTGTCTGGGCCGCCCGTGGATCTTCCGGGATCTCGCCGAGGTGTTCGACGGCCGTCCCGTGCCGCCCCGTCCCGACCTCGGTGAGGTGCTCGACGGCATGGTCGAGCACGCCGAGCTCCTGTGCGAGTGGATGGGCGAAGCCCACGGCATCCGCGACTTCCGCAAGCACACCGGCTGGTACCTCAAAGGGTTCCCGACCGGCAACGAGATCCGCCGACGTCTCAACAAGGTCGCCTCTCTCGACGAGATGCGCGCGCTGGTCGGCGGCCTCGACCGGGCACTCCCCTTCCCCGAAGGCGGGATGCGCATGGTCCGTGGCCATCACGGATCACCGAAAGACGTGCACCTGCCGGAGGGCTGGCTCGACGACCGCGACGGCGAGGTCGCACTACCCCGCGGAGCCGACCAGCTGGTCAGCGGCGGCTGACGGCAACGCTTCGCGTTGCTTGGAGTTCTGCTCCGCAGAACTCCCAACGGGAACGCTGACGACAACGCTTCGCGTTGCTTGGTTGTCAGAAGTCGATGCCCTTCTTGGCCGCGATGCCCGAGTCGTAGGCGTGTTTGGTCTTGACCATCTCGGTGACGGTGTCAGCCATGTCGACCATCCATTGCGGCGCGTCACGGCCGGTCAACACCAGTGAGACGTTGGCGGGTCGATTGCGGAACGTGGCCTCCACCTCGGCGGCGTCGATCCACCCCCAGTTCAGCGGATAGGTGATCTCGTCGAAGACGACGAGCCGGTGTTCGCCGGCCTCGACGATCGCCTTGCCGTGACGCCACGCCTCCTGCGCCTCGGCCTGGTCCTTCGTCAGATCGTCGCTGTCCCAGGTGAACCCATCGCCGAGCGACCAGAAGTCGATGCCCAGCGGCTCGGCCATCATCTGTTCGCCCGTCACCCAGTCGTCGGACTTGAGGAACTGGACGACCGCGACCGGCCACCCGCGGGCCCTCGCCCGGAGGGCGACTCCGAACGCGGCAGAGGACTTCCCCTTGCCGTCGCCGGTGTTGACCACGACGAGGCTCTTGGCCACCGCCAGACCGTCGGGCCGCGGGTCCTCGGTGAGCGGTTCTTCGGGATTGGTCACGGACACTCCTTGGATCGGGCCGGCATTACGCGCAAACGGCGTTGAACCGGGCGGTGGCCTCAGCAACGATCCGACTGATGAGTTCATCGCAGGTGGGCAGATCGTCGACCACGCCCACGCACTGGCCGGTGGGGAGGATGCCGACCTCGAGCTTCCCCTCGACCATCGAGGCCCGGGTGAGCATGGCCGCGTTGGCTGCCATGGCGACCTGCGCCCACGTCAGGTCCTGGTTCTTCTTCATTCCGAGACCCTCTTTGAGGAGGTCGGAGACCGAGGTGCCGGTGAGCTTGCGGAACTTGAGCGCGTTGAGCCCGGCACGGGGCAGCTGCAGGAGCCCGGTGCGTTCGAGGTTGTCGATCACCTCGGTGCGGATCACGCGCTGCGGGGCACCATCGATGGCCTTCGAGACCACGGTCCCGGTGACCGGCGTGTCGAGATAGACGGCCTTCACCTCGTCGGGCACCGGACTGTCGGCCGTGAGGAGGAACCGCGTGCCCATGGCGATGCCGTCAGCACCCCAGGCGAGAGCTGCGGCGAGTCCGCGGCCGTCGTGGAAGCCGCCGGCAGCGATGACCGGGATGTCGACGGCATCGATGACCTCCGGCAGCAGCAGCGACGTGGGCACGGTGCCGGTGTGGCCGCCACCTTCGCCGCCCTGGCACAAGACCGCATCCACGCCCCATTCGGCGACCTTCTCGGCGTGGCGGCGGGCGCCGACGGTGGGAACCACCACGACGCCGTTGTCCTTCAGCTTCTTCACCATGTCGGGCCGCGGTGCCTGCGCGAACGAGGCGACCTTCACGCCTTCGGCGATCAGATGATCGACCCGCTGCTCGACGTCGGCCGCGTCGGTACGCATGTTCACTCCGAACGGCTTGTCGGTGTGGGCCTTCACCTCGGCGATGGCCGCCACCATCTCGTCGAAGGTCATCGTCGCCGACGCGAGGATGCCGAGTCCGCCGGCGTTGGCGGTGCCGATCACGAGCGAGGGTCCGGCCACCCAGCCCATGCCGGTCTGCACGATCGGGTACGTGACACCGAACAACTCGGTGGCCCGGGTCTGCAGACGGGGATCGACGGTTTCGGACGCGCTCATTTGCTCACCCTACGACCTAGTGTGCGGGGGCCGGACACCGAGCAAGGAGAGGAGGACCCACGATGACTCGTCGCTTGACCGAGTTCAGCCACGGCGCTGGTTGAGGCTGCAAGCTCGCCCCTGGCGAACTGGCGCAGGTCGTGCGCCGCCTCTCCCCCACCGACAGCCCTGATCTCCTCGTGGGCGCCCTCACCGGCGATGATGCCGCCGTGTGGCGCCTCGACGACTCGCGCGCCCTCGTGGTCACTGCCGACTTCATCACGCCGGTGGTCGACGACGCCCGCGACTGGGGTCGCGTGGCTGCGGCCAACGCGGTGTCCGACGTGTATGCGATGGGCGGCCGCCCGCTGCTCGCCCTCAACCTCGTCTGCTGGAACACCGAGGAACTCTCGACCGACCTCCTCGGCGACGTCATGCAGGGCGGCCACGACATCGCGGCCGAGTGTGGCTTCGTCGTCGCCGGCGGCCACACCGTCGACGACCCCGAGCCCAAATACGGCATGGCGGTGATCGGCGAGGTCCACCCCGATGAGATGCTGACCAATGCGGGTCTCCGTGCGGGGCAGACGCTGATTCTCACCAAGCCGCTCGGCATCGGGATCATCACCACCGGGCTGAAACGAGGCGTCGCCGATCCGTCGATCGTCGATGCTGCCGTGGCGAGCATGACCCGCACGAACGCTGCCGCCGCCGCAGCGGCGGTCGCGGCAGGCGCCACCGGCGCGACCGACATCACCGGCTTCGGCCTGCTCGGCCACGGTGGCCGCATGGCCGAGGAGTCGGGGGTCGACCTCCATATCGACATGGGTGCCGTGCCGGTGATCGACGGGGCCCGTTCCCTCGCCGAAGCCGGCGTGGTTCCGGGCGGCACCGGGCGCAACCTCGCGTGGATCCAGGATCGACTCCGCCCCTCCGACGACATCGACGAACTCGACATCACCATCCTCGCCGACGCCCAGACCTCTGGCGGACTCCTCTTCGGCGTCGACCCCGCCGAAACCGAGCGCGTCCTGGTCTCACTGGCCGAGAGCGGCCACACGGCCGGCGCGATCGGATCCACCCAGCCAGGTTCCGGCCTGATCCACATCACGACGTGACATCAAGTTCCCAGCCCGAGCGCCGACGGAGCGACATGCCCACCCCCATCGTCACCGGCGCTGCGCCGATCACGTCCTCGGCGACCGACCCCACCGATGCCGAAACCGATCGCACCGTCCTCTCGGTGATCATGCCGGTCTACAACGAGGCGTCCACGCTGGCCGAGGTCGTGCAGCGCGTGCTGTCCCTCGATCTCGGGGTCGACATCGACCTCATCGCCGTCGACGACGCGTCCCACGACGGATCCGCCGAGATCCTCTCCTCGATTCCCGATCCGCGACTGCGCGTCTCGACCCACGAAGTCAATCGTGGGAAGGGCGCCGCCATCCGGACCGGTCTCGACGCCGCCGCCGGTGAGGTCGTGGTCATCCAGGACGCCGACCTCGAATACGACCCCGCCCAGTGGGAGCAGTTGCTCGCGCCGATCCTGGCCGGCGAGGCCGACGTGGTCTACGGCAGCCGATTCCTCGGCGACGCCAAGGGAATGCGCCGTCGCAATCGCTGGGCCAACAAGGGCCTCACGGCGATCACTCGGGTGCTGTTCGGCACCGGCATCACCGACATGGAGACGTGCTACAAGCTGATCCGGCTCGACCTGCTCGCCGACATCGAGCTCGAAGCCAGCCGGTTCGACATCGAGCCCGAGATCACGGCTCGTCTCCTGCGCCGTGGGGTCACCATCCACGAGCTGCCGATCGCGTACGAGGCCCGCACTCACGACGACGGCAAGAAGATCGGCTGGTCCGACGGGGTCGCCGCGATCCATACCTTGCTGAAGTGGCGCCTGCGCCGCCACCCCTGACGCGGCGCGCCCGACGCGAAAGGCCGGCGGCCGTCGCGGTCAGAACTTCGCGGCTGCGGTGAGCGTGCGGATGAGCGGCTCGAAGTGCTCGAGCGGCAGGGTGTCGTAGTCGGGATCGAACGCCTGCTGGTCCCAGTCGTCGGTGAACTCCTCACACAGGGAGAACCACGACTCGTCGGCGAAGCGGTCACGCAGATTCGTGGGCACGCCGAAGTGTTGGTAGTAGTGCCTACCCTGGAAGTCCTGGTGGTGCTTGATGGACTGGTAGACGTCGTCTCGCACATAGGGCTTGATCATCTCGGCGGAGATGGCCCCGTGGTTGGGCACGGAGATGGCCTTGCCGATGTCGTGGCAGAGGGCTCCGAAGACCATCTCTTCGTCGGCTCCGGCCCGCTCGGCCATGGTCGCCGTCTGGAGGCAATGGGTCAGCTGGTCGGTGATGAACCCGTCGCTGATGTGGGCCAGCGACTCGAGCAGCATGATGATCCGGTCCGCGACACGACCCTGGTTGGCCGAGGTGCGTTCCCCGATCAGGGCCCACTGCTCGGCCGTCGACTCGTCCATCCGCCGGAAGGAATCGGGGCTGGCATCGATTTCGGTGGGCTCGGCGACGGTCATGTTCGGACGTCCTCTCTCGCGATGCCCCCAGGATACGACGACCGTGTCGTCAGCGTCACGACCAGGCTCTAGGGTCGCCCCATGCGCAGCGCCGACGCCGTCGTGATCGGAGGCGGGATCGCCGGGGTCTCGGTGGCCGCAGGCCTGGCCGGACGCGGTCTGCAGATCGTCTTGTGCGAGCGCGAACCGACGCTGGCCTTCCACACCACGGGCCGCTCTGCCGCGCAGTACCTGAAGAACTACGGCAACGACGTGGTTCGGCGCCTCACGCTCGCCTCCGCGGACTTCTTCTCGTCGGCCGGGGCCACACCGCTCTGGTCACCCCGGCCGTTCCTCCGCGTCGGTCGCGCCGACCACGCGCCCACGCTTCGAGCCGATGCCGAGGCGGCCCGTTCTCTCGCCCCCACGACCGAGTACCTCGACGGAGACGGGGCGCGCGCGATCGTTCCTGCGCTCCGCGCAGAGGTCGAGGGCGCGCTCTACGAGCCCGACTCGATGGAGCTCGACGTCGCCGCGATCCATCAGACCTATGTCACCCGGCTGCGCTCCGCCAGCGGAAGCATCGTCACGTCGTCGCCGGTCGTCAGTCTCACCCGACACCGCAACTGGACGGTCGGCCTGGGCGACGGCACGGCAATCGAGTCGCCGATCGTGGTCAACGCCGCCGGCGCGTGGGGAGACCATGTCGCCCAGCTCGCCGGGGTCGCGCCGGTTCCGCTCCACCCCTGCCGGCGCACGGTCGCGATCGCCACCGTGCCAACCCCTTGGGATTCGTCCGCATGGCCGCTGATCGCGTTCGAGAACGGGCAGGGCGGCATGGACGGATACTGCAAGCCCGAAGGTGACGGCCTTCTCGTCTCCCCCGCCGACGAGACCCCGTCGGCGCCCTGTGATGCCCGGCCGGAGGAGATCGACGTGGCCCGGGCACTCGACGGACTCGAGAGGTGGACGACCCTGGGCGTTCGCCACGTCAGGACGACCTGGGCCGGACTCCGGACCTTCGCCGCCGACCGCTCACCGGTCGCGGGCTATGCACCGGATGCCGACGGGTTCTTCTGGATGGTCGGGCAGGGCGGCTACGGCATCCAGATGGCCCCAGGCCTGGCGATCGCCGCCGCCGCGTTGGCGATCGACGGTGCGCTCCCGACCGGGATGGTCGATGCCGGTGTCCGCGAGGCCGACCTCGCCGCCGACCGGGCCGGCCTCCGCGGGGCGCTGTCGCCCGACCACTGAGCCGCGAACTCGCCCGAAAACGACGAACGCCGCCGACCCGGAGGCCGGCGGCGTTCGTGGATTACGACCGGATCAGACCGGTCGGACGTTCTGGGCTTCTTCGCCCTTTCGGCCGGGAGCGACGTCGAACTCGACGAGCTGACCCTCGTCGAGCGACTTGTAGCCGTCGCCCGCGATGTTGGAGAAGTGGACGAACACATCGGAGGCGCCTTCGCGCTCGATGAATCCGAATCCCTTTTCGGCGTTGAAGAACTTCACTTTGCCTTGCACAGCAGTCACATACTTTCTGAAAGAGCGAGTGCAATTCACCCGCTCACCCATGACGGTATGCCGTGCGAGGCGTTTTCCTCCCCTGGCGACCGGAAATGCTCAGGAGACGCTTCGGGTCATCGACTCGAAATCGAGGTCGAGCTGTGACCCGCCGGCCTCCCATCGATGGTGGGTGTCGAGCCGGTCGATCGCCCCCCAGGGTGACTCGTGGCGGGGGAAGTCGCCGACCGGCCGCTCCAGACCGTCGACCACGAGGGGAGCCTCCCAGCCGAACGACATCTCGCCGTTGCTGGGCGAGAGCCATCGGACGTCGACCTCGCCCTCACCGGTGATCTCGGGCTCGTTCGCCGTGATCGCGGCCACGAACTCGTCGAACGAGCGCTCGTCGACGGTGCCGACCTCGACGATCCAGACGTTGTCCGCGCCGCCCTCCGCGAGCAGGTCGAACGGCTGGGTCATGCCGTTGGTCGCATGGATCTCCGGGTCGTAGACCCGCCACGACGTCGGCCGCTGTGACCACAGGGCGATGTGACCCCCGTTCTTGGTGCCGATCGTCCAGTTGCCGATCTGGCGCCCTTCGTCGAAGTGGTCCTGCGGGAAGTAGGCGTGGGTGTAGTCGCGATAGCGAAACACGAGATCGAGGATCGGATCGGTGGTCCGGTCCCACAGGGGCGAGTAGATGTGGATCGCCGTCCGCTCGAACTGGGCGGTACGCGGCATCGACGCGTCGCCCGTCCAGTAGCCCGGCTCACCGCCGTCGTCACGCCATTCGGTCGACGCGGGCAGCCCGGTCATCGGATGGGTCGTGAACACCCGCGCCGTCGGATCGATGGTGGCCTGCCAGATGTGGACCTGATCGCGCATCTGGCCCTTCCGGTGGTCGAGCACGCTCGCCAGACTCACCTGCGGACTCCGCCAGGCGTAGGTGTTGGCCTCGTCGAGGCCGCCCAGGTTGA
>Ga0213866_10000459_pt1 | contig 32844 bp, 33 predicted proteins | sample PICome_11_FD_160079 | JGI IMG/M metagenome (GOLD analysis project Ga0213866, IMG submission 160079) | Coastal seawater microbial communities near Pivers Island, North Carolina, United States - PICO284 | ecosystem: Environmental > Aquatic > Marine > Coastal | place: USA: North Carolina... | reverse complement strand
CCAGAATAAATAAAAAATAAGGAATCTGAACGAAAATATCTCGACTGTTTGAGATTTCTATAATAAAAAAGACAGAAACTAGGTGTCTGAAGCCCAGACCCTACGCCCAACCACTTCAGAACACCTACTTTCTTAGTTTTATTTTGTAAATCGAGTTTCGAGATATTTATCGTGAAGATGACTATATTTTTGATTTATGAAGTGTCTGGATCATAAAATGACCCAAACATTACTTACTCTTCATCTATAATTTTATTTGGTGTCAAGAGGCGGGCTCGAACCGCCGACCCTTCGCTCTTCAGGCGAATGCTCTACCAACTGAGCTACCTTGACATGTGGTCATATTTTAAATTATCTTCCCAACATTGCTTTAACTGAATCAAAATCGACTCCATCTACTTTTGCTTGAATTCCTTTTACGGAATCAGAGGCTTCTTGAATTTTTTCTATAGACGCGAAAGCCTGATCGATAAATGGTTGAATATAATGCCAAATCACAACTGCTATAGTTATGTATATCGCCCATTTCAGTATCGTTCCAAATGTTGACCATCTGGCACGAGCCTGTAAATTATGAAGCATCTTGTTATTTTCTTGAACAAGACGCTTCAAGTCTTTAAGCTCCTTATCGTCCATATACCAGCCATTCTAGCAGATTTTGGGAAAAATAAAAGGTATTTGATATGTGCCCTCGGCAGGAATCGAACCCACAACTACCCCTTAGGACGGGACTGTTATATCCATTTAACTACGAGGGCTTCTTTAGACTATCACTTTGAGACCTAATTTTAAAGAGTTTTAGGTGAAGTAAAATAAACTTAGGGTGTTTTGTGGTCCTACACCAGAATAAATAAAAAATAAGGAATCTGAACGAAAATATCTCGACTGTTTGAGATTTACAAAATAAAAATAAGAAAGTAGGTGTCTGAAGCCCAGACCCTACGCCCAACCACTTCAGAACACCTACTTTCTTATTTTTATTTTGTAAATCGAGTCTCGAGATGTTTATCGTGAAGATGACTATATTTTTGATTTATGAAGTGTCGGGACTACAAAGTACCCTAAGCTTATTTATGCTATCTCCAACAACTCCTTAATCTTTGGCTCATTAAAACCAACGATCAATTCTCCTTCAATATCAATCACAGGCACTCCCATCTGTCCGCTCTTTTCAATCATCTGATTTCTCATAGCTTCATCTGCAGCAACATCGTGTTCTACGTATTCTACGTTATTTGTAGCAAAAAAATCTTTTGCCATTTTGCAATACTGACATGACGGTGTTGAATAGATTTCTACTTTTTTCATAATTTCTGATATTAAATGATAATTAACAAAATTATATCATATATCTAAATCATTACTAAAAAATATAAAAATCTATATTTTAGTCTAATTAAAAAGGAAGAGACTCTTTAAAATGCTCCCACAATGTCTCAAATTTGCCCTTTTTGGGTGGTATAACCACTTCCTCCTCTGAATCTACTACTATGATAGATTTCTCCCCCTCAAGAGCCAAATCAAACTTTGATCGTATCTCTTCTTCTATTCCGACATTTGTTTCAAGTCTATCAATTTCTCCTGAAATATTATCTCTTTTCTCTTCTAACTTAATCAATTCTTCTTGAGCTACAGATAATTTTTGACTACTTTGATGTGATTTCTTGAAAACGTTCCAAGTTCCATGTATTAAAAATCCAAGAAAGACAATCATCAACAAGATAACAGGTTTTGAATATATTCTTTGTCTAATTATGTGTTTTTGTCGAAATTCTCTCATGAGATAGATTTTAAATACTTTTTCTGTATAATGAGATTATAACACGACCATGAGCATTCTATTTCACAAAAAAAGCCAGAAAATAGTAAGAGTAGCTTTTATTATTATAGGGATTCTAATAATGATAAGTATGATTTTACTTTATTCTCCTGGAATCATAAGCGGCCTAAGTGGCGGATTCTAATCCTCCGACTTCATCATTTTCAAAAATACATCTTGAGATAGATTTACCTTTGCTCGAGAAAGCATCTTTTTCTTACCTTTCTTTTGCTTCTCACGAAGCTTCATTTTTCTTGTAATATCTCCTCCATAAAGGTGCGCTGTTACGTTTTTACTCATAGCAGAAAGAGTCTTTGAAGAAATAATCTTTCCTAATACTTTGGCTTGTATTTTTGTTGCAAACATTTGCCTTGGTAAAATTTTATATAATTTTTCCACTATCTTCTCGGCTTCTTCTTGCATTCTTATTCTAGAAACAACTCTAGTAAACGGCACGACTTCTTCTTCAGCCAAAAGCACTTCCATCTTTACAACGTCAGCATCTCTAAATTCACCGAGCTCATAAGAAACAGAAGCATATCCAGAAGATGCGCTTTTTATTTCATCAAAAAAGTTACGCATCAATTCTCTAAGTGGCATTTCTATATGAAGAGAAGTCCTATTGTCACCAAAAGTCTCTGTGGCTTTTGTAACAGCTTCATGTTGAAACAAAACCTGCATGACATTTCCGACATAAACATGCGGAGTAATTATTTTCATATCAATCCAAGGCTCTTCGATTCTTGAAATATCTCCATAATCTGGAAAGAGCGACGGAGAATATACTGTTATTGTTTCCCCTTTTTTTGTATGAACGATATAAGTAATTGTAGGAAGCGTCACGACGAGCTCCAAATTGAACTCTCTACGCAATCTCTCTGTAATAATTTCAAGATGAAGCATCCCTAGGAAACCACACCTAAATCCACGTCCAAGTGTTCCTGAAGACTCTTCCTCAAAAGCATATGATGAGTCAGAAAGCCTAAGTCTCTCAAGTGCTTGTCTTAAAACATCAAAATCATCTTGGCTTTCTGGAAAAATACTCGCCCAAACAACAGGCTTTGGTTGAGTATATCCAGACAATCCTTCAATTTGATTTTTAAAATTAACAATAGTATCTCCAACAGAAGCAACACCTGGCCTTTTAATCCCAGTTACAATGTATCCGATTTCTCCTGCTGAAAGCTTGTCTACTGTTTTTTCAGCTGGCACAAAAACGCCTGTTTCAAGTGCGATGAATTTTTCATCTGCGGCTTTAAATAAAAGTTGTGAATTTTTTGCCACTTCCCCATCCAAGACTCTTATGTAAACAATAACTCCTCGGTGATTTGAATATTGAAAATCAAAAACAAGTGCACGAAAATCAGATGCATTTGGATAAGTCTTTACTGGAGCAGGCACTCTTTTTATAACTTCCTTCAAAAGATTTTCTACACCGGCTCCTGTTTTTCCTGAAGTCTCTAAAATATCATCAGTATCACAATCCAAAAGCTCTGCAACTTCTAATTTTATTTCGTCTACTCTGGCATTTGGAGAATCAGTCTTCGATAAAACTGGGATTATTTTTACACCCATATCTTTTGCCATTTGGAGAGTTGTAAGAGTTTGAGCTTGAATACCTTGAGTAGAGTCAACCAAGAGAATAGAGCCCTCTACAGCTTTTAGAGCTCTTGAAACTTCATAAGCAAAATCAATGTGACCAGGCGTATCAATGAGATTTAAAACATGACCTTCAAACTCCATTCGAACAGGTCGCATCTTGATAGTAATACCTCTTTCTTTTTCCAAATCCATATCATCAAGAACCCGATCTTTCATATTTCGGGTTTCAACAGTATGTGTCACTTCAAGCATACGATCAGCAAGTGTAGATTTTCCGTGATCTATATGAGCGATAATAGAGAAGTTCCTGATTTTATCTAAATCCATTCCGAAATAGTAACAGAATGTAAGGAAAAAGGAAGTAATAAAAAAAGAGGCCCTGCGGACTCTTGTGGTAGATAAATGTGTTGTGGTGTGTGGCGAGACGCAGGGCGGAGAAAGGAACGGAATTGGGTCTTGCCCCCTTAAAGAACAAGACCCTTCTCTATTATACAAAAGTATTTTAAATTGCAAACCCTAAACTGTCTCCTTTTGTTCTGCAGTGACGAGCTTGGTCTTCCAGATCTTTTTATGTAGCGTCTTCCAAACAGTCGATAATTCTTTATTTTTAAGCAAGATTAATACAAGCACACCAGCAACTATTCCCATGATTCCCGAAATAAATCCTTGCAAGAATACTCCAGACAAAGTATTCAAATCAAAAACAGAATCAAATATATTTAGAAAAATAAAAGTAATATATCCCATAATCATTGATGCACCCAAGCTGTGAACAAACGTCTTTCCAATACTTCGAGTAAAGCATTTGTACTGATAATCAAATAAAATCCACAAAATAGATGCGTTTATTATCTGCCCTATTGAAAATGCCAAAGGAAGCATAAGTAAAGAAGTTCCAGAAAGTCCTTCAACTCTCATAATAATTTCAATAAAATTTTTGAAAAATACAGATGTTTCAAAAATATAAACTAAAGCATATGAAGAAAGTATAGTTATCGTTGCTGAAGTAATCATTACAAAAATAGGCCTCTTTGTGTCTCCTATAGAATAATATCCTCTGACAAAAAGTAGAGACAGATTTTGCGCAACAACAGAAAGAGCAAATAAAGCCAGAGCAGCAGCAGTAAGCCTTGTGTCATTCCAACTAAACTCTCCTGATCCTAAAATTGTTCTTACAATCTGAGCTCTCAAAACCACAAACATTACAACCACAGGAATTGACCAAAATATTATATGTTGAGCAGCTTTCACTATATGCCTCAAGAAAGTTTCTATTTCTCCTCTTGCAAAAAGTCTTGAAAGTGTTGGGAAAGCTGCTAGCGAATAACTCACTCCAATAATACTCATCGGGACCGACTGTAGATTATAAGAAAAAGTAAAAACAGAAATTGAACCGGCGACCATACTCCCTGCAATACCTACAAGAAAAATCAAAACCAATTGCACACTCGTCAGAGCAAAAGTCCGAGGAATAGAGAGCAACAAAATTTCTTTTACAATTTTCCAGTCTATCTTGAATGTAAATTTCGGAAGTATTCCTTCGGATGCAGATACAGGTACTTGTATCAATAGATGAAGCAAAGCTCCAAATATAACTCCAATTACAAGACCGATTGTTCCAAATTTTGGATATAAGAAAATTATTCCAAAAATTATTCCAACGTTATACAGAATTGGACTTAGAGCATAGACAAAGAATTTTTTATAAGCTTGAATAATGCTACTAAACAAACTAGACAGTGCCAGTAACAAAGGCTGCAACAACAAAATCTGAGTCATCAATATTAGCCTATCACCATACTGTCCATCCAATAATTCTGGAACAATGAAATGCAATAGAGGTTTTGCCAGAAAAAAAGAAACCAAAAGAAGTCCTAATGAAATAAAGATAACTATAGAGAAAACGTTATTAATGAATTTCTTCAGATCTTCTTTTTTTCCATCCATTCTCTTTACAATGAAAGGTACCAACACTGAAACAGATACTAGTGTAGAAATGACAACATAAAGTAAATCTGGTATACGAAATGCTGCATAATATACATCTAATAATTCCCCTGCTCCAAACTGAGAGGCCAATACCCTATCTCGAACAAGACCAAGTATCTGGGAAATAAAAGCAAATAAAGCCAAGAGGTACGCGGCCTCGTGAAGACCTCGTACCTCTCTGTTGAATATTTGTAAAACCTTTCTAACCATTTTTATTGAGTTTCTTCAGTAACTTCCTCTTCGTTTTTCTCTGGAACATCGTTATTTGAAGAGTCTGCTGAATCCACTTTATCTCCATCCTTAACCGGTGGTTCATCTCTATTTTCTGGTCGATTATCTACTGGAAGTTGTGCTCCATCAAATGGCTCTTTTCCTTCTTTTAGATTTGATAGAATCAATTCAACTTCTTCATTACCAGGATTTAATATTTTTAGGTCTTCAAATTGTGCAATTGCATCATCATTTCTATCTACGTTGTAATAACTAAGACCTAGGAAATATTTAGCATTTGAATATGTCGGGCTCAGGATAACTGCTCTTTCAAGTGAACCTACTGCTAGAGAATATTTTTTTTCAGAGTATTGTAGTAATCCAAGTTGGAAAAATACAACGGGATCATTTGGTCTGATTATAGTTGCATCTTCTACGTTCTTTATAGCCTGATTTACATTTCCTTCACTAACATCAATTTGTGACAGCAAGAATATTGCATCCGTATAATTTGTCTTTAATTCTAGAGATTTTGCAATGTGCTCTCTTGCTCCTTGATTATTTTTCTTAGTAATTTCAAGTCTAGCAAGCGCTAACTCAAGTGCAGGACTCTTTGGATTATACATCTGTGCTTGAGTATATGTTTCCTTAGATTTGTCATATGCTCCTTCTACTCCAAGCGGAATAACTGCTTCATAAATTTGAGCAAGACTCACATAATTTTGATAATTATATTTATCATAATTTATAGCGTTTTGCATATTTCCAATAGAAGCACTTAGGGCATTTCTAAATCGAGCTGCAACAGTCGGATCTTCTGGATTTTCTGAACTTAGTATTTGATTTATTCTAATCTGATTTATCTCAGACAGAGATCTACTGTAAATATCATTTGGACTAAGAGTAGCTGCTCTAAATACAAACAACTCTGCTGCATCTATATTTGAATCTCTGTTCAAAAGAACAAAAGCTCTTTGATAGAAGACATTAGCTACATATTTTTTTGTAACTCCATAACCAGAAACAATAATTCCTGCGATTAGAAGGACTGAAGCAAATACATACATAAATCCAAATTTAGGATCTTTGCTAAGACTAATTTCTTTTACCTTCAACGCATCTTCTCGATAAAGAGATGCTAGGAAAATACCCGTGAAGAAAAATGTTAGCATCCACGTAACAGAGCTTGGTATATACACAATAGAAAGTATCCATAACATCATAGATGATGCGAATGATGAAAGTATTAGATATTTTGATAATGCACTACTTGCCTGTCTAAATATTGCCCTAAATCCAGACATAATAAACATTACAAAGAAGAATATCCAAGTCGCTATACCTAATGCACCGGTAGTTACAATGAATGTAGGAACAGCCCCGAACCCAAAGTGGAAATCAATATTCCAGAAATCTGTTTCATTTATAGAGCTAGTCTTTGATCTTAACCATTCAGTATCAAATCGATATGGCCCAACTCCAAATACAGGACTTGTTTTTAGAGTTTCTTTTGCGATTTGGAGAGTTCCTGTTGCAGAAGGTCTGACTTCTGACATTTGAACATTGAACATACGAGAAATACTCTCTCCAAAAGTATTTCCGGAAAGGCTAAATGGATTAGAGACTGAAACAAAAAATGCCAAAGCTATTACAATAATCGGTAAAATTGGTAATTGTCCTATAGCTGAGCTTCCTACAAAATTACCTCTTCTAAGTGTTATGAAGTAAATGAATAGAATAAGACTAAGACCTCCTAATACGTACCACAACATTGAGAAATTTATCATCAACACAACAAGTAGTCCTAGGAAATAAGAGCTGTATGTGACTATTTTTGCTTTCCCTCTAAGCTTAAGAGCTTCCAATGTTATCATTGAAAGAATTACGATAACTCCTGAAAATACTGCTAGGTCATTTAATTTTCCTACCGTATTTGAAGTTGCAGATACAAAGAAATTTAATGTTGGCCATGAATTTATAAACAAGAATCTTGAAATATGTAGTATAGCTACAACAATAAAAGATATTACCAATACGCTATAGGCATTGAATGATTTTTTAGCACTCTGAAATATTGAAGATACAAGTAGCAAGAAACCAAACATGAAAACGATAGCGACTCCAGAATCGATAGCAAAATCTCTACCGTACAGAGATAGTGGTACATTTGGTGAGAAAAAAGCAGATACAAGATATACAACGGGAATAAGGACGACAGAAAGTGTCATCAGGTTTTGTGGTATCTTTATTGCCTCTGCTTTAAGTCTGTCTACTATCCAAAGAATTAGTGCCAGCAAAGACAGAACGTAGAAAAGGTACATCTTTGACGGCTGGAATCCTGACACTGTAAGTGGTAGGAAGAATATAGGCATAATACCTAAAAGAAAAAGTATTATGTAAGATGGCGATGAGCCAAATAGTGATGCTGGTAAAAAAGAAGTTATTTTAGAGAAGAAAGTTTTTTTCTTATTCTTATAATCTTCTTGAACAGGTTTGTTATCTAAATTTGAATTGACTTCGTTTTGTTTTAGAGAAGTCTCGTTTCTATTTTCCATATTAAATTTTTTAGTTAATAATGTCTCTCAAGACAATTATGATCCAAATAAAGAATTAAAAACCTCTCGAGCATTTTAATATTCAAAATCTGGAACTCCCATATATAACCCCTCGAGATTATCTACAAGCTCTTTTATTATATCTTATTAAATATAAAGTTTGAAATAGTGTTGGGGGAAAAGTCCCCTTGGGCATAATTTAAATAAAAGAAAAACACTCGCCGTGAAGCGAGTGTTTTTCATATTTTTATACTGTATCTATAAGCCGAATTTTGTCGAGAATAGTCATTTATCTGGGATATTTATTACTAAATACCTCGTTGCGTCACTTCCTTCATATAAATATGCAGGACACGGACTTGCACTCAAATAAGGATTTTGCCGTTTCAGCCTCTATGTTTCCATAGAGATTCTCCCCGAAGGGAGCCAAATTCCTTTCGGAATTTGGCGTCTCTGCTCGCACCTCGTAGATCGCTCTAGATGGGAATTACCCACTACCTGTCTGCTATTTTGCCTTTAAGTTACCTAAAAGATTTAAAATAGCGAGTGTTCGGACTTTCCTCCCGGATTTTGGCTTCGCCAAAATCCGGGCAACTATTCAATACAGTACTGCCAGATTATACCATGATTACCTGTTTTGTACATGTTTGAACAATTTACGCATCAAGTTCTAATCCTGTACGCAGAGCAAAGCAGGACAGGGGAACTCGAAATAGTCCTTTTGTCTTTTATTCAAGTCACTTTTCTTTGGTTCGAAAGTATTTTCTGCGTCTATCTTCTCCTGAACTCGTTTCGAAAGTATTTCAACTGGCTTTTTGAGCTTGTATTCAATTTCTTTATCTTCAAACATCAGACTTGAGAATATGTGTGCTAGAAGCACTCTACGCTCCTCTGGAGAGCGTTTTAGATAGATTTCCTTAGCTCTTAAACGCAAGGTCTAGAATATTGAGCCAAATCTCAAAATACTTGGTTTCCTGACTCTTGATGCGTTTTATTTGCTCCTGCATATCAGCTTATTCAGTGTTTATCTCAGATTGCTTTTTCTCCCAAAATTCATTACTAATTTTCTGGTCTAGGCGGTCATTATAAAGAATATCCGATCGACTCTGGAGCTGAAGATAACGAGCATTCAGAGACTTGAGTGCTGTCTCCTTGTACTCAATCTCTTTTTGTCCGTCTGTAGGTTCTGAAAAGTCTGAATTCCCCCTTTTCCACAGACTCAAAGTGTCTTCACTGATACCAACAAGAATAGATGCATCACGCTGAGTTAGTCCGTCAGCGATTGCATCAAGAATTATTTTGATTGTTGCAGAAGTAGCCTTGTACGGGGCTTCCTAGAGGTTGTTTTAGGCATTGAAAATACTCTTGTCTGCGATGCCCACGCAGGAGGGTGCTTGGTGTGAGTATTATACCAAATTACCAAGAAAAATACTCAATTTAGTGCACTTCTGTAGGTTTTTATGTTACTTTTGCCATTTTTTTGGTAAAATAGTTGACTTTTATATATTAAAGGTATATACTTTCTTAGTATTATTACAAATAATTGTCACTTTCAATAAATATGTTAATCACAAGAATTAAAGCTGGAAATTTCTACGGAGTCAAAGACTCTATAGAAATAGATTTCACTGAGGGTGGAGAGAAAGAAAAGATTGGGTATGTAAACAATGGAAAAGAGAGGATATCCCTCATCTCTGGTTTTTATGGTTCAAACGCCTCTGGTAAGAGTACGGTTTTAAATGCGATTGATACCATAATTAGAATTATGCTCTCAAAGCAACAGGATTATGTGACAAATCCTAACGGAATAAAAGAAGAAACCATAATTACTTTCCCTAACTTCAGTACAGAAACAAAAGGTAAACCAACTGTACTTGAAATGGATTTTGTTTTTGGTAACAATAAATACAACTATCTCGTTTCTATTATAGAAGATGGCAAAGAGATTTCTGAAGAAGTCCTGTATAAGAACAGCAAGAAGATATTTAGCAGAAAAAAACATAATGTTTCCTTCGGTGAGCATATCGAAAAAAAGGTCGGTGATTTGGTAGCAAAAAATATTATTGCTCCAAAGAAATCTTCATTCTTGTCTGTTATATTGGACGAAAACTCTGACATTTCTGTTTTTAGTAATCTAAAAGCGGAGATAGGTGTTTCTGAACTTAAAGAATTAAAGAATAAAATCTGTTTTATTACAGATAAAAGGTCTGTTCAGATGGGTCAAAATAATATCAACGGACCACTTGCATTTGCCATCAACTATCTTAACGACACAGAAACTAAAGATGAAAAACTTGATGCTGTTAATTCAGTCGTTAAGTACTTTGAACCATCATTTGAAAGTTTGATTATTAAAAAGGGTTCTGACCATAACCCCATAAATAAATCTTTCTCGTTCACCTACGAAGCCAAATACACAAACTTCTACAAGAACTTAGGTATTATGGAACTCTCTGCTGGTACAAGAGAGATCATTTCTTACATAAGTGATATTCTAAAAATCCTTAAGAGTGGAGGTATTGTTGTTTACGATGAGACAAGTAAGTATTATCACCCAGATATGGAGATTGCTATGCTTAATCTCTTTAAAGATAAAGAGATTAACAGGCACAACGCTCAGATATTCTTTTCCTCACACAACCACGAGACCTTTGATTTATTGCAGAATAATCAAGCCCATATTCTCGATAAGAAAGGTGGTTCTATTACCATAAGCAAGGTCTCAGATTACGATGTTAGGGAAAGGGATAATATAAAAAGAGTATATCGTCTTGGTTCGCTAGGTGGAGTACCCGACACCATAGACTTCAACAGAATTATTAATAATCTACTTTAAAGCCTATGGATACTAAAAAAGGTTTTAATGTATATTATTTACTTCTCAGTGAGGGAACTACCGAGTTTAACTTATTCGCTTATCTGACAAAAAACAGGTTTCGAGCACTTTTTGATGGCTCAAATGTACAATTCAGCAACCGTGTTGAAATCGTAAAAGACGGGAACCAAATCGTATCACAGGGAAAATTAGACGGGGTAAGTAATCTCGCTCATTTCAAAGCAAAACACATCTTAATTAAGGAAAAATATACTGGGCAAAGATTGTTTTATTTCCTTGATAAGGATATTGATGACTCCATAGCCATAGAAACACTAATCATTCAAGATGGTGACATTGTTCAGTTTCTTGAGCATAACTCTGAACACTTGTTGCTAAGGTTGGCTGGGAAAAATCCTCAAAACCCATCAGATTTCGGAAATCTAAACGATTTTAGGACTTACTGTAAGAAAGAGTTTGTAAAACAGTTTGGAAAAAATGCTCACAAGTTTAAAGATGTTGATTTTGAAACAGTCTTCAATAATTGTACAGAAGATGAAGTGAGAGCAAGTCTCAATCAACTTTTTGCAACATTAACTTAAAACTAGGCTTTTAATCTCAGATAAACTAATTGAAGGGTATGGGTATTCTTCTTGCCAGTTTATTGTTCGAAAATCGTCCGCTAGGGCGAGCAAGATTCTACAAATTACACAGATCTTGAAAAGTGAGTAAATTAAATTTCTACATCATCTCCACCTTCCCCAACGACTCCACTCCAACCCTCTCTACAAAACCCGCAGGCACCTCCAAAACATACCTCGCTTCTATCTCGGGCCTAAAAACTTCTGGGTAAGTATCAGGTGATACATTTTCCTCTGTGTGTACGACGAGCAAGTCTTTGTCTATCCAGATTATGTCTATAGGTATAAACATCTGCTTCATCCAAATTCCGTGCATCGCATCTTCTTCAAAAATAAAAAGCATTCCTGTATTTTCTTCGAGAGAAGTTCTTCCGCTCAATCCTTGCATTCTTTGATCTCTACTTCTTGCAATCTCGGCATTCACGATAACATCCCCTATTTTTATTTCAGTCTTGTCATATTTAAATGTAATTAAATTATCTACTTGACCAGGAGAAGTCCTGCCTAATGTAAAATGAAAAACTACAAACAAAATAAGTCCTGCTGAAAGTATTTTTATAAAATTATTTATTCTCATTATATTTTGAAGCCAAAAATAGCAGAGAAATTGTAGTTAAAAATATCGTTGCAGACATAAGTGGCATCGTAATGTATCCAAGTGCGATAAAATCAAAATCTTCACAAGAAACAGTTGCGTTTGGAGAACAAAATACCGAAGAAACATTTGAATTAAACTGTATGAAAACATGATACGCTGCAAAAAAGAAACCTAACAAAGAAAGTATCATTGAGTATGGAATGACGTCTCTTTTCTTTTTCCAAAGAGCTAATCCCAAAATCGCGACTGTTGAGTAAGAGAAAATTCTTTGGTACCAACAAAGTGTACAAGGTTCAAGACCAACAATCTCAGAATAATAAAGACTTCCAAGCATTGCAGAAGAAGAAAGCAAAAAAGCAAAGATGATTCCATTTTTACTAAAAAGTTTTATTACCTGTTCTTTAAATCCTGTAAAGTAAAAAACTATTCCAGAAAATAAAGCTATGTGCATTCCAAGTGCTCCTGCCGCGATAAGATTTGTGATTATGTCGTTTAAGTTTCCCATAAATTATTTTTTATCTTTAAAATCTAATGATGCTGAATTTATACAATATCTCTGCCCTGTTGTTTCTTTTGGACCGTCATTAAAAACATGTCCCAAATGAGCTCCACACCTATTGCACAAAACCTCAGTCCTATTCATACCGTATTTTGAATCTACTTTCAATTCAACGTGTTCCAAATTTATTGGATCGTCAAAACTAGGCCAACCACTTCCAGAATCAAATTTTGTATCAGAAGAAAAAAGTTCTAATCCGCAATTTGAGCATTTGTACACTCCGCTTTCGTGATTGTCATTATATTTTCCAGTAAATGGGGCTTCTGTTCCGCCTTCGCGAGTGATTTTGTAGGTATTTTCATCGAGCTCTTTCTTCCATTCTTCATTTGTCTTTTCTATTTTTTCCATTACTTAAATTGTTATAATTCCCGAATAAGTCTATCAAAAAGTGCTACTCGGAGCCATTTAAAAGTCCTTGTCATTTGTATATCCCTTCCTGAAAAAGTCCACAATCCACGTAGCCATACATTTTTATTTTCACTAACTTCATAAGCTGTGACTTTTGTAATTTTCTCATCCTGAACTAAAGTATATTTCCAAGCTCCAGTAACTTTATTTGAACTATCATAGAGCTCGATTATCCAAAGCTCCGGCTTTCTTTGTTCAAGGGCTTTAAATTCTCTAAATCCACCATACTTTGTATATTCTTTCCATGTAAGAAGACCTCTGTCATTTTCTAAAATTTCTACTCTCTCAACATCAGGTTTTCTACTTGGATAATTTTGAACATTTGTTAGCTCTTCCCAAATTCTTTCTTTATTATCTTCAAGATTAGCTGTCAGTTCTCCTCTATAATTATCACTCGCACCATATCCAACAAGCCACACAACTGTAGCCAAAAATGCAAATACTGTCAGACCCAAAGATAATACTCTTAACATTCTTTTATTATAGCAAGGTATTAATTATAAAAAACTATTTAATACAGTCTTATTAAAATCCTCTCAGTGCTTTTATCCTTTCTTCAGCTGGAGGATGAGTTAGAAACATCTTATGTAAAAAAGATATTTTTTTACTCTTGCCTCCATATGGATCTGAAATATACATGTGTGCAGTAGCGTGATTTGCCTTTTGCATTTTACCGCTGTGTTGAGATATTTTTTCTAGTGCACTAGCTAAACCTTCTGGATATCGAGTAAGTAAAGCGCCGCTTGAGTCAGCCAGAAATTCTCTTTTTCTAGAGATTGCCAGCTGTATAACTGTTGCAACAAGTGGAGAAAGTATTGCAAAAGCAATCCCTATCAAAACAATAATTGCTCCAGATTTTCCTTCTCTATTATCATTATTCCCACCATAGAAAGACATTCTAAAGAAAAAATCAGAAATTAGTGTAACAAAACCGACCAATACAACTATCACGGTTTGCAGTAAAATATCTTTATTTCCAATATGAGAAAGCTCATGTGCCACCACTCCTTCTAGTTCTGTTTTATTTAAAACTTTCAATATTCCTGTAGTAAAAGCAACCACAGCATGATCCTTATCTCTCCCTGTAGCAAAAGCATTTGGGATTGGGTCATCCATCACATAAACTTTTGGCATTGGAAGACCTGCTGTAATAGAAAGATTTTCTACAATTGTATAAAGATCGTAGTATTTTTCTTTTGTTGCAGGGTGCGCTCCTGCCATTTTTAAGACAATTTTATCTGAAAACCAATAACTAAAAATATTCATAAAAATACTAAACCCAACAGCAACATACAAAATTATGGAATCTTGAAAATACCAACTTGCAGACCATCCTATAAAAATAATGAAAATAAAAAACACGGACATGAGTAACCATGTTTTCCGTGTATTTGAGTCTTGATGTGTGTAAAGATTTGCCATTTTTATTCACTTACATCTACTAAAAAGGTTCTGTCTTTGAATCCACCTCTTTCTTCTCTCTTTTTATCTCTGAGTATTTCAATATCTTCTCTTGCAATACTCATTCCCTGTGCGATTTCATCGAGAACCTCATAGACATCGCAGAATTCTTCCATTATTCTTTCATGCTGTTTACCATCTTTGTCACCTATCCAGTAAGCCCTATTTAGCTCCTTTGCTTCTTCGAGAAGTTTCTCGAAAAGTTGCTTAATGAAAGCTTCTTCTGAAAGAGTCGTGATTCTGCATTTTTTACCCTCCTTTCTGATTATGTCGGGAATTTTATCCCGAACTAGTTTTTCGTAACTGGTGGATTTCGAAGAATCAAAACCCTTATCTTCGACGACTAGTCTTCCTTTTGTATTTATCATCTAATTTGAAGAATACCCAATCAAACTCCAAATGTCTAGAACTTTACCTCTGGAGCTTTTTTAGCTACTTCAGCCTCTGCTTCATCGAGTTCAAAGAATGTTTCTTTCTTAAATTTAAACATTCCTGCAATTATATTTCCTGGGAAAGATTCGATTCCTATATTAAGATCTCGTACATTTGTATTGTAGAAACGTCGTGATGCTTGAATTTTATTTTCTGTATCTGAAAGCTCTCTTTGTAGTTCTAGGAAATTTTCATTTGCTTTCAAGTCTGGGTAAGCTTCAGAAAGTGCAAATACTGATTTTAGAGCGCCTGTAAGCATATTTTCTGCCTGCGCAGTATCCTCGACACTTTGCGCTCCCATAGCTTTTGTTCTTGCTTCTGTAACTTTTTCAAAAGTTTGTGATTCATGGGAAGCGTATCCTTTTACAGTATTGATAAGGTTTGGAATAAGGTCATATCTTCGCTTTAGTTGCACAGAAATGTCTGACCATGCTTCTTGAGCTCTATTTCTAAGAGTTACAAATTTGTTATAAGAAAATACTGCCCACAATACAGCCAACACCAAGATAATTCCTAATATATATAAGATAATCATACGAGCCTTTTAATTAGAGTAATACTTCTATTATACAACAAAACTAGGTGATGTCATGTGTTTTTGGTTTTATTTACAATGTGCACACAATGATGTATTTTGTTGAACGAAATGAAAGATATACAGATATTCTCAGAAACAATCCATAAACACGATTGCTATAACGATATTGAAAAAATTATAGAATTTAAAGTAGCGATAGTTAGTTTTATCAACGAAGCTACAGCTTCTGGTCACGACGTTGATGTTCAATGGCTTCAGTCATCTGAACAATACATAACCATCTTGACCGCCATCTGCACGGTCACGGCACCCAATGTGTGAGTGAGATTAAGACCCTCTATTGGAGAGGGTTTTTTATTTTTAAATTTTATTTAAATTCGAAACTTCCAGCTAAAGCTTTCAATACCCTAAAACCATATTCTTTTTCCATATCAATAGAAGGGATATTTTTAGACAAAAGTTTAAATCGATAAACAACATCATTTCTAGGATCTGCTAAAAATAAATTGTATCCGAGTTCTTTTACAGATGAACGAGTCTGCATACCATACGCAGGTTTTTGATTTATAAAAATCTTTTCAAAATCATTTATGTCAGTTGGTTTGGTGCCGTCTGCTTTTTCTGTGTTTTCCAATATGACATCTAGGAAAGAATCGTATCTTGTCCCATCAAATGCAATTATTTCTATAGAAAATCTAGAGTTGTTTTCAAATTTTTCAGAAGATTCGATTGTTCCTATAACAGCTTGTGTTCCCGGTAGATCATCTCCAAAAAAATTCCACCCTTTTGGATATTTAAAAGCAATTTGAAAATTTGAATTTGAATTACTTTCCCATTTTGAAATATCTATATTGGGAGCAAGATAATTTATGGGAAAAGAAATCGGAATATTGAAACTGTTTTTCTTATCATCACCTTCCAATGCAACTTCTTCTATGATGATAGTGGCTTCGCTAGATTGCATTTGTCCTATCCAAGAACTGTCATCAAAATCTACCTCAAATTCTCTTGTTGTAGATGCAGTTTCATTAACAAAAGGTAGGCTAATTTTTTGTTTTGTAATAAGTTGTTTGTTTCCATCTATAATCTGAAAGACTCCGGCATACTTTTCTGAAATGTTCCAAGATTCAGGATCGGTAACAGAACCCTTTATCATAAAAGGTATTCTAACTTCATTATTTTGCTCTGGTTCAAGCAATCTAATTCCAAGAGAAGAAACTTTTTCTATATAAGTCTGGACTCCGTCACTACATTTTCTTGGATAACTTTCCAATATAGAGAATCCTGCCTCAACACATTTTTCAAAAGAATCTATTTCTACATCTACTTTTTTAATAGAGCCGGTAAATTCATTTAGATTTATTTCATCAAATTTTGCAATCTGTTCGTCATCCAAAATCCTAATATTATCATCGTTGTTTAAAGGAGATTTTGAGGAATAAATAAAAAATACAATCAACCCCAAGGTTGCGGTAAGAAATATTATTATTAGGTTAGCTATAAATCCTGATTTTTTTAACACTTTTCTATTATACAAAAAAGCCCGCAATTAGCGGGCTTTTCTTGTACACACTTTTTTAAATTATATTCGATCTCCGTTCAAATACACTTCGACAGAATTAACTGTACCAAATTGAAGTGCTGTTTCTTCGATTTGAATCTTTACTCTATCTGAATCACAATCTCCTGCGATTGGCCCCATCTCTCCTGAGATAAATACCTTTGCAACTCCATCCTCGATACGAACTTCATTGAATGAAAGTTTTTCTTGAGTTGCAATGAAGTTTCCTGGTGCAAATGCTGCATCAAGTGGAGAATTGAAAAGCAGTTTAAGTGCTCCTCCAAGTGGTGCTGGTGTAAGTGGTATATCTTTTTTTACCATAACAACAGTGTCGCAAGATCTTTTTTCTCCTGGAACTTTTCCATCAAATACAGGTCCTGCCAAAAGTGCTACTTTTACACTTGTAAATTGTGCTAATCCTCCAGCGACTCCTGCAGTATTGTCTACAGAATTATCTTCTCCGTCCAAATCTACAGGAATAACTCCTTCTAGATCTTTTCTTTCTGCCTTAGAAACTTTATTGTCGTTTCCGTCAAATCTATTAAAGCCAATAATTATTACTAGTAAAACAACTACTGCTAAAACAACAAGTTGAACCTTACTGTCAGCATTCTTCATTTTCTGCCATATTTTGTTCATGCGACCATTATCCACTTTGGATATGGTTTTTTCAATATTGACTAATTTATGTTTTATTTGTCTACATCAAACCAGGAACGTGTCCTTGCACTGAGTCATTTACATTTTCTTTAGGAATGTCAGTAATTACGACTTCTGTTGTAAGCAATACTGCAGCGGCACTAGAAGCATTCTGAAGTCCTGATCTTGTTACTCTAACAGGATCTATAATACCAACCTTTAACATATCATCGACAATCTCATCTTTAAGTGCATCATACCCTGAATGGATTTTCCCATTCATTACTTGATCTACGATTACTGAGCCGTCATCTTTACCTGCATTAATGGCAATTTGTTTTAGGGGTTCTTGCAAAGCTTTAGCGACGATAGAGTATCCAACTTTTTCCTCATGACTCATCTTTGAACTATTTTTTGAAAGATTTTCCAAAAGATTTTTAGATGCTTTTACAAGAGCACTACCACCTCCTGCAACAATTCCTTCTGAAATAGCAGCTTTCGTTGCATTTACAGCGTCTTCTATTTTTAATTTCAAATATTTCATTTCAGTTTCTGTGGCAGCTCCTACTTTTATAACAGCAACTCCTCCAGAAAGCTTCCCTACTCTTTCTTTTAACTTGTCTTTATCGTATACAGATTTTGTATTAGCAATATTTTTCTGAATCTGTTTTATCCTCTCTGCACAATCAGATTTCTTGCCTTTTCCTCCTACAATTAAAGTACTGTCTTTTGTAGAAACAACTCTTCGCGCCTTACCAAAGACGTCTAAATCAACTTTTTCAAAATCTAGGCCAACATCAGAAGAAATCACCGTAGCACCAGTCATTATTGCAATATCTTGCAGTTCTTCTTTCTTTTTATCTCCAAATCCTGGCGCTTTTATAGCTAAGACATTGAATCCTCCACGGAGCTTATTTAATACGAAAGTCGTAAGTGCCTCTCCTTCAACATCGTCTGCAATTATCACTAAATCTTTCTGGCCTGATTGAGCTAATTTTTCCATCAAAGGTAGGATATCTTGTATGTTGGAAATCTTTTTATCAGTAATCAAAATCGAAGGTTCTTTATATTCTGCCTCCATCCTTTCCTTGTTTGTAACCATGTATGGAGAAATATAACCTTGCTTAAATTCAAGTCCTTGAGCGATCTCAGATGTTACTCCAAAAATCTGTGATTCTTCTACAGTAACGACTCCATCCTCTCCAACTTTTGAAATTGTATCTGCGATTATTTTTCCAATTTCTTCTGATTCTGCTGAAACTGATGCGACATTTTTAATTTCTGCTGAACTTTTTATTTGAGTTGAAGATTTTTTTAGAAAATCTACAGCATCTTTTGTCGCTTTTTCTATAGCTAATTTTATTCCCATAGCATTTGCGCCCATGGTTGTATGCTTCATCCCTTCTGAAATTAAAGATTGAGCCAATATCACAGATGTGGTTGTACCGTCTCCCGCTATTTCATTTGTCTTTGTTGCAACTTCTTTCATTATTTCTGCTCCAATATTTTCAAATTTATCTGGCAGAGAAATTTCTCGTGCAATAGAAACACCGTCATTTGTAATAGTCGGTGATCCAAATCCTTTATCCAAAGCAACATTTCTACCTCTTGGACCTATTGTTACCTTTACAGCATTAGCAACTTTATTTACACCTTCTTTAAGAGCTTTTCTAGCTTCCTCATTAAAAATAATTTGTTTTGACATTTTTTTTGGAAATTAAATTAATAAGAATTAAGAAATTAGAGCGATGATTTCGCTTTCCCGTAGAATCACAAAATCCTCTCCTTCAAAAGAAATATCATCTCCCCACTGAAATAAAACAATGTCTTTTGCCTTTAAGGTCATTTTCTCATTTTTTCCATCGTTTTTTTTACCTGGACCAACTGCTACAACCTCGCCTCTTTTCATTCCCTTATCTTCTGTTGCAGAACTTGGGAGCATAATTCCTGATGCAGTTTTTGTCTGATTCTTTAAAACTTTTAGAACAACTCTGTCTCCAAGTGGTTTCAATGAAAGTTTTTTTGTATTTTTTACTGCCATAGTTTTTTATTTTTATTAATAATAAAAACGATTGTGGTTGTATTATATGTTCGGCATACTTGAAGTCAAGATTTTATTTTATTATTTTCATATAAATTTAGGTTTTTTTGATTTTTTAGAAATAAACAGCTTACACTTGATTTATTTGGTATATATATGTACAATTTTCCCCGAAAGAACTTAAGCTCAAAACTAAATACATACATACACTTAATAAGATCATGAGTAAAAATATTCAAGTGAGAATGAACGGTCAACTTCCAGAAGAGCTGATTGATCAAGGAATCAAACTGAGAGATGTTGCCTTTGAATCCAAGAAGGTGAGGTTCTCTGGAAACTTCCGAGTCGTCCCCAGAGGCTCGGTAGTCAAGATGGAGGAGCCGGGGTCAATGAGAGGCTTTCTGTATTCACAAAAGATTCACGGTGAGCCCATCGAAACAGCAGAGGAATTCTTGGCCCTCATTGCAAGTGCCAAGAAAAAGGGTCTCGAACTTCCTGAGACAATAGTCATCAGGAGCGTAAACAAAGGCAAAATCTTGTGTTTTGCCAACGATGAGGTCAGGGAGCTTAACTCCCCAGACAGACTGACTGAAGGTGCGGCAATTGCATATAAAGCCAAACCACGTAATCGGGCTGTAGTAGCAGCCTAAAACAAGAAAACCGCTGAGGTTCTTTCAAAAGTTGGAAACATTCTGGCCGTTGCCGCGTTTACGCGACAACGGCCTTTTCTTTTATGTATTATCCCACCTATTGCAAAAAAACTCATATCTTGATATAGTCATTGGGTTTATGGCCAACATTTTGCCGATTATACAGATAATAATCTCTGTCCTCCTAATACTAGCTATTTTGATGCAAACATCAGCAGCAGGTCTTGGTGGAGCTTTTGGTGACTCTAGTGGTTCTGACTCTGGACACCATACACGCAGAGGAGTTGAAAAAGTTTTATTTAATGGAACTATTATTCTTGGTATTCTTTTCGCTGTCGTATCCTTTGTGATATTTGTTCTGTCATAACAGAAATACCCTATTTGTTTACAATATTGTGAAATCAATAAAATATATTTTCACCAAAGAATTCTATATACCAAAGCTTGATCGTCTAGGAAACATCATTGGCTCTTTTTCCCTATTAGAGAAACTAATCTTTTTTATATTTTCTATACTGTTTATTATTACTAGCCTTGGAATGCTTTTAAATGTAAATGCTCATTTTTTAGTAAAAGTACCTAAATTTGGAGGTACACTTACAGAAGGTGTTGTTGGGACTCCTCGCTTTATAAATCCGGTTATTGCGATATCAGACGCAGATAGAGATCTTACTTCTCTTGTATATTCAGGACTAATGAGAACCACAGAAGACGGCACACTTGTTCCTGATATAGCGGAAAAATATGAAATCTCGGAAGACGGACTAGAGTATCACTTTTATCTAAAAGAAAATGCAGTTTTTCATGATGGAAAACCAGTAACTGCAGATGATGTGATTTTTACAATTCTACAAACTCAAGATCCGGCAATCAAGAGTCCGAGAAGAGCAAATTGGGACAGTATTGCAATAGAAAAAATAAATGACAAAGAAATTATCTTTAGATTAAGCCAGCCTTATAATCCTTTTATCTTTAATACTACAATGGGTATTTTGCCAAAGCATCTTTGGGGAAATATTGTTGCTGATGAATTTGCTTTTAGCTCACTAAATATTAATCCTGTAGGTTCTGGTCCTTATAAAGTAAAAGATGTAAATAGAGATTCTGCTGGAATAATTGAAGAGTATGTTTTACAAGCGAATCCAGATTTTATATTAGGAAAACCTTTTATAAAAAATATCGTTGTGCGTTTTTATAGAAATGAACAGGAAATCATTACGGCTCTAAGAGATGATAAAATAGAAACTATAAATGGAATTTCTCCAGATTCTGCAAAAGAATTACAAGACGAAGGATTTAGAATAGAACAACTTCCATTACCTAGAATCTTTGGGGTTTTCTTTAATCAAAACCAAGCTCCGATACTGGCAAATAAAGCAGTCAGACAAGCACTGGATGCATCCGTGAATAGAAAAGGTATTATCGATGGAATCCTAAAGGGATTTGGAAATGAAATAAAAAGTCCTATACCAGAAAGCTTAATTCCTTTTGAAGTACTTGAGTCAGATACTGAAAAAGAAGAGCTCACTCCAACAGAAAAAGGTCTGGAAATATTAACTGATGCTGGATGGGAAGTTAATGAAGACGGCTTCATGGAAAAAGAAAATAAAGGATCTAAAGATGTACTTAGATTCAAAATTTCTACAGGAAATGTTCCTGAACTTATAGAAATTGCAGAGTATGTTGTTTCTGAATGGAGAAAAATAGGGGCTGATGCAAGCTTAGAGATTTTTGAATCAAATGACTTAAACAACAATGTAATACGACCTAGAAAATATGATTCTCTATTTTTTGGTGAAGTTATTGGCCGAGACTTAGACTTCTATGCTTTTTGGCATTCTTCTCAAAGAAATGATCCAGGTCTAAATATTGCAAACTATGCAAATATAGATGTCGATAGATATCTAGAAAATGTAAGAAATACTCAAGATGATGAAAAAAATCTAGAATACTACAGAGAATTTGAAAAAGAGATTCAAAAAGATACACCTGCAGTATTCCTATATACTCCAGACTTCATATATATACTTCCTAAAAATCTTGAAGGAACACTTCCAAGAAATATCAGTACTCCTAGTGAACGATTTATGAATGTATATAAATGGTATTTAGAAACTGACACAGTCTGGAGTATTTTTAGTTAATACAATCTCGAACGTGGATCATAAAATATTGTGCATCACGTCCGGAATTGTATCCGACTCAAACTGATTTCAAGAGTAATTATCTCTTTTTGGAATACGTTTTAATAAAAATTAATTAATTAATAAAAATATGGAAAATAAAAAACCAACACAAAATTCAAGCACAAGCAGTAGCCCTGCTCGATCTTTTAAGATAGGCCAAAAGAGACACAGTCCTATGGCACCGCGTCCTGTAGCAGTACGCTCAAACACTTCGAGAACAAACACCTCGGCACGTCCTGCAAGCTCTACAAGCTCAACTACTGCGACTACAGGTTCAACTTCATCAAACTCAAACAGATACAAAAATAGACGGCCTGGTGCATCTTCAAATTCAAGACCAAGGAGATCTGGTGAACAAAATAAAAGAAGTGGTGGCGGAGGTGGAGGCGGAAGACGACCAATGAGAAGACCGTCGTCTCCCCCACAATCAAAAAGAACTATTAGTCGTGTGCAAAAAGCACTTACAGTATTACCTCCAATAGAAGATAAAATCCGAATCATTCCACTTGGTGGAGTTGAAGAAATTGGAAAAAATATGACAGCCATACAAGTTGGCGAAGACATTATTATCATGGATGCAGGTTTTCAATTTAAAGATGAAAGTACTCCTGGAATTGATTATATTTTGCCAAACACAAGATATCTTGAAGAAAACAAAGACAAAATTAGGGCTATGTTTATTACTCATGGTCACCTTGATCACATCGGAGGAATCCCTTATATCATAGACAAGATTGGAAACCCGCCTATCTACACAAGACAATTTGGAGCAATCATGATCACAAAACGTCATGAAGAATTTCCTCACCTTCCAAAACTAAATATGCATATCTTGGATGGAGATGAAACTACTGTTATCAATAAAGATCTGAAAGTAGAATCATTCCCTATTTCTCACACGATTCCAGATGCAATGGGACTTGTGGTGCACACTCACATGGGAGATATTGTTTTCATTGAAGACGTTAGAGTGGACAACATCAATGGCGTACCTACTGATGAGGAAGTTTCTCAATACAAGAGATTCAAAGACAAGAATGTACTGCTTCTGACTATGGACTCTACTTCTGTAGAAAAACCAGGATGGTCTCTTTCTGAAAATGTTGTTATTGAAAACATAGAAAGAATTATTAAAGATACTCACGGAAGACTTATAATTGGTACTTTTGCTTCTCAAGTAGAAAGAATTCTTGCGACAATTCGTATTGCAGATAAATACGGAAAGAAAGTTGTAGTTGAAGGAAGATCAATGAAAAACAATGTTGAGATTATCAAGCATCTTGATCTTATAAGTACAGACAACATTATTTCATTGAATGATATGGATAATTATCCGCCAGACAAGATAGTAATGCTTGTAACAGGATCTCAAGGTGAAGAATTTGCTGCCCTAAACAGAATGGCAAATAAAAGTCATAAGCAGATTAAATTAAAGCCTGAAGACACTGTTTTGCTCTCATCTTCTATTATTCCTTCAAATCACAACGCTGTTATAAAACTGAAGGATAGGCTTTATAGATCTGAAGCAAAGATTATTACTTATCTTGATTCAGATGTTCATGCGTCAGGTCACGGAAACAGAGAAGAGCTTGCGTGGATTCATAAGCAAATAAATTACAAGTATTTTATTCCTCTTCACGGACAACACTTTATGCTTAGACTGCATGCTGAGCTTGCACAATCACTTGGAGCACCTGCTGAAAATACAATTGTGCCAGATAATGGTTCTGTAATAGAAATTTCTGAAGGAGGAAATAAAATTGAAAAGCTACCTATTAGAGTTCCGCACGAAGTTGTAACAGTAGACGGATTCTCTGTTAGTGATATTCAAGAGGTTGTACTTCGAGACAGACAAATGCTTTCTGAAGCTGGAATATTTGTAATCGTAGCAAGTATTAATACTCGAACTGGCAAGTTGAAAAAATCTCCAGATATTATTTCTAGAGGTTTCGTATATTTACGTGAATCACAACCACTTCTAAATGAAGCTCGGACTAGAATTAGAAATTTGATTGAGAAAAATATTGAAGGAAAGAAACAAGTTGATTTTGAAATTTTGAAGAAGAAAGTTTCAGATGATCTTACTAAGTTCTTGTTCCAGAATACTGCGAAGGAACCTTTGGTTATTCCGGTTATATTGGGAGTTTAATTTAATCTCCACAAGGATGCGGAAGCGCCGGCCCAAAGGGCCGGCGCTTTTGTTACAATATACAGATGAATAAAAAGTTCTCTCGCGCAACAATATATATACTGACTTTCTTTTTTACCCTCCATCTCACTCCTGCAATATACATAAACTCAAGTTATCTAAGTGAGTATATAAATCCAGAATACGTCGGATTTATATATACCTTTGCATCAATAGTGACGATACTTTCTCTAATAGGAATCAGGAAAGTAATAAAAAGAATTGGAAACTTCCAAACAATCCTGTCGGTACTTTCTATAGAGTTTATTTCACTACTAACATTAGCTTTTTCACACAATTCACACTTAGTAATTGCTGCTTTTATTCTGACTTTCGTAGCAACATCCGTAACCTTCTTTAACCTAGATATTTTTCTAGAAAGTCTATCAGAAGACAAAAGCACAGGAGGAACTCGTGGAGTTTTTCTCACCAGTCTAAATACTGCTTTTTTCATTGGTCCTCTTATAAGCGGATTACTTATAGAAGGAGAAAATTTTTGGAAAGTTTATTTATCAGGAGCAATACTTTTAGTTCCTGTATTTTACATCTTAATTCGATACATGAAAGATTTTGTAGATCCTGTCTATAAAAAACCTCATTTACTTAAAGCGGTTGGAAAAATATACAATGACTCATCTCTTCGTTCTATTTTTTCATCGGTTTTCATTCTAAGATTTTTCTTCTCTTGGATGATTATTTACATACCTATTTTCCTACACAATGAAATTGGATTCACTTTATCTGAAACTAGTTTAATAATTGGTATCGCGCTGATACCTTTTATGCTACTTGAAGCACCACTTGGAAAAATCGCAGACAAATATATAGGAGAAAAAGAAATACTAACTGCAGGTTTCATTATCACCGCCCTATCGACAATGTTTATATCTTTTGTTGATGTAAAAATATTTTGGCTCTGGGCAATAATTTTATTTACAACACGAATCGGTGCCAGCATGATAGAGGTTATGACCGAGACTTATATATTTAAGAAAATAGACGGCACAAGTATAGATGTTGTGAGTTTTTTCAGAATGGTAAGGCCCACTGCTTACATCGCAAGCCCTATAATCGCCTCACTACTGCTCATCCACATAGATTTCAAATACATCTTCCTAATACTCGGTGCAATTGTGCTTTATGGAATTCGATACAGTCTAGTACTCAAGGATACTAAATAAAAAGTCATATTGACAATATTTTAAATAATGATAATCTACAAAAGTCCAAGCAGTTTATGCGCTTTAGTAGTATATAAATAGAGTTAATGGACATCATGAGTTGTCACTACAACAGCCATGCGGAGCTGATCTTTTTATAGATAGGTGCTGAAAATGCCCTGCTTGATGTGATTAAACACACTAAGCAGGGCTTTCTTTATTAAGCCAAAACCCTCTCCCTCTTCTTTCTCCCTCTTATCCTATCTATATTGATAACGTGCCCAAAAGAATTTTTCAAAACAACTGTTCCTGCAATTAAACTTGTTGCTGCCAAAAGTTGTACATAATGTTCTGTATGCAAAATACTGCTTAAACTAAAACGAACCACGTGCAATGGTTCGAGTACTGATGGCATATTTTTTATTATATTTACTATTGAGATAAGCGAAAAAGTTGCTCCTGTAACAACAATAAAACCAATGAGTTCAAAAGTGACTCTTTGGCAACATTTTCTCATCATGTAGACGAAATATATTCTTTTCATTACTCTTTTTTGCATCCTATTTGTCATAATCTCCTTCCTTTAAATACTTCTTTAATAATTCTCGCGCCCTAAATAGTCTTGTACGAACAACGCCTTCGGTCACATGTTCTTCTCGAGCAAGTTCCCCCATTGAAAGACCCCTGAAAGCATATAAGCTCATCGTCCTTCTCAACATCAAAGGTAATTTTTTTAATAAAAACTTTATATAATCTTTTTCTATATATTCCTCAAACATTCTTAAAGCCCCTTTATCTTCTGTCACTGCTTCTAGTTCGTCACTAAGTGCAGTAGAGCGCTCTCTCTTCTTTTTTTGTTTATTGTAAAAGGTAATGCTTGTATTTATCAAAATAGAATAAGCCCATGATGAAAAACTACGATCTTTTCCTTCTTCAAAAGAATCGGCGAATCGATAAATTTTTACAAACGTCTCTTGAACCGCATCCTCTGCGTCTTCACTATTTCTCAAGATTGATACCGCTTTACGAAAAAATTGTTTCTCGTAACGCTCCACCAACTCAGAAAAAAGGGCTGGCTTTTCTATAGATTCTTTTAAGAGACGTTCGTCTGTAAATTTTATTTTTTCCATTATAGCGAGATAAGAGGCCCTTGGCCCCATACCCCATTACCATTTATAATCTCGACCCTTTCCTATTATAACTCTCTGGGGAGGGGTTTTGTTACAAGAATTTTGTTGACAACGTGTATTAAAAATTGTTAATGTCACGTGGAATTGAACTTATAAAAATATGATTATTGATCAAAATAATAAGAAATACCCCATTAGGCCTTTTAAATTAAAGTCGCAAATTCCGGAACTAATTGATGGCGTACCCGAGTTTAGTCCTCCTGCAGTTTTGTCTCAGAGAAACTTTTTCTTTGGTGACACTTATCATGGAGGAGCACACGTTGCTCAGCCATGCTATATACTGTACAGATTTGCACAGCATCTTAAAGGATGGAAGTCCTTCACTCGAGAAGAACTCGAGGCTTGGGTAGAGAAAAACAAAATATTCGGAAAAAATGATCCCGATATGTTTTGTGGTGAGAATATCTGGCCCAGAAACCAACCTATTCATCTCATGGAAAAAGTCGATGGAAGGTATTATTTCCGACACAAGTTTGCTTGCGAGCTTGCTCGAGCATATTGGGATATGGGTAAAATAAATGAATCCTGTGGTTCATTCTTCCCGATTAGACCTGCAAACATAAGTACTGAAGGTAAATTTTCTGGAGAAGGCGGTACACCGTTTTGCAATCCAAATATCGCTAGGGATGCCAGGATCCTTGTGAGTGTATTTCAAAATATCCACATATATGGAGAAGGTAAGGAGACAAAGTCTATTGGAGGAAGATGGAGGCCGGTCACTCTTGCAGAAATCAGAGCAGTGAATGATAGAAAAACTGGTGCTCCAGATTTCTTTCCTGAAAATCTGATTCGCACTGGTCTTTTAGAACAAGTCTATGGAGATTTCAATGAACAGAATCCTGGTAACTTTTTCTTGATTACAGGAAAATTTATCCTGGAATGCTTTTTGTCAAACCCAGAGAAGTACTTCTTCCTCAGAGAAGAAAAAGACTCTTCAGGGGCTATTTCAGTCCTAAGAAGACAACTACAACCGCTTTAATTAGTGGTTTTTTATTACTTCAAAACTCCTTTTTCTTTCAAATAAGCCTCGACTTCATCCTTATCTGAATCTACTAGTATTTCCCCATCAATATCTACAGTAGGTGCTTTTTGTTGTCCTGACTTATCAAACATCTCAGCCATAAATTCTGGATTTTCTGTGACGTTTCTTTTCTCATATTCAACTCCTTTTTCATCCAAAAAATCTGTTAAAGCTATGCACCATGGACATCCTGTTTTTATATATGTGATTATTTTCATTTTTATATTGTATCAAATTAATAAATAAAAAATCACAGTATGAAAACTGTGACTATGTAATTAATCATGAGTTGGAATAAATATCCTAGTTCCCTTTTCCCATCCTGTAGCAAGATTGGTTCCTAAAGTAAAAAGAGTAAAAGCTTTCTTGTCACAGAAACGCTCATGACCTACTCTTTCTCTCCAAGACAGAAAAAGTGACATGACTTCTCCGGTCTTTTTTCTAACGTAAAATACATTAGATTTTCCACTTACCGAGAGAGGTCCTTTACCCCCATCTTTCTGAATATATGCCAAATGTATAATGTTATCTAAACTTGAATCAAAAGTACCAAGTTCAAAATCTGAAATTATTCTCCTATCTTGAATCGGTCCTTCTTGAAGATCGTAAATTTTATACCTACTGATCAAGACACTTTTATCACCTTTATCTGAATAAAATTCATCAGGGTCAACATTCACGTAGAAAAATATCCCACCATCCTCTACCTTTCTGAGATTACGGGCGATGAAATCAGTGCGCCATGGTAAAGAATCGATTGTTATTTCTCCTAAATCTTTATATGTTTCTGTCATCATAAGTATTTTGAAATGTTCTTATTTGGTAGATTTGTAGCATATTTATGTAATTTAAACAAAAACCGCACGAAGTGCGGTTTTTGTTTAAATAAAGCTTAATCCCCTCTTATTTTTTCTTTGGCTTTTCGTAAAGCTTACCAAGCAGCTTGTCTGCATGATCTTTTCCTCCGAGACCGAAGGCAAGTGCAAGTGCAAAAACCACACCAGCAAATAGGATTTGAATTAGAGATGGTGCAATTCCAAGTTGTAGAAGTGCAGCAAGTACAGCAAATACTATGAATGCCCATCTTGTAATCTTACCCATAAGTAGTGGGTCTTCTACTGCAGCATCAGAACCTTGAAGTGTTCGAACAACAACTGCTTCAAAGAACTTACCGGCAATAGAACCGAATACCAAGATAACCACAGCGATAAGAACTTGTGGAATGTAGAAAATAATTTCATTTAGAAATTCTGTAATTCTATCCCATTTCAAGATTTCTGCTCCTGCCATGATGAATGTAAGAACGAAGAACCATTTTACTAGTCTTCCTATTACTGAAGAAATAGAAAGTTTTGGACTATATCCACTAACCATTTCCTTTACTCCCATCTTTTCTGCAAGTGCATCGATTTTTAATAAATCAACAAGTCTTTTTACAATTCCTCCAAATATTGGAGCAACTATAAGACCAATAACAACGATAATTAGTGCTCCAACTAGATCTGGCAAAATTGATGCCACACGACTCCAAAGGTCAACGAGTGTGATTTGAACTACTTGTGCAAATGAATAAACTGTCATACGCGCGTATTTTCAATTATTAATAAAGTACACTTTAATTATATAACATATGACTTTTTTAAAGATTTTCTTATCCCCATTGAGTGTAAGGTTCAGTTTACATAAAGAATTTCTGGGTGCTTACTTTTCAATTACTGGTCCTCGGTCGCTTATGTAAAGAAATTTTTAATTTAAGAAGTAGGGCTCTGGAGTGGTTGGGCGTAGGGTCTGGGCTCCAGAGCCCTACTTCTTAAATTAAAAATTTCTTGACAACACTCCCTGCGGAGTAATCTCAAAGTAAGCACCCAGAAATTCTTTATGTAAACTGATTGACTTCAATAGCAAAACATGTTATCTTTCTAGGAAGCTTTTGATACTCGTGTAGGGCTCTCTAGCTGCAACCGTCCACAATTCTAGGACGCCGTTTGATTTTATCCTCCTGCACAAAGTCCTGAGGCGTTAAAACGTCTCGCTAACATAAAGTAAATGAATACAACAAATACAAACAACCGGTTTAGCCGGGGTAAATCTACTATGAATAAACGACGTCCATCAGGAAGTAGTCGTTTTTCAACTAACTCTTCTTCAAACAGAAGTCGTTTTCAAAGCGGTCCTTCTAGACGAAATGGAAGTGGTGGTGGAAGTAGAGGCGGAAGCCGAGGTGGTGGAAGAAAAATGCCATCTTTTGATCCATCAAAATTTATAAATACAAATCCTGTCGAAGTAAAACAGGATATTTATGAGTCAAAACATAAATTCTCAGATTTTGGTTTTACACAAAGACTAGTTGATCTTATTGAGTCAAAAGGACTTGAGACACCGTCACCTATTCAAGATCAAATTATTCCTGAAATTTTAAACGGAAGAGACGTAATAGGTCTTGCAGAAACAGGTACAGGTAAAACTGCTGCATTCCTATTGCCACTTATTGAAAAGACAAACAAAGATTTCAAGAGACAGACTCTCATCTTAACTCCCACAAGAGAGCTGGCTATTCAAATTGAAGAAGAGCTGAAAGTATTCTCTAAAGGATTCAACATTCACTCTGTAACTTGTGTTGGTGGAGTAAATATTCACCCTCAATTGAAAGCTCTTCGAAGACCAAATCATTTTGTTATTGGTACTCCAGGTAGAGTTCTTGATCTTATAAATAGAAAAAGTATAAGACCTGAGAACATGACGACAGTTGTACTTGATGAGGCCGACAGAATGCTTGATATGGGATTCATTAATGATATGAAAAAAATTATTTCTGCAACTCCCAAAGAAAGAGAAACTCTGTTTTTCTCTGCAACAATGTCTTCAGACACAGAAAAACTTGTTCATGAATTTCTAAACAATCCTGTTACAGTATCTGTAAAGAAAAAAGATGTTACAGACAGTATTAAGCAAGATGTTGTTAGAGCTGAACACGGAAAGAAATTTGAAACGCTTAAGAATCTTCTTCATGGAGCTGACTTTAGTAGAGTTATTATTTTCGGGGCAATGAAGCATAGTGTTGAAAAACTTTCTAAAGAGCTGACTCATGCAGGCATTAAAGCTGAGTCAATTCACGGAAATAAAAGCCATAGCCAAAGACAACGTGCTTTGCAGAAATTTAAGAATGGTGAATCTCAAGTACTAGTAGCGACAGACGTAGCTGCTCGTGGAATTCACGTAGACGAAGTTTCTCATGTTATAAACTATGATCTTCCTCAAACTTTTGAAGATTATGTTCACCGAATTGGTAGAACTGGTCGTGGAACAAAACGAGGAATGGCTCTTACATTTATCTCAAAATAATCATAGTGGTGATTTAAAAAAGGCGCGCCCGCAGGCGCGCCTTTTTGATTGACGTCTAATCAGCCAGTACTATTTTGGGCTGCACATCGGGAACACTCGGTCCTGTTGCTTGCTTAAAGCTTATTGGAGATCTTAAAAGCAAAGTCCCAAAAACCAAATCCCAAAGCGGCAAAACCACGTTGAAATTCTTGTGCATAAAGCGATGATGCAAAAGATGATGTCCATTTAACCTTCGGAAAATTGGACTCATTTCAAGGCGCCGCTCTTTAGGTAAATGCATGCACCAATGGAGACGTTCGTAAGTTCCATAGTATGCTGCCCCCACCACTAAACAAAGGAAGGATATCCAAATATTTGAATAAATCGCACTCGCAATATAGGCAGGTGCTGACCCTATAGCAACCAGTACTATTCCGTTCCACCAAGCCATTGGAATTTTCCAAGCGTCCTTTTCTGGATTTTCGTGAGTATGAGCCAGATAAGAATCGTCGGCCTTGAACATCCGATGATGAACATTTGCGTGAGCTTTAAATGGATACGGAAACCATTTCAGATTCTTGTGCATTATGAAACGATGCAAAGCCCATTCGACTAAAGAGAACCATGCGATGGAAATTAATGTTAGATATAGATAAAACATCTTGACTATTGGTTTGTATTTTTGTTTTGTGTGAATTTTGATAGAGAACCTATCCTCCTAAATTATATCATCTAAAACTAATTAACTTTTATAACCGTACTAGATGGTAGACTTTCTTTGATTTTGGATAAATCCAATATCACTATTTTTATAAATAACCAATACACTAGTTTTCAGACAAAAGGGTATCTATTCTATTTATGTCTCTTGGGAAGAGTGTTGCTTCTTTTACAGAATCAAGTCCAAGGAGTTTTGCAGTTAGGCGTTCTAGCCCCATTCCAAAACCTCCATGAGGTGGGATTCCATACTTGAATGCTTGTAGATAAAATCTAAATTGTTTTGGATCCAATCCTTTTTTCTCCATAGATGCTACAAGAGTGTCGTAATCGTGAATACGCTGAGCAAGAGTTGTAATCTCTACACCTCTGAAAAGCAAATCCCCTCCCTTTGTAAATCCAGGATCTTCTTGATCTTCAAATGTATAAAATGGTCTTTTTGAAACTGGAAAATGAGTGATAAAAATAAAATCAGAATCCCATTTCTTTTTTGCGTACTCACAAAGCCATCTTTCGTGTTGTGGTTCTAGGTCTGGTTCCCCA
>Ga0213866_10000458_pt1 | contig 32877 bp, 33 predicted proteins | sample PICome_11_FD_160079 | JGI IMG/M metagenome (GOLD analysis project Ga0213866, IMG submission 160079) | Coastal seawater microbial communities near Pivers Island, North Carolina, United States - PICO284 | ecosystem: Environmental > Aquatic > Marine > Coastal | place: USA: North Carolina... | reverse complement strand
GATAATGCCGATAATCAGCCCGATACAATCCACCCCACCCTTGCCACGTTCGGATTTCTTGAGCCGTCCCTGATGGTGATAATGCGTGCCAAGCCATGTTCTGGCCTGCGCTGCGATCTGTTCTGGTTTAATATTAGGCATGTTACTCATTCCTATTTGTTTTGTCTAAAGTGCCTGCGGTGGTGAGGAGTTTATCAACGCCGGGAACGTCTGGTTCACCACGGAAATTGATGATGTTAGTAAATTTGCTCTGGCAGATTTCGCGGGTCTTATCGCATCCAGCGATTATGTCGAAACCATCACCCACCTGAATGCTCTTGCCCATTGCCAACGCCAGCACCACCTGTGTGCTTGCAAATTCTTTCACCTCCATCCGGCGACCATCGTTGTTGCCCGATGTCCACGCCACTTCGCCGCCTGTGTACCAACCAGCAGCTTCCGTTAAAACGGTTGCTTTGAAGGTCTGGTTATTGGTAATTTCGGTGACGGTTGCAGACACGGTAAAACCAGCCAGAGCCACCTTGCATCGGCTATCGCCTAAAATTGCTCTGCAGGAGGGAGAGAAAACCTCGCCGATGGTCTGGCTCAGATGCTGCGTTAATCCGCGCACCTCTGCCTGAAACATCTGCTGGTTAATCGTGACCTCACCAAGATGACCACGCTTGACCACCATTTTGCCTTGCGTGAGATCTTCGTAATTGACCACGAATATTTCAATCTCAGCATGGTCATACAGCCCAGCCAGCAGCTCTTCCTCGGTAATCTTGGATGCAAAAGTTTGGCCTTCCACATCGAGATTATCTACGCTCATATTGGATTTATTTTCCACCGTAGTGGGCGTAAACCCTGCAATGGAATCATAATCAACGCTGTCAAAAGTGATCGGCTGATCATGATCGGTAAAGCCTAGCTCCATGCCATCGGCGCGGGTGATATGCCAGCAAGTCGCAAGCGTAGTAAGACCGCCAGCAAAATGTGCTTCTAATTGTGGAGAGATAATTCTCATATCCGCACCTCAATCAGTGGGATGCTGCTCCAGTTGCCAGCGTCAAAACTATCCATAGAGATAGCCATTTCATCCGTATCAAAACGTACAGGCACATCAAATTCAAAGTCAGCGCTGATTACTTCGCCACCAGCCGGGGCAGTATCAAACGTCACAATGCCTGTAGTCGTATCAACCGTCACACCGCTTGCCTGCAGCACCGCATCCACATAAATATCAACCGTACCAGCGACTGGCTTGGTGATGTCGCGGGAAACGGCAACAGAACCACTGGTATAGAGCTTCACCAACTGAAAATCGGTGGTGCTGTCATCACCTGTGCCAATCCCCGCATTTTCGGCGCTATAGTCGCTCCAGTCTTTGAATCGGAATCCCACCGCCTTGCCACGCCGCGCACGGAAAAATGCAATCAACGCCTGCCACTGCGTTTCAGTTTTTACACCTGAAGCCACGTTATATTTGGCGAGGGATTGCGACCACTTGCTGTTACGTTGCTCATAGCCGGAAACGGTAGCCACCACATCTGTCAAAAACATAGGGCCACCATTTGCGCCATAGCTGATATCGCTTGGAAATTGCACTTCTTCAAAACTCATAGGTTCCTCCTTGCCCGATCAATCGACCGCGCCATGTCTGCTGCTATTTGGCTTTGTGATTGCCGGAAACTCTGCACATCCGGAGTTTGCACATTCATATTGATGGTAACAGGTGATCCACCTGTTCCATTTGGCATGATGTTAAGTGGAGAGCTGCCAGCAAATGCCAGCTCTGGGCCACGCTCACCCACTACGCCAAATTGACCGGGTTTGAGCTTTCCACCATCAGCAAAAAAGCCTCCGAAGAGGCTTGCTGCACCAGAAATTAATCCACCAATTCCACCGCCGCCGCCAGAACCGCCACCACCGAATAAGCCACCTAAACCACCAAATATCTGGCCAATGATGCCACCTTCACCTGTGATGCCTAAATCCTTCAGAGCAAATTGTAGCAATGAACGATTTAGATCGGAGAGGAAGCCTTTGGCAAAATCACCGAAGCTGTCAAAGCGACCATTGATACCATCAAGGGAATCGGCAATTGTGCCCTCCATGGTTTCACCCAGATCACCAAATTTATCACCAATCACATCGCCGACTTTTTCGCTGGATTTCTTCAGTTTCTCCTGTGCCTGCTCAGTGGCTCGTCCGAAGGTTTCCTGATTGATGTGGCCCTCGACGAGCAGCTTATTGAGCTTCTCCATCTCCTTGTTGTAATTCTCCAGCGGTGTACGTGTGGCATCGATGATGCGCTGCGCTTCCGACTGCAGTTTGGTAAATTTCTCAGTTTGTTTGTTAGTTTCTTCGGTGTTTTCTGGCGTAGCTGTTTCTTCAAACAGGCTGTCCAATGAGGCGTTCTTCTTTTCCCGCGCTTCAATTATTTTCATTGCTGCGCCTTGAATTTCAGCATCAATGGCTGCATTGAAGTCTTTTGCTTCAGTCAGTGCTTTATCGAAGGCATTACCCATCGCATCGAGCAATCCGGTTTCCAACGCAGCGCGGGTATTTTCAAATGACACACCTCCCAGTGGGTCTTCCACAAAGGCAGCGAGGTCTTTACCCAGCGCTTCAAACCGAGCCGTGATAGTTTCACCAAAAGCATTGAAGGCATCACCAACGCCTTTAAACACGGCAATAAAGAGATTCCCAAATTTGATTACCTCGCCAATAATGGCTTTGAAACCCAATCGGAACGGCTCAATCGAATTAGTGATCTGCTCTACCAGCCATTTAATGCCGTTAGCAATGCCCGTGAGTATTGCGGTTAAACCAGCGTCACCAATGGCTTTCACCAGCTTGGAGAACCCATCCCCCATATTTGACAGGGCAACATTGAGCGTATCGGCTTGCTCCTCCATTGCTCCGGCAAATTGCACATCACCAATGCCTTTTAGAAATGCCTCGATCTCCTTGGCGTTTTTACCTACCGTGGTGCTGACACCTTGGAAGGTAAATGTTACCTGATCACCTTGGCTCTTGGCTTTGATGCCAAATTCCTTCAAACGCTCAAATTCTCCAGTCGCAGCATCCGCCACCGCTTCGATCATCTGATTCAGGCTTTTGCCCATGGCGGTGGCCGTATTACCATAAGAGGTCAGCGCCTCTGCCGAGGGTGTTAGGCCAAGAGCTTTCAGTTTGATGAATGCGTCCGTTACTTCCTCTAATTGAAACGGAGTTGTGGCGGCAAAATCCTGAATGAAACCAAATGCCACCGCTGCTTTATCGGCAGAACCAGTGATGGTACGCAAGCTCGCTTCCAGCTTTTCAAACTTGGTGATGGTATCCACCACCTGTTTGCCAACAAACGCGGTGGCCATGAGTCCGCCGATGCGTTGCAGGCCGCGTCCCATCTTGCTAAAACGCCGATCCATATTATCAACGCCCTGATTAATCTGGGCAAAGGACTTCTGCGTTTTATTGATGGCACGGATGGTAAATTTTGCTTCAGCGAACCTTGCCATGATTTTTACTCATTTGCTCTTGTTGGATTTCAAAAAATGCGACCCATTCCGTAAATTGCCGTGTGTCCATCGCTTCTATTTCAGAGAGAGGGCGGCAAAGACGGCAGGCCAGTGCTAACTGGTTTCTGCGGAATGAGTCTCTTCGGAGTTTCCCTTGTATGTCTCCAGACCACCGAAGAAATGCTCTTCTATCTTTTCGGCGATACGAGAAACCACGCGGTAGTCGGCTTCTTGCATTAACTTGTCACGGTCGGTGATGGTAAAGAGGCGCTTGCCATCTTTATCCTTTGCTTTGACCACGATAATGTTGGCGGCTTGTTCGATGTTGCTTGCTTTTTTGCTAGCGATTTTCCCCATCATGTTGACTTCAGACATAGTCATCGGAAGCACATGCATTTCCAATGGCCCATTGTCATCACCCCATTCAGGAACGGATATCACTAGCCTTTCTTGCGCTGCGTAATGAGCAGTAGCACGATTAATAACACTCATAAGTTTCTCCTTTTGCCCCGCTGCGCTTCTGCCTTTGGCAGAATGCTCACATGGGCTGTTCACTTTGTTCACGCTCAGGGCTGTCTCCCTTACGCGACGGTTGATTCGGTTAGCGCACCTGTGCCTGTGAAGCTGAATGAAGCCTCAACAATGCCGTCAAACGATGCGTTGTAGGAAATGGAGGTGATGATTGCATCGCCTGTCCAGTAAGTGTCACCGCTGGTATCGCCTTCGGGATAGAGATTGAGCGTGACTGTTGCTCCAGCCGATAATGCGCCTTGTCCGAGCGTGTCAGTTTCATCCCAGAAACCATCAAAACTGCCAGACCAGCCCTTAATGGTGGCTTGGTTTTTACGCCATGACGTGCCTATGATTGATGCGTCTACGGTGTCGGATGTTACCTCCAACGACCATGATTTGATTTCTGCGACTTGGTTCGATCCGACAAAGACCTTTCCTTCGCTGCCTGCATGTGTAGCCATAATAATTCTCCTAGTTTGGTTGGTTAAATAAGTATATCGGGGGTGGTTTCCTTGACCGTGTACAGCACTGAAAATGTCAGCACTGCTACGGCAATCGGCTTTTCTCCATCGTCAGAGAATTGCGTTTCAGTGGTATCGAGCGCGGTGTCTTTGACCAGACCGCTGAGACTCGGATCAGCGGCAATCAACTGCTCAACCTCCAGCGCCAGCGTGTCGGTATCTTCATCCACATTGCCACGAGATTTGACGTAGGCTTCCACCGTCACCATCAACTCACGATGTTGCGTGCGTGGGCGGGACATAGATTGCTCACCCACCGTTTCCATCTTGGTGTAAATCAGTAATGCTGGGAGCTTTGGTTCATCAATCGCATAAACGCGGGACTCAAAGACGTTATTGCCAGCATTGGTATTTCCTTTCAGCAGGGCTGTCACCGCATTGCGGATTTGTGTTCTTGCGTGGCTCATAACTGCTCCAATGTTAATTCTGTGATGCCCTCACTATCAGGGCGGGTAACGGCGACCTCGTAATCTTGAGCATCAATAGTGAATTGATCGCCCACCTGTATTTCTGGGATATCGATGGTACGCACCGAAAGCATTGGACTGCTCACCACCACATCTACCGTTTCTCCACCTGTCAGCTCGGTAAATGCCTGCAGCATACCGGATATGACACGAGGCACACCACCATCGGGAGTGTAAGTAACCTCGCGCCCATCCAACGCCTGCAGGAGCGCGAGATCACGCTCCTGCATATCATCGATAAAGGCCATAATTATAGACCCACATTTAAGAGTATTTTGACATTGGCATCACCGGACGCAGCAGCTTCAGCCGCCACACCAACGATGGTATTGCCCGATGCAGTAGTGGTCAGGTTGCTATTGGATGTGTTCCAATAGAGTTTCTGACCTTGCGTCACTGCACCACTGGCTTTGACCACGCTAAACACACCAGAAACATGTGCAGCGCCTGTTTTACCATCAGCGATATCGGTTTTTGCAACACCGCCAATTGCTCCGATAAGCAAAAAGTCACCGGATGCAACATCTGCACCGGAGGGCGTATAGTTGAGGGCTTTTCCCTCTTGAACATAGTTAGTAGCCATAATATTTCTCCTTGTAATTAGGCATTAAAAAAGCGGCCTGAAGCCGCTGTGTGGTTAGATTGATTGAAATTAAGGTTTAAGCGCCGGGGTTTTTGTACATGGTACGGAATTCAAGAGGCGCTGCCGCCGCATCAATCCGTACTTTGTATTCCACGCCATCAATCGTCCAGCCATCTTGCTGGTCGAGGAATGGAGCCGCAACACCATCGAGATAACCCACCTCAATCGTATCAAACACACCCGCATCAGCCAGCAAATACCATGCTGTGAGCGAAGCGGCATCCAACCGTGCATCCACCATCACTTCCGCAGCATTACGCACTGGATTTGGCTTCTTGCTGTTAGCCTGAGATGGGTCGGTTTCAGAGGCCATCAACACTCGCGCCGTATCTTCCAATGCAGCTGGCACAAGCAAGAATGATGGACGAATATTAAGCGTTGCCTCACCATCTTTTTGTGTCCGCATCACTTTACGACCTGTTCCCACCGTTGCTGCTGTTGGAGCAGCGCCAGAACCAGCTAAATTACTGTGATCAGCATGGAAAAGCGCCGTGCCATCCGCCATCGCTGGGTTACCATTGATAACAGCAAATACCAGATCACCAACAGTACGTGCCGCAGCGCGACCCATCTTGCGAGGGATTTCAGTAAATGCCGAAAGGTCATCATTGATAATGGCTTGGCGCGAAATGCTGAACAGCTTGCCATAAGTCGCCAACTGAATCGGTTCTGCGCGTTCACCAAAGCTGCCATGCTTGTATTCACCGCTTTCAGGGATTTCATCCAGCGAATCAAACGTGCCAAGCCCAACACGGCTGTGCTGTTTGAAATCAGACAAATTGCCAGCACGAGTAAACTGAGGGAAGACTTCCTCCGACTCATCATATCCGCGCAACATGGCTTTGCGTGCATTGTTTTCCAAAATCTTCGGAAAATCACTGGTGGAATGCGTAAAGGCACGTCCCACCATCTCACGTTTATCCATGTGATCGGTACGAACTCCCTGCAGCTCCAGCGATTTACGCGCCATTTCTAGTAGAGTAAATCCAACCAGCTCAGTTGGTTTCACATCCGCACCGGCAATACCCGCACGATAGGCAATCGCATCTTCTGCAGCGCGGCTGAATTTATCCAGCTCAGAATCGCCCATTTCAATACGCGCACCGTTGGTGGCTGGCTATTCCTTGCTACCGATAGCATCCAGTAACAATTTGCGTGCTTCGTTGCTATCTATGGCGGGGTCATCCAAGCATTGATCACGCACCGCGCTATGATCATCGTGGCCATCAAACAGGCTGCGAATTTCAGTGCGGCGTTCTTTCTCGGCTTCCAGTGCGCGTGTTGCACCTTCACCTTCTGCCGTTTTGCGTAAAGAATCGATATCAATATCATCCTCTTTGCGCTCTGACGTTTCTACTTTCTTTGGGGGCATAATAATCTCCTTTTGGTTGGGTTGGGGTTGAGTGCGGAGGGTTTCTTCCTCCATTTTCCTGCCAACCCCAACAGTGGAATCGGCGGGAATATCGACCAGAGAAATTTCCATCGGTGTCCAGCTGGTCACACGATATGTATCGGGCATTTCCTGATGTTCTTCTTCGAGCTTTCGCTCATTAATTTTGTATGAAACCGAAACGTTGCGTAGGATGCCGTCTTTCACATCCTGCCAGATTCCAGCCACTTCATCTCGCTTGCTCAAGCGCACTTCTGCATAACCTCGACCATTTTCCAGCCATGCTCGCTCCACTACGCCGATGCGATTTTCTCTCTCACTACGATCATGATTATAAAGTAGCGGTGCAGAGCTATTGAGGCGTTCTAGATCGACTTCCGACTTTTCATGTCCCAGCACCTCAATCCACGGCTCACTAAAAAAACTATTTCTTGCAACAGGTTCTTCTGAAGAAAAAGAAAGCCGCACTAGGCGGCTGTTTTCATCAATGATAGATTCGCGGGTTAGATCAATCGTCCTTGTCAGTAGTTTCGGGTTCAGACTCTCCGGCTGGTTTTTCTTCGTTTTCTTGCTCATTGGATTCTCCTTGGGTTTCGTTGGTTGATTGGTTGGATGCGGCAAGATTGCCAGTAGTAAAAGTAAGCCCGGCTTCTTCGTCCTGCTCACGTTCCTGCTTGATTTGATCGTAGGTGTTTTGTGGATTGCCACCGCGCTCACGGATGCTTTGAGAGCGTGCTTTAAGCCCTGCGGCAATCGCTTTTTCCTCAGCAACCACTTCTTTCTGTGGGTCAATCCATGGCATCACTGGCCCTTGGAACGTAGCTTTTTTCAATGTGAGTGGATTGATTTCACCTTTTGGTATTTTGAGCTGTCCGGATAGAACCGCCATTTCCACAAATCGCTCCCAAATGGGGCGCACGCAGCGCTCGGTGAAATATTCTCGCAACACTGCATAATGCACTGACTGCTCCACCAGTTCTTGGCGCTGCGAGGAGTAAGTGCCGCGATAATCCTTGGCAATGGATGAATAGCCAGTGGACGTTCCAGCCGCCACCGCACGCAATTGACCATTTCGGAATTGCTCCAGCATGGCATTGGGACGGTTGCTGTCGATCATTCCAACTTCTTCACCGGGAAGCAGATTGTCAAAAATCATACCCGGCTGCATTTTCATCAGGCGATTGCCAGCGTTATCAACCTGTACGCCGGAGGATGGGCCATCAAGTGATTTACGCACATAAGCACAAATGCTGGCTGCAACTTTTGCCGCCAGCCGTTCAGACAGCTCATAATCCTTGATATCCTCCATACGAGTTAAAACAGATGCAAAGATCGATATGCCGCGTGTTTGGCTAATGCGCTTGGCAATTTTCAGGTGGATAATCTTTTCTGCAGCAAAGCCTTTAGTGTCCTGCCTTGTGACCAGCGTGTGCATATCACCGGGATGCTCTTTGTACAGATAGTACGCACGCGGTTTACGCCATGCGTTCTTTTCTACGCCATGGATGATGCGCTTTTTCTTATCATTCAGCTCAAAGGGCAGAAAATCCGCTTCGATCATCTCCAGCGAATAGGGAACGAGCGTCCCGTGATCAATTGAATTACTGGTGCCTTCAATATGCTTTACCAGCACCTCACCATCACGAAACCAATGCCGCGCCAGCAAGCGCAACATGTGATTCCAGTGATGTTCCCATGTGACTTCAGGAAAGCGTGTCCATTCTTCCCATAATTCTATTAGTTGATCGTTAATTGGTTTTGCCAGCTCACCGCTTTTTAGCTTCACTTGCGGTTCAACATTGATTCCTTTGCCCACCACATTATTAACCAAGCAATCCAGAACACCACCAGCTAGATCATGGTTTTCATCCAAGTGCCGCGCCTGCAAGCGCAAAGATTCCCCAGCACGTTCTACTATTGCGTCACCAGAACCGGGGTCAGTTTTGGTTTTCCGCAAGCGGGAGGGCTGGGCTGCTTCATAGGCACGTTGGGCTTTCAAGACTTTACGTGCGGTATCTCGGCGCAAAGCTGCTTCCGGCGATATCGCCTCTATGGTTTTATCAATAAAATTAGACATCTGAAAAATCCGCCAATGCTGCTTGTTGATTTTGGTTTGCTGATTGGAGAGTGGCAACGCGCCGCTCCCAATATTGAATCTGCTCTCTGATTTCCTTGGAATTAGCGAGTGTCAGGCTGCGCCCATTCATCGTGTAACTCTGGCCTTTCGCCACCGCTAAATCTGCCGCAAGCCATGCATCAAATGCCGCCTGCGCCTGTGTTAATGTTAGTGCCATAGGTTTCTCCTAGTTAAAATTCCAGTCTTCGTAGCCAAGCCACTCATTGGCCTGTCCGGGTTCAGGTTGTTGTTCTGCTTTGTGTTTCAGTCGTTCGCGTTCTTGCTCTTGCGCCAGCGCATCAAGGTTCGGATTGAAAATGTGCAACGCCGCCAAGCCGTAGACGCGGCAATCCAGCGCTTCATTGCGCTTGCCTTTTTTCAGCACCCACACGCGTGCGGGATGGCCGTTAACAAACTTGGTCTGAATGCGCTCGGCGGTTAGCTGCTTGAAATATTCCTCCGGATAATCCGAGGGGAAATGACAATAGCCAGCTCCCGGCGTATGAATTTTCAGCCGCGAGTAGATCATCTGTTTTGCCGTATCAGTGCCGATGCTAAACAGCTTCACCCGCAATTTATTGTTTCGGCTGAACTTGCTCACCAGAGGTTTACCAATTTGTGATGCACCTTTTATTGCGTACACACGCTGGTATTCTCGATTTTTGCAATATTCATAAACCGTCTGCGTATGGTGACCGCCTGAATCCACACAGGATGCCGCCACCGATAAGGTACGCCCATCGCTTGTGTTTATGGTCTGCCGTAGCACATTGTCTAAATCACCCCACACTTTGCTTTGCGCCGGGTCGCCATGCAGAACATGATATTGCAAAGACCAACTTTCCTGCGCCAATCCCCAACCTATGATTTCCAGTTCTAACCGATCATCCTGCACATCCACACCAGCTGTGACCACCACCACACCAACAGGCGCGACGCGTCCCCAATTTTCCTTGCGTCCCAGCAAGCCTGCAGGGTCGATGCCCTCGGTTGCTTCCTTCCATGTTTCGCCGAGCGATGTATTAATCCATACTTTCAATGTTTCGGGCAGACGCTTGGCTTTGAAGAAGTTTTCCACCATCTCTTCCCACTTTACCCATGGGCTATAGAGTTCCGAAATGTGGAATCCTGCAATGCCATTAAACGCAGCTTCAGATACCCAACCACCATGGGATAACATCCATATTTTGTCGCTCTCATGCAGATGAAATTTGCAATGTTCGCATTCATAATAGGTCGTTTTTGGTTGCCGTTTTTCAAACTTGATCTGTCCCCACACCAACACCTGCGTTGCGCCACATTCAGGGCAAGGCACATAGAATTTACGCTGATCACTCTGCTCATAACGCGCTGCAATCTTGCTCTCACCCTCATTGGTCGGGGTGGAAGCCGTAGCCAGCAGCCGATTCCAAAATGTCGTTGTCCGCTTATACGCCAGCGAACCTGGGTCACCCTCTGTACCAGCCGAGTGCGGATAACGATCTTCTTCATCCAGCAGCACGATTCTGATCGGGCGACTTGCCAGCGATGCAGGGCTGTTTGCACCAGCCATGGTGACATGCCCACCGGGGAACTTCTTGTGCAGCAATGTATTGTTACTGGTGCGGCTGCGCGGGTCACCGAATAACTCTGCCAGCACGTCCGAATCACGAATCATCGGAGCGAGACGGTCTTTGCTCCATGTTTCTGCCATATCCAGTGTGGGCTGAATCAGCAGCATCGGCGATGGGTCTTGATGGATGAAATAACCGATTATGTTATTTAAAATCTCCGTTTTACCAATCTGCGAAGAGGTCATATAGACCACCTCGGTCACGCCAGCTTCATTTACCGCATCCATCATCCCCCTTTGATACGGTGCGCGATCTGTTACCCACCTTCCGGGTTCGCTGCTTGCCTCTGGGCTTAGTTTTCGATACTGATCCGCCCACTGGCTCACTCTCAATTCCGGTGGCGGTGTCCACGCTGTCGTCACCGTCTTCAAGACCTTCGGATATGTCTTCATCGTCCGTGTCATAACTAGCCAGCTCCGTTAACGCCTCCGCAATGGTGCGCTTTAAAAATTTCTCAATTTCATGTGTGTCTTTCAGATTCGAGATCTGATAGGCGGTCTTGGTGGGCAGGCCGAGCATCTTTGCCCGACATGCCATCACCATCGCCATCCAGTCCGATTCAACTCTCTCCACCGTCACCAGCTCGCCTGTGCGCTCGGCCAACTCAATCTCTGCCATATCTGCCTGCGCTTTTAACAATCGCGCTCGTTCCAGATGCGTATCTTGTGGGGCGACACCCTGACCAAATGCACGCTGCTGCAGATAATTGATGTAACTGCGAACTGAACCAATCAGCTCATATTGGTTCTTTTCCGGCTTCGGTATAATCCCATCCCGCGCCAGCTGCTGCACCCTTCGCTCAGATAATCCGAACAGCTTTGCAATCGTTGATACTGGATAGGATGTTGGCATGTTAACTCACTCATTTTATTCAACTTTTCTCCTCACAATTGACTTGATTAAGGTGTCGATTGAAGCATTCATGGGTGTGTCCAAAGGGCAAAACATTAATCAAACCAAGGAGTTAATCATGACTAAACCTACAAAAACAAAAGTTACCCAAAAGCCAGCCAGCAACGCGGTGCAACAGGATGCAACACCATGCGACACCGAGAAGCGCGAAACTAAACAATCGCTCATTATCGGCCAGCTCTCACGCGAGGAAGGAACAACCATCGCCCAGCTAATGGAAGTTACCGGATGGAAATCCCACTCTGTACGCGGACATCTTTCCAACCTACGCAAAAAGCGGGGGCTTCTGATTGAAACCTTCACTACCGAAGAGGGAAAACATGGTTACCGCATCCTGCAGGAGAAAGAAGAAAATCAAGGCGCAGAAGCAGCCTGACGCTTCTTTGTTACCGCAGCAAACGACTTCTTTTCACCGGCATGGGTTGCATCTAAGCCGGTGAACTCTTCCCAGCGCTTCACAATCACATCCACATAAATCGGGTCTAGCTCAATCAGCCGCGCTTGGCGTTTCAGCTTCTCACAGGCGATTAACGTTGTGCCTGAACCACCAAATGAATCCAGCACGATGTCACGGCTTTTGCTGCTATTCTCAATCGCATGACACACCAGCTCAACAGGCTTCATGGTCGGATGCAGATCATTGACCGTTGGTTTATCATGATGCCACAAATCGCTTTGATTGCGATCCCCGCACCAGAAATGATCATTACCTTCAGGCCAACCATAAAGAATCGGCTCATATTGGCGTTGATAATCGGAGCGTCCCATCGTGAAATGATTTTTGCCCCAGATGATAAAGGTTGACCATTTGCCGCCAGCCTCGGTAAAGGCAGAAAACAGCGTGTGCAATTCCGAAGAGGACATGCAAACATACATCGCGCCCTTGCATACGCCCACCATGTGGGTGCAGGCATCGAGCAAAAACTTATGAAATTCATCACCAAGATTATCATTCTTAATCTTTCGCGCTTTACCACGCAGATTATCTTTCATCGTTTGACCATAATCGACATTGTAGGGCGGATCGGTAAACACCATATCGGCCAGATCATCACCCATCAGCTTCTTCATGGTTTTTTCCTTGGTGCTATCGCCGCAGATCAAACGATGATCGCCCAGCAACCACACATCACCATCCTTGGAGACAGGAACTTCCGGGGCTTCAGGCACTTCGTCATCATCGGTCAAACCATCCATAGCAGCGCCATCAAGCAAATCTTCCAGCTCAATCGCATCAAACCCGGTGAGATCTAAATCAAAGCCCAGCTCCTTCAAATCCCCCAGCTCAATTGCCAGCAGCTCTTCGTCCCACTCCGAATCTTCGTGCGTGCGGTTGTCAGCCAGCCTGTACGCCTTTACCTGCGCCGCTGTGAGGCCAGTGGCAATATGTATGGGTATTTTCTTTAACCCCAACTGTTGCGCGGCCTGCAGGCGTGTGTGGCCTGCAATAATAACCAGCTCCTCATCCACCACAATGGGCTGACGGAAACCATATTCTTTGATGGATGCCGCCACTTTGACAATTGCTTTCTCATTCCGGCGTGGATTCCGCGCATACGGAATTACCCGGCCAATTTCTACCAGTTCTACTTTCATGTTCTTTCCTCTGATTAATTATGCGGGTTAGGAAACCCGCGTCTTTAGTCGGCGAAGCCGTTAGGCTCATCGCGCAGGACAGTAGTCCGTAGCGGGAGCGATTAAACAAAACTGATTCTGTGCATCCGGGCGTGCAAACGAAATGCTCGCAAATAGGTCATTTCGCTACATTGAACGCTAACCCTTTGATTTACAAAGATTCACACCCCACCCAAACGAAACGAAATGCAAAGTTTCATTCTGTGCCTAGTAAAAAGCCGCGCCCTCGGCGTACCCGTAAGGGGGTGGCCTCCGGAGTACCTTTTTAAATCACCCCGATTCGGAGCGTGTAGTTAGCGGTTTTTTAGCCTGTGAATATAGAAGGCAAGGTTGCGTGCGAACTCAATTGGAAATCGTTCACGTATCTTTGCCTGCATGATGGCATCGTTCTCACGCTGCCGAAACAACTGCATGATGCCGGGACCATACAACTGCTTGAGCGGTGTGCGTTTGCCGCTCTTGCGTTGGTAAACTGTTGTCTTGCTCGATCCGCTCCGGCGCGGTGCGATAAATGCTTTGCTGTAGGTGCGTGTCTTACCATACACCTTCACTTTGACCTGACCACGTTTACCACCCACCTGTTGGGTTGGCTTCTTGCTGCCCACCACAAACTCAATCAACTGTAGCGCACGATCACGCGCCACCAGCGTTGCCCACAAACGTTTGAAACTTGCCTTCTGCGTTTGGATGCGCCGCTTAACACCAGCCTGCCTGCTGTTCATCTGCGGGGCGATATGTCTAGCGCTGGCAACCTTGGCGCTCTCCGCCACCCGATTCAACGTCCGCACTGTTGCCTGTGGTGCAACCTTGGTTTCAAGCGCGTTTAAGCTCCGCCTCAATTTCTTGAGGTCGTGTTGTACTGTGATATCGAATGTCATGATTATTTAACTACCTGTAGGTACGATGGCCTTGTTTTCTTACCATCGGAAAGGCTTGACCCTTGAATTACGTTCATCAAGATAAGGCCAAAAACTAGCGATTCAATCTCACTAGAGTGAATATCTAAATCACGCGCTATTTGCTCTTTGTTTATACCATCTTCCCGTAGAGCTTTAAAAACCATCTCCCAAATTTTTGAACGCTCACGCTCAACACCTTCTGGCTCATTTTTGTGGTAACCCTTTTTAGACATTTCTATACATAACGTTCTATAATGCCAGTCAGTAAGAGTGCCTAGCTTATGCATTCTGTAGGCCAATGCGGCAAGAGATACGTCCCACTTCTTCTTTAACTTTATTAGAGAGGTAAGTGTTGCTAGATGTGATGAAACTGCAAGCACACCACCACGGGGCATTAAAAAAGCAGACGCAAATTGGTCAGCTTCTCGTTCAGCCTCTTGACCAACTGGTGCTCCATGTTTATGCAAAATCAAATGGCCAAGTTCATGTGCCGCATCAAACTTACTGCGTTCAGCTGATTTTAGGGTATTAAGAAAAACAAATGGGGTGTTGTCTTTCCATAAAGAGTAGGCATCAACCTCAACTGCATTTTCAGCTAAAGAAAATACGCGAATTCCTTTTGCTTCCAATAGATGAATAACATTACGAATCGGTAATTCACCAACTCCCCAATGTTGTCTTAGCATCATAGCTGCAGCTTCCGGGTCTTCACCTTTTTCCACCTCAATTAAATCAGATTTCGGTAGTGTAAAACGTTCTTCAATCCATTCATTAAACATAAAAGCAATTCCGCCAGCCATTAATGCAGTATCCCGTTTAGCGGCACTCATCTTTGACATTGCACGAAAACTTACCGCCTCTTGTTGTGGCACATCAACCTCATCAGCAGACAAGAAAAAAGAACGAGGGAATGTTAGCGCCAAGGACAGCTTCTGAATTGTTTCATCAGAGGGTGGCGCTTCATTATTTTCAAACATAGAAATTGAACGTGGTGTTAACCCCACCTTTGATGCGAGGCTTTTCTTAGTTAACCCACGTCTTTTTCTAGCAAATTCTAATCTTGAAGGGTTAAACATAGTCATCCCTAAGCTTTGCGTTTTAATATAATTTCCTGCTCTGGTGCAAATTCTTCAGTGTCTTTGACTAGATCATCAGGGTCAATGGTAATTTCTGGCAGAATAACCCTCTCGCCCCATGCTGCGATGTGACCGGAATCATCCATGCCAACAGGTAAAGATAACTCAGAACGAACAAAATGCCTTGGAGTATCATTAGCTTGGTCAATATGAACATACACTAGAAGCACCCAAGTTGATTTATCAGATTGACCAACAGAGGCTATCGGCAGAACGTGCGGAATGACATTTTCTGAAAAGAGATTAGCCTGTGCGCTGTTATTGCGAACAGCAGTTTTTGTTGTAGCCCCTTTGTTTGATTTGGTTTTAGGGGTGGCAAAAGAGTTACCTGTACCTTCATCGCCAGTTGCAACCATAATTGAGATGTTATTCTCTTCGTTTACTATTCGAGGGGAGTTTTTTATGTTCTTACTAACCCAGCCTTTGGGAATAAGAAATTCTCTGATAGCCCGTATGGATGCATTCCACCCAAGAAACCCCGGAGCCGTTGGTGCATCATTCGCAGTACAAGATGCTTGAGCTAAAAAATTAGCTTTTGCTGCCTCTTGCAGCTCTCCTACTTGCAAACCAAGTTCATCTAAAGTTGTGGTTACGTCCTGAATATCTTTGTGTATAATGATTTGCTGCATTGTTTACCCGCTTGTGTGATTTAACTTCTCCTTTTTCTACCTCAATCGAGGGAGAAAAACAAGAAGTATTTTCATTTTTCTTAGTTTTTCATATCATGCAACATGATTCTCTCTAAATTGATTGTTTGCTAAAAACGTAGGCATCTGTAAAATAAGCAATCTAGTGTTCGGACAGGTTCGCAAACCGTCTACTACGCTCCGCCATCCTTTGGTTTTTTACAGCCCCATATAGTCCGAATTTCCTTGATATATAAAGATATTATCCGTATCTTTAGGTTTTTTACAGTAGGACAAAATCAGCAATAATTCACATGCAAGTTAATAGTAAAAACATTCAGCAAGAAAAGAATAGGCTTCAAAAGATGATAACAAGTACATGCCGAATATTCTTGTTATTAATTTTTACTGTTGTGATAGGGGTGTTTATTGGATTCTTGAAATCACTAGCAATATTAGGAATTTTTACTTCTTTACGGATTTGTTGGATATATAATAAAAACTTGAACTCAGAGCTTCAGTCAATAGAGCATGATAACCCGAAAATTAAAAACCTACTGTCTAATTTGGATAGGTTTTCGCATTCAAATAAGGTGGCCAAAACCAACTGTATAATATTATTACCAATAGTAATATTTGTTTTAGCTTTGATTAATTAAAAGAATATTTTAATAAAAAATAACACTCCTTGTCCCGTAAGTGCTCCGTGTGAGTTGAGCTTTAAACCTAATGGCAGTAAATACTAGCGATTGAAGTACTGTTTCAATAAAAAAGAGATGAAGTCAGAAGGCTTGTAAGGGAAGGCGTGTATAGAAATTGAGCAGATTACTCCTCCTAAAAAATTTAAAGGTATCACGTATTTTTTGCCAGCAGATATATGAACTGGCTATAGTTTAGTGGGCAGGTATTATATAAGAGGATTATAAGAAAAAGGAGTTTCTCCGTGCCTATGTATAAGAAGTGATGCAGTTCTGGATTTGAAAGTCAGCAATATCTTTGGTTAAAGATGCCGACAGTTCCGCCTTAGAAGTTGCCCGTGAATTAGATTTAAAAGTTATATTAAGGTTTTTTTTAGATGGATTTAAAATATTGCAAGCTAAGTAAGTGTTTTTTTGTTTGATTTTAAGTTTATTAATAGTGTAATTAGTACTCAAAATAAAAAGTTTGATTAACTGGAGTTATTTTATGAGGAATGGGGGGACTCTTTCGCTAGTGTTTTTTATTATATATCTAGCAAATGTAGTTGTTGCAAAGATACAAATTCTTATGGGAAATAATTCTCCTGTTCATTTGGGAGTGGTTGAAGAATTCTTACTTCTTTTTGCAGCGTCAGTAACTTTTGTATATACATCTCTTCGTGTCGAAAGTGGGCTTAAAAAAGTTAAAGAATAATCATTTAAATATTGTAAAGGATGAATAATGAGTGAGAGCCTCAAAGATAGTTTGGAATCGACCAAACGTCGTCGTTTTCTTGAAATGGTAGGAAAAGGTAGTTTTACCGCGGCACTATTGGCTGGTGCATCCGGTAGCTTGCTATCATCTGAGGCGTCGGCACAAGTACTGAAAGAAGATAAGGAGCGCAAAAAGAAAGCTAAACATACTATGACAGTTGCAACTGCATATATTTTAGGTGCGTCACGTAGCTTTCCTCTTATGCAGCTTGATTTCAAAGAAAACATTCAGAACATGACTAATGGTGAAGTTTATGTAAGACTAGTGCCTGGTGGTCAGCTAGGTGTTGGAGGAGCTTTAGTACAGAAAGTTCAGGCTGGAACTATCCAAGCTGCTCAACATTCTCTTTCAAATTTTGCCCCCTTTGCCCCTGCTGTTGATTTGATTAACGTTCCATATTGGTGTGGTGAAAATCAGAAATTTATAAATTTAGTAAATTCTGATGCGTGGGCAAAGCAGATAACTCCTAAAGTTGAGGCTAAGGGGTTTAAGCCTTTATGGTATGTATGTATTGATCCGAGAGTAGTTGCTATTCGAAAAGGTATTGAAGGCCCCATTAAAACGCCAGATCAAATGTCTGGAATAAAATTTAGAGTTCCTGGTTCAAAAATATTGCAGCAATTCTATCGTTTAACTGGTGCCAACCCAACACCTATAGCTTGGGGAGAGGCATCATCGGCTATAAAACAAGGAGTAGCAGACGCACTTGACCCATCTGTTGAAGCACTTAATATATTTGGTTTTAAGGATGTTATATCGTGGGTTTCTTTTATACGCTCAGTGCCTGATGCTCAGGTTTTTTCTTGTAATCTGGAGTGGTTTAATTCATTGCCGAAGAAAGTTCAGGAGGGTATCGAGTTTGCAAGCGAAGTTTCTTCACTGCAGAATTTAGCTAAAGTTCCTTCCGCACGTGCATATTCGGTTTCAGAAATGAAAAATTCAGGTGTACAATTCTATTCGCCAAATGATGAAGAGATGCAGCAGTGGGTTGAAATTGCCGGTCATCAAAGGCCAGAGTGGAATGAAACTAAAAAAGAATTAGCAGGCTCTATTGCCTCATTTGATAAATTATTAGAAGGGGCTAATACTCAGAGCAAGTTTTATGTGCATGATGTTTAAAATAATGCGTCATTGCGAGCGTCAACGAAGCAATCCAAAATACAGTAAACAGATTGCTTCGGAACAATGTTCCTCGCAATGACGCATTACGCTGTTACTTACGGCTTGATTGGCGAGTTAACAAAATGGTGGACATAGTAACGGATTCGCCAATCTAGTCGGCGAATGACAGAAGATAAAAAAAAGAAAAATTATGAAAAAACTATTACAACAAATTGATAATAATGGAGAGCGTTGGCTGCTCCTTATATTTTACTCTACAATCGTTATAACAATCTCAATGGAGGTTATATGGCGCTTTGTATTTAGCTATTCATCAATATGGGGAGAAGAGGTTGCAAGATATGCTTTTATTTATTTAGCATGGATAGGTGCATCGGCTGCGGTTCGTGACCGTGCCCATATACGTATTGATGTATTATTACATTATTTGCCTCAAAGGGGTAAGGCTTTTATCTATCTTTTTGGTGATGTTGCTACAATGTTTTTAGCGGTGATTGCATTATATTGGTCTGTACACCCTGTTTTGATATCTATTGAATTTGGCTCGGTAACGCATGGGCTAGGTATAAGTAAGGGGTGGTTCTTAGCTGCTGTACCAATTGGATTTTCGTTGATGTTATTTAGACTTGTTCAATCTATCAAGCGTGATTTTTCAGACTTGGTAAATGGCAATAAGGTATTTGAAGGAAACAGGTTATTTGATTAAAAATTATGCTACAATATTACTTACTTGAACAAGCAGCTGTAGATCTAGGATGGGAGTTCTATCTTCCTCTGATAGCTATGGTGGTTATGATAGCACTGGCCGTACCTGTATGGGTTGCACTTGGGCTTGGCACGGTTGCAATGCTGCATTTTACAGGTGCATTACCTTTATCACTTTTAGGCGAATCATTATTTGATGGAATTGACGCATTTGCACTTATTGCAGTTCCACTATTCATTTTAACAGGTGATATCTTAGTCAGAACAGGACTGTCGAACAAGCTATTGAATGTTGCAGAGGCAACGGTGGGTGGTTTTCGTGCAGGTTTTGGTACTTCAACGGTATTGGGTTGTGGTTTCTTTGCATGCATTTCAGGTTCCGATGCAGCAGGAGCTGCGGCAGTGGGGCGTATGACCATAGACCGCTTGGTTCAAGAAGGATACCCCAAGCCATATGCATGTGCATTAGTCGCATCTGGTGCTTGTACGGGAATTTTAATACCGCCATCAATTGCATATATAATTATTGGATTGGTTTTGGGTATTTCGGCATCAACCTTGTTCTTAGCTGCTGCTATTCCGGGTGTTATGATAATGGTATCAATAATGGTTACTAACATCATTATGAACCGCATAAACGGCTATGAAAATGTAAATGACGGTTTTTCATTTAAAAGGTGGTCGGCAACAATTTATGATGCACGTTTTGCATTGCTTGTACCTTTTGTGATTTTAGGAGGTATTTATTCCGGTATATTCACTCCAACCGAAGCTGCAGCAGTAGCTGCGGTAATGACTATAATTATCGGGCTGATTCAAAAAACAATAACGGTTGCTGATTTTCCTAAGATTCTTGAAGGTTCAGCTAAGGTAAACGGTGTCATTCTACCAATTATTGCACTATCCTTGCCACTAGCTCAAACTTTAGCTGTTCTAGAAGTTCCACAAGGATTTGTTGGGACGATGACTTCCCTAACATCTAATCCTGTTTTATTGACGCTTATTATGATAGGAATATTGATCCTTGCTGGTTGTGTTATGGAAACAACGCCAAACATCCTCATTTTTTCTCCTATCCTATTACCTCTTGCCAGGGAAATAGGCATGGAAGATATACATTTCTGCATTTTGATGGTGACCGCCCTTGGTGTAGGCTTTATAACTCCACCACTTGGACTTAACTTGTTCGTGGTATCAGGACTAACAGGAACGTCCGTATTGCAAATTGCGGCCAGATCATGGCCGTATGTTGTTGCAATGCTCATAGTTGTTCTGTTAATTGCTTTCGTACCTCAGATATCACTTTGGGCTATTAACTAAAGTAATATATTAAATTTGCTTGTCATAATTGAAACGGTGTTTTTGTGTTTGAAATATCAATAGGGATAATCATTGCGCTTTGTATTATTGTAGGGATAAGCTCTTTTATTTCTTCTGTAACTGGTATGGCGGGTGGCGTTTTGATGCTTTCGGGTATGAACGTTTTCTTACCAATAAACCAGCTTATTCCCATTCATGGTGTGGTTCAGTTTTTTAACAACGCCATGCGTAGCTATTTATTAAGAAAGCATATACGCATGGCAATGTGTATCCCTTTTACATTTGGAGCATGTGTTGGTGCCGCAGCAATGGTGTATTTGCTTTTGCAATTACATCCAAATCAATCTTTGCAGTTACTACTTTTACTGTCACTGGTAGGTTATACCATTTTCAAACCTAAACACATGCCTCAGCTTATTATAAAAGATAGGAATTTTATATTTGTAGGGATATTGACGGGAGCTTTTGGTGTATTAGCAGGTGCTATCGACCCGTTGTTAGGAGCTTTCTTTTACAGGGATGACTTAGCGAAGGAAGAAGTTGTTGCAAATAAATCGGTGATGCAATTGGTCACGCATTTAACAAAAATACCTGCGTTTATAACAATGGGGTTTGCCTTTGAGGAGCATTTGCCTCTTATTGCATTACTTAGTATTGTTGCTATATTATCTACTAGTTTAGGAGTGTTTTGCCTTGGCAAGATAAACAGATCATTTTTTAAAAAACTTATGTGGTGGGCATTACTATTTGCTTTTGTTCATTTAATATATAAGTTAATCGAACTTAACATAAGTTGAAGGAGACCTTATGACAGGCAAATTTGAAATTCGCAATCCTTATGATAATGCTTTATTGCAAGAAGTTGAATTTGACGACATTCAAACTGTTGAAAGTTCTGTACAAAAAGTTGTGAGTGGTAGAAAGGACATACTAAAGATACCTGCATTTGAACGTTCTGATATATTACGCAATCTGGCAGAACTTATTAAACAAAATGCAGAGGAACTAGCTACAATTATTACAGAAGAAAGCGGAAAAACCTTATCAGATAGCCGTGTTGAAATAATGCGTGCAATAAATACAACTATAGCAAGCAGTGAAGAAGCCAGACAGATTAGCGGAGAGGTTCTGGACTCTGATGCTTATCCACCTGCACGTGGACGATTAGGATTAGCATGTTGGCGACCTATGGGAACAATTCTTTGCATCACACCTTTTAACTTTCCGGTTAACATTGCCATGCATAAAATTGGCCCAGCCTTTGCTGCTGGTAACACTATTTTGTTTAAGCCTGCATTACAAAATTATCCATCTTCAAAATTGCTAACAAATCTATGTTACGAAGCGGGAATTACGGAAAATGTTCTACAAATGGTATTGCCAGATATACCGGATATGGGGACTTTGATAAAACATGATGAGGTACATGCAATTAATTTTACCGGTGGTACAATGGCAGCGGATGCTATCGCAGCTCAGTCCGGTTACAAAAAACTATTATTTGAACTTGGAGGCAATGATCCTTTGATTATTATGCCTGATGCAGATGTTGAAAAGGCAATTGATACGGCAATAAATCATCGTTTTGCAGGAGCAGGGCAAAGATGTACTGCGGCAAAGCGAGTGTTTATTCATAATGATGTATATAATTCTGCCCGTGATATGTTGGTAGAAAAAACGTCTAAGTTAAAAGTAGGAAATCCACGTGAGGATGATACGTTTGTTGGTCCTGTAATTAGCGGTCAATCAGCAGATGCTGTTATGCATACTATATCCAAGGCAATTGAAGGTGGTGCAACAGTAACATGTGGCAATAAACGTGATGGTAACGTAATTGACCCGACCATTTTAGAAAATATCACAGCAGATTCTATTTTAATGAATGAAGAAGTTTTTGGCCCTGTTATTCCACTGTATAAATTTAATGATGTAGATGAAATTATACCTGTAATTAATAATTCACCTTATGGTTTGCAAGCGGGAATGTATACTAATGATTTGTCCTTGGCGCGCCGAATGTTTGAAGAGCTTGAAGTTGGAGCGCTTGCAATAAATGATGGGCCGGGGTTCAGAGCAGAGCATTATCCATTTGGTGGTGTAAAACACAGTGGTATAGGACGTGAAGGAATCAAATATGCCATTCGTGAAATGAGTTATATTAAAACATTAGTTGTTTAGCAAAGTAATTAATTTTTAGTTTTATTATGTCAGATCAAGTTTATGATTATATTATTGTAGGTGCGGGGTCCGCTGGATGTGTTTTAGCTAGGCGTCTTTCAGAAGATGCTACAAAACGAGTATTATTAATCGAAGCTGGAGGTGCTGACAAAAACCCTTGGATTCATGTGCCTATTGGTTATTTTAAAACAATGGGTGACCCTAAATATGACTGGTGTTATGAAACGAATACGGCTTCGAATTGTGATACACCACCCATGAAGTGGCCAAGAGGCAAGGTATTGGGAGGCTCTAGTTCCTTAAACGGTCTGCTTTATATTCGTGGACAAGCTGAAGATTATGATCGTTGGAAAGAATTAGGTAACGATGGATGGTCCTATAAGGATGTGTTGCCTTATTTTGTCAAGTCGGAAACAAACGCTAACATTAATAATGACTATCATGGCAGTGCAGGCCCTTTGCATGTATCTAATATACGGGTAAAACGTAAGATATGTGAATATTTTATGGATGCAGCCAATGAAATTGGTATTCCTCGTAACGATGATTTTAATGGTAAACAACAAGAAGGGGTAGGATATTATCAACTAACTCTTACACCGAAAGGAACTCGTTGTAGTACAGCAGTTGGATACCTTCATCCCGTTAAAAACCGTAAAAATCTAGATGTTGTGACAGGAGCAGTTGTTCATAAAGTAAATATCGAACAAAAACGTGCTACAGGAGTTGTATATTCCATAGATGGTAAGACCTATCAACCATCATGTAAAGGTGAGGTTATTCTTTCTGCTGGTGCTATTGGTTCCCCTCAAATCCTTATGTTATCAGGTATTGGTGATGCCGAGGAGTTACGTTCTCATGGTATAACTATAAATTCACACCTTCCTGGTGTTGGCAAAAACCTTCAGGATCATTTCCAAATTCGTACTATATATAAGCTAAAAAAACCTCTATCAATCAATGATGAGCTTAGAAACCCTATTAAAAAGATGTTCATGGGTCTTCAATATATGCTTTTTAGAAAAGGTCCTTTAACTATGGCCGCAAGCCAGGTTGCAATTTTTACTAAAACTGATTCATCAATGAAACGCCCGGATATACAATATCACTTCCAGCCATTGAGTGCAGATAAACCGTCAGAAGGAACCCACCCATTTTCAGCTATAACGGCTTCAGTTTGTCAATTGCGACCAACAAGTAAGGGACATTTGTCTTTAAAATCGGCTAATGCAAATGATTACCCATCAATATATCCAAATTATTTATCAACAGAACTTGATAAAAAAACAGCTATTGATTCAATAAAGGTTACACGGCGTATCATGGAAGCCTCATCAATTAAGGGGGTTTTAAAAGAAGAACATGAACCGGGCAAATGCTATGAAACAGATGAAGAACTTTTAAATTACGCAAAACAACGTGGTACCACTATTTATCACCCTTCAGGTACATGCAAGATGGGGCCTGAATCTGATTCTAATAGCGTTGTCAATTCTAGCTTATGTGTTCATGGTATTGATGGCCTGCGTGTTGTGGATTGTTCCATAATGCCTGAGATCGTTTCAGGAAATACTAATGCTCCAACCATAATGATAGCAGAAAAAGCAGCGGACATTATTAAAAAATGTTTGTAATTATAGTTTGCTATAAAAATCTTCACTTTTAGAAGAGTTCAAAATAACGACTTGTTGCCATTCGTTGGTTTTTTACATTCTTTACAGGGGCGTATTTAATAGTAATATTATTACCAATTTTATAACGTCTATATTGGAACCAATTACATTGATTTGTACAGTAATCCCTAAGTAAAGTAGGATAATGATATCATAAAATAGGGTATTTCTAAAGTTTGCAGAAATGTAGGGAGTTTTTGGAGTTAGTTTTCCAACACATTATTTTATTATTATACGATGCAGTGTTTCGGTTTGTAAGTCTTCTTGAAGTGTACTCTATGTTTACCGCGATAATTAGGTTGAATATTTATGTAAATGAAACTAGTTTCAAGTGATGTTTGTCTATTATAAAAACCTAATTTTTGTTATATTTGCTATTCTTGCATTTAAGATTCCTATGGTCTTGCCTTCTTCTGGGCTTGATCCTAGTTGGATGCAAGCTCTTATGCATGCATCTGTAAACAACCTGATATGGGGTAAGGACATTGTGTTTACATATGGGCCTTGGCACATGGCTGTTACTAGGTTGTATCACCCTGAATATCATTATTTTCTTTTACTAACCCAGCTATATGTATGGTTAGTGTTAGGTATTTATTTTTTTCGTTATTATAATAAAAGTAATGTGCAAAGACAGATTGTATTATTATTTTTAATATTATCGGCTATTTCGCATGAAGTGTTGTATGAGTATATATATTACGGTGTGGGGATAGTTTTATTTTTTCAAGGAATATCTAATTATAAGTATAGCAGGCCATTAACTTGCGTCTTTCTTGCATTGTCGGGGTTCATTACCTTATCAAAGTTGACTCTTTTTCCTTTTTATTTAGTACTAATGGTACTTGCGGACATATTCAGGCTGATAAATGATAAGAAAATACCATTATACAGCCCGTTGCTAGTTCTAACTACATTAATATTCTGGCTTCTTTCAGGGCATGAAATGGCTGACCTGTTACCTTTTGTTCTTGTAGTAAAGGAGGTGATCGCCGGCTATCCTGTTGCCATGCAGGCAACGCCGCATTACCTGTTATTGCCGTATATAATATGCACATCATTAACGATATTATATTTTTGGTTATATAGCAGGTTGTCGTTTGAACAATTCAGTCTAAAAGAAGGGTGCATTAGCTCTAAAATAGGAAAAGTAATCATTTTCTTAGCGGGGTCTTTCTATATATATTTAATATATAAAGTTAGTTATACCCTTGGAGAATCCAATCATTATTTATTATATTTAAGCAGTGCAAAGTTTTTATTTGTTATATTGATTTTGAACATGTCGGAAATCCGTAACGTGTCTTCTATCGCTACTGGAAGCCTTAATGGTATATATGATTCTATTGTAAAGTATAAATTTATTGTTATCACGTTGTTGGTCTGTTGCTTTGCTTATATAAAATACTCGTCTTATGCTTTTTATACCATAAACTCTTATTCTGTTTTTAGGTTACTAAATTATAGCAATATGACTAGTCACTATAAAGAATATGTTAGCTTATATAAACAAAATGAAATAAGTAAATTTCATTATTATCCTGTGGAAAAAATCAATGGTACGATCGATTCGTACCAATATGACATCAGCAGCATAATAGGTCTGGGTTTAGACTATAAACCAAGGCCTGTTATACAAACATATTCCGCTTATACCCCAGAGCTGCAAAAATTAAATTTAGAGCATATAAAAAGTAACAATGCTCCAGATTATTTGTTTTTTAGCACTGCAACGTTACAGAATAAATTTCCGACTATGGATCTGGGCTTATCATTAATGGAAATAATAAGTAGATATGAGCTAGTCCATAATAAAAGGGAATTATCTTATGAGCACCTTCTTCCAAATAAATTTTATGAATTTATAGAAAATGAGCAAGTAGGTAAAAACATTTATGACATCATAGATAAAGCAGAGCAAGGAAGCCTTACCTGGAGAGATATTGGCAATAAGGTTGTCTTAAAAAAGAGAGCGAAGCCATTAAATATCAATAAAATTGGAACATCTAATATTGATATTCAGGATATTTTTTCTGAGGAAGTCAATTATGAGTTAAATGATAATAATATTATATTAACTATGTCTACGGACATTAAACTTTCTTATTTAGGAAAGCTTGCTACACAGTTCTTTAATGCCCCTTTAATAGAAATTGAAATTATTGATGACGATGGACTGTCTTATAAGAACCTGATTCATTTAGAAGAGTTATATAATCATAATAAGGCATTACTTTCACTTAGTAATGATTTAATTATGAAGGAAGCGCGAAATAGAGTATTCGTGAAGAAATTTGTTCCCGGTTCAGCTAAAGCTGGCTTTGTTATTAGCCCGTATCTTTTAACAAATGATATGTTGTATGAAATGTTTAGATCTATAAAAGACGGGGATACTTATAATACTCAAGAAAAACGTAGTATAAGGTTTCATATTAATCCTGCATTTAAATGGGTATATAATAGCAGTGCCAATATAAGTTTTACTAAATACCAAATAAAATAAGGTGAGTCTGTATCTTATAATAAGGATACATGGTCGTGATGATGTTCTAGCAGGCCTTTTGTTAGAGTTATCTTTTAGCATTCACATATGCCATTCTTGGAACGACTATTCCTTCATAGACGAAGCTTGCTATGAAATTTATCAATGGATTGGCAAGTATCTGTGAGAATAGTTTATAGCGTTCTAGGTGTCTCCAGATTTCTACTGTTGCATTAACACCGTTGGCTATTTCACCATCAGCTTTTAGAACATACATGCGGCGTTTTATATCTTGTTTTGTCAGGCCATATTGCTTCAAACCGTCAGGATGGTTGCTTATTGCTTTAAAATCCATCGGGGCTTTTACTTCGTTAGAAAGTTTGCAATAATGATTCATTTCCTTATCGCATACAGGACACTCGGAATTGTAATAAACTTTAGCAATTCCAGTTTCTAGAGTAGATTCTTTCATAGTTATGCGTTCAAAACATTGGTGCAATTCAGGATATGAAAACTCAAAACCTGCATCTAGTGCCTTTTTAGGAATTACCTTTTGACCATTTAGGAAAAGGTCTGCCATATCCTTTAATAGGAAGCGGAAGATAAAAGCAGGGGCTTTAAACAAAACAGGGCGTTTTAAGGCCTTGCCTAGGTTCTTCATAAAGGCTTTGTGAGTCAAAGGGTGAGGGGCGGTGGCATTTATCGCTCCAGTTAAATCTGGCTTGCTTTCAATAAATTCTATCAGGCGGACTATATCTTTTAAGTCAATCCAGCTCATATATTGCTTGCCGCTGCCCATAATCATTCCTGCAAAAAGCTTGGTGGAAAGTAGCATAGGGGTAAGCACTCCGCCATTGCCATCTAGCACTAAACCTATACGCAATCTGATTACTCTTAATTTGGCATGGTTGATATTTTTTGCCTCACCTTCGGTTGCTTTGCAGATGCTTGCCATAAAGTCGCTACCTTGGGAGCTTTCTTCGTTTAAGGTTTCATTATGGCGGTTGCCGTAAATGCCAATGGCTGAGGCATTAATAAGCAATTGCGGCTTGTGGCTTAAGCGGTCGATTAGGTTTGCAATTGCCTTTGTGGCATTTACGCGGCTATCTATAAATCTTTGCTTTCGTTTTTTAGTCCATAGCCCGCCAACAAGTGGTTCTCCTGCCAGATTGATTATTACATCTATCTTGCGGTTGCTGCCAAGAGATTCTAAATCATCAATGGGAGTAACATGAGACCCGAACTTATACGCTACTTTTTCTTTATCACGGCTTAGGGCGATTATGTTATTTCCATCACCTACCAGCTTTCTGACCAATGCAGTGCCTATAAAGCCTGTTGCACCTGTTATTAGGTATGTCTTTGGAGTTTTGTTAGTGCCTTTCTTAAATGGTTTTCTTTGCCATTCTGGTACTTTGAGAATGTGTAATTTCATTACTGCAATCATGTTTCTTATGCCCCATGCAAATACGCCCACGGCACAAAATGTGAAGAACCAAGACCATATTCCATAATCGGTACTGACCATTGCAGTGCTTTGACCATACCAGCCATAAAGAACGGGTGCAAAGACTGCCATAAATATACCTATATTTATGGCCATAATTGTGTGCAGCACTCTTTCAAATGGTGGGAGTAATCTTGTTTTATCCTCTATTACAAAGTCTATAAGAGTTACTATAAGTTCTGTTATTATTAGAAAACCTAAAATTATTGCCCATGTGCCATGCCACTGATACCATGCCAAGCCAAAGAATATCACTCCATAGGTAAGCTCGCGGATAAAATGGCAGGCAAGCTCGTGTCTGGCACTTGGCTTGGAAGGGAGTTTCTCGGTTAGTTCGTGATGATAAAAATTATCAAATCCACCAAGTATAATTTGGGCTAGCATTACATAAAAAACAACTGTCATAGCTTAATCTCCTTTACGGTGAAAAATACCGTCCTGATAAAAAGTCTCTCCCCATATTTTATGTTTGAAGCTCATAGTAAAACGGAAAGTTCCATTGCCATTTTCGATGTGAGCAACATGCAGTTTGCCCGGAGTAATGAGTAATGGCAGGGCAATAAAGTGATTGAATATTTTTATATAGTAACTTTCGCTGACAAAATGCATATTGCCGTCTTCTTCATATACATTTAGCTTCATATGCAATCCGCCGCCTACACGTTCCATTAGTCCGTGGTCTTTATTTATTATCTTCACAGAAGAAACGGTCAAAGATGGCTTGTCGGCAAAATGCAAAGTTCTTGCCCAGCATATACCGTCTTTTTGCTCGAAGACTCTTATATCAACATGGGCATTTTCATCTTTATGCCTAACAAGTGGTGCGCCGAATAATTTGCAGGCACAGGCAAAGAATGCACCTATGGCAGAGCGGCGAATTATCATCTCACCGCTATAGTCAAATATCTCACCCATTGCCATAGCGTCAAATCTTGAGCGGATAGCAGGCTTTAATTTTAACCAGCCACCGCCTTTTACTAATTGCCGAAAGTTCTTTTCGTGTTGTTCTTCTAACTGCCCAACCTCTTGTGGGATTGCTTGTTGTTTCATCATAGTTGCTCTCCTTGAATTTCATCTTTAGGAGCGATTTTGATTCTTTTTTCTAGAATACCGCAGATTGTTCCGCATATTAATCCGATTAATAAAAATGCAGTAATTAACTCCAATTTATCGGCAGATAATATAATTAGTGGTAGGGCTGCAAGAGCACCAAATACCGAATAAACAATTATAGATTCTAATCTTAGTATATTAACTACTAATAATGCTATTGCATAAGGAACAGCTGAAAGAATCATGGCAATTGGTGCATATATTAAGGATATTAACCCGAACCATAGCATTGCAGAGATTATTAGCAGAGAGTATATTATTACCAAAACTGAAGCTGGCAAAGCTTCATACATCATGCTGTTCAATGCAATAATTATTTCGTTATGAAGTATAAATAAAGACATTATTACCAAAAATACAGCGGTAGCGTTTGTAATATAAAAGACTCCTATATGTTTTAATATTTTTAATGTTTCTTTGTTCATTGTTCCCCTCCTTTTAATGAGGTTTTCTTTTTATTAACTCTCTTCTCTAAATATTCCGTCTTGATAAAAAGTTTCTCCCCAAATTGGGTGTTTGAAACTTAATATGTATTGGAAATTTCCATTGCCTAAGTCTTTATGTTCGGCTCTTAGAGTTCCTGGTGTAAGTATGTTTGGTATAGGTAGGTTAAATAAGCCTAACCTTAGGAAATAACGTGTACCTTTAAAGTGAAGGCTTTTTCCTTTAGTCCATACATCCATTTTGGTGGCCAGCATCTTTTCTCCTTGCTCACCGACTGCATCAAGAAATCCTAATTTTGAATCTACAACCTTAGTTGTTTTTACTATCTGTGTTGTGCCATCGGCAAATTCAAATGACCTGTGCCAGCATCTAAGCCCGTTAGGAGTCGGAACTACCTTTACAACAAGAGCTGTATCGTTGCCTTGTTTCCAAAATAATGGAGAGCCTAGTAATCTGCAAAATTGGGCAAAACACCAACCTATTTTTGAGCATCTTACGACTCCTTTACCTTTAAAGACAGTTTCGCTAGGTGAGGTAAGTAGTTTGTTCATGCGTGCTCTGACAGGAGGATATACATTTTCCCAGCCACCTCCGACATGAGAGCGGAAATCATTATGCGAATATGAAGATTCTTCATTTATAATTTCTTGGTCTGTAAGTGTAATTTGATTTTGTTTCATATCTAATCTCCCATCTTCTTTTTTTCTCTATTTCAGAAACTTAACAACCTTTGAGCCTAGCTTCATTAATGCCTGCACTACAGGGCGAGGAATGCTTAGCATTTCTTCATACCATTTGTTGGTGTCTTCCATGAATTTGTGCATGTTCTGAATTTTTTGTTTAACTTCTTTTGGAGTTTCTTTGTCATCACCTAGGGCTTCTGCACATTTGCGAACCATTTCAAGAGCAGGGTCAATCTCACGAGCTTTACGCCCCTCTGCAATTACCATGAACATATCCCAAGGTTCAGTTACCGCTTCAAAATGGTCACGCCTGTCACCCTTGACGTGAGTAAGGTGAACCAATTTCCAGCTTTGCAGTTCCTTTATACTATTGCTCACATTGGAACGGGCAATTTCTAATATGTCCTGAATTTCATCAGCAGGAAGTGGTTTATCAGCAAGATATAATAATGCATGAATTTGAGCCACTGAGCGATTAACGCCCCATCTGGCACCCATTTCACCCCAAAATAATATAAAATCTTCCATGTTCTTTGTGATATTCATAGTATTTCTCTCTTTTTATTAATTTCTGTATATTCAGAAATAACATAAATTACTGTAAGTGTCAAATAGTTTGTGTTATTATTGTATTAAGCATCATTGCGAGCGATAGCGAAGCAATCCAATTAATATAGAAGATTGCCACGTCGACTACGTCTCCTCGCAATGACGCTTGAATAATAAAATAAATTAGCCAATGACAAGAGAAGGTAAAATGACTATTCAAAGCGGTGAAGTTTGGTTTGTGTATGATGGAGATTGCCCAATATGCCAAGTGGCAGCAAATAGATTTCAGATTAACAAGGCTGTCGGTAAGTTGCACTTGGTAAATGCTAGGGAAGATAAGGAGAACCCAGTTTATAAGGAAATAAATGAAAAAGGGCTGAACTTAGATGAAGGCATGGTAATAAAATTCAATGATGTTTATTATCATGGCAGAGATGCATTATATATTATGGCAATGCTTGGAACAAATCAGGGATGGTTCAATCGCTTAAATTATCTGCTGTTTCGTTCAAAATTTTTTGCGAAAATTTGCTATCCTTCACTAAAGGCGTGCAGGAATATGGCAATTAAGGCAAAAGGAGTGGGGAAGATTGATAATCTCAAATGAAAAAAATCAACCAACATTTAAAGCAGTTTTTTCCGATATTTGGGATGACGTGCCGCCTGTGATTCGTAAAAGATATGCATGCAGACCGTTTTCTGATGATAAAATTACGGTAAAGGGCAAGTTGGATATTACATATTCCCCTTTGATAAGGTTTTTATTGCCGCTATTGAAAATGTTCGGTGCATTGATGCCATATGAAGGGAAAGGGATTCCTGCTACAATTCATTTTCATAGTGAAGCCGATTCAAATGCTTTTTGTTTTGATAGAAAGATACATTATGAGGATGGCAAGGAGGGGCGCTTTCAATCAAAGATGTATCCCTATAAAGAGCGTCAGGTGCTAGAATATATCCGCTTTGGAGTAGGGCTGAAACTCAAATATGAATATGATGGGCAAGATACGGTTCATCTAAAACATAATGGTTATTTTTGGAAAGTCTTCGGTGTTCTAATCCCTATGCCTTTCGGACTTTTATTTGGCAGTGCCTATGGCCAAGAGGTAGCTATAGGTGAGCATGAATTTAAAATGAAAGCCGGAGCGAAACATTTTCTTTTTGGAAAGATGTTTGAGTATAAGGGAGAGTTTGAACTTCAGTGAATTAGGATTTAGAAAGTTTAGAGCTTGATATGAGAAAAATAAATAAAACAAGTAATTTTTTCATGAGGCCATTTTAAAAATAAACGATAGGCTTACGTCAAGGGATTCTTAGTGTATTAACGTATGATATGGTTTTTACTATAAGCATAAAAATCATAATCTTAACCTTAATTTATTAACATACTTGCCACGTTGGCAATAAATTGTTACAATGTGCTTAGTGTAGTGTCACTATCTAAGAATGTAAGGATATGAATAATTTTTAATGGGTGAATTATAATGGGAAGACAAAAACTTCTTAATCAGGCTGCAAGAGCGACTAGTAATTGGATTCAAAAAAGTTCAGGTGTAATGGTGCCAGCAGGAAGGCAAGGCAATCATGTTGCAATCATTACAGGTATAGGTGGTGTTCTTGGAAGGGAGTTTAGAAATACTTTTGTAAGTGATAGCGATAATTTATATGTCGTAGG
>Ga0213866_10000457_pt1 | contig 32932 bp, 26 predicted proteins | sample PICome_11_FD_160079 | JGI IMG/M metagenome (GOLD analysis project Ga0213866, IMG submission 160079) | Coastal seawater microbial communities near Pivers Island, North Carolina, United States - PICO284 | ecosystem: Environmental > Aquatic > Marine > Coastal | place: USA: North Carolina... | reverse complement strand
GTTTCACTCATGTCGGTGAGTCGCATTCTGATGCGACTAATCCTCGCCGATCAACGCAGCTTCAGAGGGAAGAATTTAACGCAAAGGCGCCGTGGCGCCGAGTCGCGAAGAAGGAGAGGAAAGCTCGCAGGCGCGTTTGATTCGTCGAACGCTCGGCGAAGCTCCCAATCCATCGCGAACCCACTCTGATCAGAAATCGAAGCGCGAAGCTGAACGCGATCAAGCCATCACCTGCGCCAAGCTCAGCACACCCGCCTGCGAGCCTCACCAATTTCTCGATGATCAAACGCAGCGTAGGCTCTTTCACCTTCCAAAGTCAAAGCAGAAAAGCGCCGCTCTCCGTGAACTCCGTCTGCCCTCGGCTTTCTCCGTGTTTAAATCAGCTCGCACGAATGTGCGTGTGAAGAGTAGCCGCATCAGCATGCAACTCACCAACATGAGTGCCACTGCCAACAAGCCGCGTTGCCCCGCCAGCTAGCAGGCAAGCGCGATCTATTCAACGGGGATATCGAAGAGCCACAGCAAGCGGATGAATCCGCCTTCCGGCCCGGTCTCGTAGCCGAAAAATCCGTAGAGGAAGTTGTAGCTTTCGCGATCAAGCTCGTGCGGGCCAAGCCTCGGCACGCCGGGCTCGTGAAACTTCTCAAGGTGGTACTGGAAGATCGGATTGACCGCGATGTGCAGCTCATCCGGCGAGGTGTCGTAATCAACGAGACCCCAGAGCAGCTCGAAGCTCGTGTAATCGTGGCCGCCCTCGATGATCAGAATGCGGAAGAGCTCGCCGTAGATGTCGTCGATTTCCTCGCCCAGCCCCGGCACGACATTGAGCAAGCTGAAGCGCCACTCATCCGCGAAGTTCTTGCGGTAGCTCATCAAGGGCCACACGTTCATCGAATACTCATCGCGAATCACGCCGTCGGGCTCGGGCGTGTACTCGCGATCGCGCTCCCAATAGAAGGGGAAGATCCACGTGCGATGCTCGACGTATTGCTCATCGTTCTCTTCGAAGTGCCAGAAGATCGGCCAGAGCACGTTGGTCGCGTAGTCGTCGCCGACGCGTGCATGACTAACGAGCGGCCAAAGCCTGAACTCTTCGTAGTGATCGCCCTCCGCCCAGCGGAAGAAAGGCCAAGGCGCGTCGATAATCAGCGCGTCCGTGCTCTCCGCCGTGGCGTAGGAGAAGAAGGGCCAGAGGAAGGTCCAGTTGTCCGTCACATCGCTATAGCTATGCCCGATGAAAGGCATGACCGACCAATAGTGCTGCGGATGCGCGGTGTCCATATCGTTCGTGCCCCAATTGATAAAGGGCCACATTACGGAGTAGCGGTCGAACTTCCCCTCGCGATACGAGTGGTTGTAGAAGGGATTGATCGCGAAGGCCGAATAGCCGGGGCCATCGCCGTACTTGAAGAAGGGAAAGAGCACGTGCCAGGTGTACTGCTCGCCGCGCCGAAACTCCATGTAGAGCGGCGCCATCAAGTAGTTGATCTCATCGAATCCCAGCACGCCTTTGAGCGTCCCGCCGAAGGGCAGAATGCTCAGGCTCTCGCCGTCTTTCGTTGAGTTGCCGCCGTAGATGAAAGGAAAGAGCACGCCGTAGTCGTACTCCCACTCGGTCACGCGCGGGCTGAAGTAGTTGTAGAAGAAGAAGGGCAAGGCCCAGACCTGCGACTTGCGCACGTTGTCGTCGGCGCCGCCTTCAGGGCGATAGCTCTCGCGATACTTGCCGATCGGATAGAGCGCGAGATGCTCGATCTCGTCGGCGACAGGATCGTAGGTGTAGCGATAGAAAGGCCGCACGAGATTCGCCTCGCGCCCCTCGCCATCTTTTCTGCCTTCAATCAGCGGGCCGAGACTGCGTTGGCGCGTGGTCTGACTGCCGGGGTGATACTCGCCGGTATAGAAGGGCCAGTAATCCGCTCGCACCGGCGCACGCTGCTCCGAATCGCGCGGCGCAAGCGAACACCCCGCCAGCAGCGAAATCGCCGCTAGCATCAGCACGAGCACAGATGGCCGAGTCAGCCGCTTGATCAACGCTTTGCTTTCCTTCAATCGGTGCCCTGTGATTGCTCACGACGTGATCCTTAGAGGAGCGTGTGCTGCGCATGTTAGCGACGAAGCGCCTCCCTGTGCTCCCCAAAGTGCCCCTAGCGATCCCAGTAGAACTGGCGCTCATGCCAGTTCCGAACTCTTGCTCTTCTCTTCGGAAAGCGCAGTAGCACAGACACTCCTGTCTGTGCTACTGCGCTTTCCTATGCGACGAGAGCCGCTGGCAACGCTTCGCGTCTTAGCAGTGGAACCGGTATTCTTGCCGGTGGTCGCATTCTGATGCGACAAAGCCCCTGGTAACGCTTCGCGCTCCGATCAGCGCTCTCCCAATAAGCATTTCGTGTGCAAAGAAAAGCCCACCCTTTCCAGCAAGGGAGATCCCTCCGCCTTCGGCGTTCGGGATGACGGCGCGGCCACGCTCTACTTTGACAGGGCGCTCCGTCATCCCGACAGAGCGACAAAGTCGCGACGAGGGATCACCCTTGCGCTAAATACTGCTTCCCACGATTGCACACGTATCCCGCTCCGATCTACGCTCTCCCAAAAGCATTTCGTGTGCAAAGAAAAGCCCACCATCTCCAGCAAGGGTGATCCCTCCGCCTACGGCGTTCGGGATGACGCGCCTCTATTCCACCTGCTACAATCCAGCGCGACTCAACTCACTCAGGAGCAACCATGCGCATCGCTATCATCTTCGCCTCACTCTTCCTCATCCTCGCCTGCGATTCAGGCGGCGGCAAATCCAACAACAACAGCGGCACGACGACCAACCCGCCCCAGCCGCGCATTTTGAGTGTGCCGCCGACAGCGGCGACCGTCGGTTTGATCTACGTCTATCAGCCAACAGTTACCGGCACTCCAACCCCAAGCGTTGATGTAACAGGCTTTCCTGCATGGCTCACCTGGGACGGCGCTGCTCTGCGAGGCACGCCAAGCACAACCGACGTCGGCACTTCACCCGTCATCACCGTCACCGCGAGCAACGGCGTTCACGACGATGCGCACCAGACTTTCAGCATCGGCGTCGTCCCCAACGGCTCGGGCGGCTCCAACGATGTCCCGCCCCAAATCACCAGCACCCCGAGCACCACCGCAACGGTCGGCTTCCTTTATCAGTACAACATCATCACCACCGGCACGCCTACGCCCACGCTTTCAGCGATGAATCTTCCGGCGTGGCTCTCGCTCAACGGCGCGACGCTTTCCGGCACGCCGAGCGCTGGCGACGTTGGGGCAACGCAACAATTCACGCTCACCGCAACGAACGGCGTCAGCCCCGATGCGACGCAGAGTTTCGCAATCACGGTGAACGCCGCTCCGAGCGGGCCAGTGCTCACCGTGAACGCGGCTGCGAGCATGAGTGAGGGATCGAGCGGCGCGGTACAGGCGAGCTTCACGGTCACGCACGCGCCCGGGAATCCGCCGATTCCCACGGTTTCGGTGGATTACACGACGGTCGATGGCACGGCGCTCGCGTCGGCCGACTTCACCGTGACAAACGGAACGCTCACCTTCACTCCCGGCGAAACCAGCAAAACCGTGCTCGTGGACATCAACCCCCGACACGAACGATGAGATCGACGAGAGCTTCGGCCTGCTGCTGACCAACGCAGCTCGCGCGAATGCGAGCGCACCCCCCCTAGCAATCAAGTTGACTCTGCCAGCGCCCATTTCATAGTGAGCACGATTGTCTTTCACCCATCCAGATGGTCGGCGCATGCCGATTGACGAAGGAGCGCGCGATGCAGATTTCTTGTTCGACCAGCGACGGCAAAACGCTGAAGGCCGACATCCTTGTGGTTCCCGCTTTCGAAGCCGCCAATCCCCTCAAAGACCTCGCCTATGGCAAAGAGCTTTCGGCGATGCTCTTCAAGGGCCAGTTCGATGGCAAGGCCGGCGATCTCGCTGTGCTGCCAGGCGCAGGCGCAGTTGGCGCGAGCGTGGTGATCCTGGTTGGACTCGGCAAGAAGGGCGACTTCGAGCTCGCCAACCTGCGCAACGCCGTGTGCGCCGCGATTCGCAACGACGCGATCAACAAGAGCAAGGCCAAGCACATCGCCGTCGACCTGAGCGAATGCTTCGGCAAGCTGAAGGATGGCGAATGCACGGTTCCCGGCGGCGCTGGTGGCCCATCGCTCCCCATGGCGCGCTGGCTCGGCCAAGGCGTGGCGGAAGGCTTGGAGCTTGGAGCCTACGTCTACGATCGCCTCTTCAATCTGAAGAAGGACGATAAGGTTCCCGCGCGCCCCGACAAGGCCAGCGTTGTCGCTGACAAGGCGATGCACGCGGAACTCAAGAAGGGCTTTGCGCTCGGTCAAGGCTTCAGCGAAGGCGTGAATCTCGCGCGCTCACTCTGCAACGATCCGAACAGCCACCTCAAGCCCGCGCAGCTCGCTGCTGCTGCGAAGCAAGCGTCGACCGGCGTTGAAAAGCTCACCTGCAAGGTGCTTGAAAAGCCCGCGCTTGAGAAGCTCAAGATGGGCGCTTTCCTCAGCGTGAATGCTGGTAGCGATGACAAGGACGGCGCTGCTCGCTTGATCTGCATGGAGTACAAGGGCGGCAAGGCGAAGGACGCGCCGATCTGCTTGGTCGGCAAGGGCCTCACCTTCGACACGGGCGGCTACTCGCTCAAGCCCGCAGCCGCCATGCTCGGCATGAAGTGGGACATGGGTGGCGCTGCCACGATGATCGGCGCGATCATTGCGATCGCTCGTGCGAAGCTTCCCGTCAACGTGGTGTGCGTGGTGCCGACGACCGAGAACCTGGTCAACGAAATCGCCACCAAGCCCGGCGACGTTGTGACGGCCATGAACGGCATGACGATCGAGGTCAACAACACCGACGCTGAAGGTCGCCTGATCCTTTGCGATGCGCTGACCTACGCGCAGCAGACCTACAAGCCCGACACGATCATCGACTCCGCAACGCTCACCGGTGCTGCTCTCGTTGCGCTCGGCGATCAGATCTTCGCGGTGCTCTCGAACGACGACGGCGTGGCGAAGGAACTCGAAAGCGCAACCAAGGATGCGGCTGAGCTTTCCTGGCGCCTGCCGCTGCCGAAGGAATACGTGAGCTATCTCGATTCGAAGATCGCGGATACCTCGAACATCGGTGGCCGCATGGCTGGCACGATCACTGCGGGTCTCTTCCTGCAGAAGTTCATCGACGACGGCCAGAAGTGGGCGCACCTCGACATCGCAGGCGTTGCCGACAACCACGAAGGTAAGCAGAAGGGCGTCGCCCCTGAGAGCGGCGGCACCGGCACTGCCGTCCGCACGCTCGTGGCCTTCGCCCGCGCTCGCTGTGGTGCGTAACGCTGAGTGAATCGATCGCGATTGAAGCTGCGCGGCTGGGAGTTATCTCAGCCGCGCAGTTCGCGTATGCGTGAGCGTTGCATTTGAAGCAGCACTCCTGCCGGTGTTCGCATTCCGATGCGACAGAGCGTTGCGGAGCAATCGCAGCTCAATCTGAGAAGACTTCAACGCAAAGATGCGGAGGCGCGAAGGATTGCAAGGAAGGAGAGGAAAGCTCGCAGGCGATTTCGGGAAGCGCTTCGCGAAGCCACTGCACTTGCCCCGCTTTCGGGGACAGCGGAACAAGGGCACTATCAACTGGCAGCAGACTCTTTGGCTTCGCCTCAGAGTGAAGAGCTCGCAGCGGCGACGTTCTGCTTCAAGTGCTCAAGATTCAAGCTGCCGACAACCATGCTCGAAACAGCGTGATTGTCGAGCACGAAGCGCACGGCCTGATCCGCGTCGAGCGCGCCAGCAGCCAAGCCCTTCTTGACGATCACGCCAACGCCCGCGTTCTGCGCATCCATCATCACCGCTTCGTGTGACGTGTCGTCGATGTGATACTCGATCATCAGCGCGTCCGCCCAATTGAGCGCAGCGCGCGCACCGGCTGGCGTCTTGCCGCTCAAGCCAATCGCGCGAACTTTGCCCTCGTGCTTGAGCGCTTGCAGCGTCTCGACGCAATCAGTGTTGTTGATGATTTCGAGATCATCGCCATTCGAATGGATCAGTACGATGTCGAGTACATCGGTGCGTAAGCGCTTCAAGCTCGACTCAACGCTCTCGCGCACGAATGCTGCGTCGTAGTGATAGCTTGATTCGCCAGCCTCGAAGCGCTCGCCAACCTTCGTGCAGAGCGCGAACTCGTCGCGTCGATGCGAAATGCCCGCGCCGATTCGCTCTTCACTTACGCCGTAAGCGGGCGCCGTGTCGATCAGCGAAATGCCGAGGTCCAGTACCGCGTTCAGCAGTGCAGCGCTCTCTTCATCGCTGGGAAGATCGTAACCTTTTGCGTACTTGACCTTCTGGTTGCGGCCAATCTTGAACGCACCGAATCCGATGCGCGAGACCGCGATCCCGCTGTGGCCGAGCATTACTCGTTCCATGTCGCGGCTCCTTCCCAGGGCGGAAGCGCCACATCCGGGCGCGTGCAATGTTGTAGTGCAGTGAGCAGTTCGGCGTCGCGATCCGCGAGCTGAGCTTCGCCAGTCAGCGCGAAGATTTTCTCCGCCAAGCGCGGGGCCATCACCATCTTGGTAGGCCACGCAGTGATCACGTTGCCCTCTAACTTCGCGAAGCAATCGTCGGGACGCGAGCCGCCAGGCGTCGCAGGCTCGGCGCGATCAACTTTGTAGGTCGACCATTCGCAGCCTTGCCAATCAATCGAAGGCATCAGCTCGCGCAGCTCACGCTTAGCCGTCGCGATCAGATCGCCGGGATGCTGGCGCACGCCTTCCTCGCTGATCTGCCCGCCAAGCTGCCAGACGCTCTTCCCATCGCTCGTCGTGTCGCTGGTGACGGTGATGCGAGTCTTCGCGCCGTCCACGCAGTGCCCAATAAAGGAAGGCAGAGATTGGCCGCGCACCATCACCATGTGCAAGGGTCTGCGCTGCATCGCATCGCTCGGGAGATCGAAAGCAGCGCGCAGCTTCTCGTTCCCGCCGCCCGCCGTCAGCGCAATCATGCGCGGCTGCAAATGCACTCGCGCTTCACTCGTCGGATCGCGCAAAACAACACTGCGCTGATCCTTGTCGCCGTGGACTTCAAGCGAGAAGGCGTCGTGCTGAATGATGCGAGGCAGGTGCCGCTCGCGCAGCACGGAAAGCATGGTATGTGGCGAGATGACTTGTTCGTCGAGCTTTAGCACTTGCCCGCGCACGCCCTTGAGCGCGCTTGGCCACTCGCTTTTCGGGAGCTTCTGCGGCGCTACGACCAGCCCTTGCTTCGCGCCGACCATGCCGAGCTTCGCCCAGAGCGACGCCGTGCGCCACAAATAGCAGAAGTCTGAGCGAACGTGCGTGCCCACAAGATTCGGCTCGCGCCGGCCTTCGATGCACTCGCGCCAAAGCGTTGGCATCTCGCGAATCGCCTTGGCTGATCCGGTGAGCTGCCCCTTGAGCGTGTACTTCAAACCGCCGTGAATGATGCCCTGCGCTGCGACCGTCTGCCCCGCGCCAAGCGCCGTCGACTCTGCGAGCGCCACGCTGTATCCAAGACGCACTGCTTCGTCTAGCAGCCACAGCCCGGCTACGCCGCCGCCAAATATCAGTAGATCGAGTGAGATGGGTAAAGATTCGCTCATGCCCTGATATTGGCGCTCTAGCCGCGATGTGGCAAGCGCTCTGCAAACTCTTCCCCGCGCCGCTTGCTTTGCTATAAGCCCGAGCATGAATGCAGAACTACCAAAGAATCCTGACGAGATGCCGCACAACCTGCCCGCGCAGCAGACGCCCTATGTGTGGCGCGATGTGTTTGGCAACGACAACCCGGTCGAGCTTGAAGTCGGCGTCGGCAAGGGGCGTTTCCTGCTCACCTCGGCTGAGGCGAATCCTGACGTGAACTTTGTCGGCGTCGAGTGGGCGCGCAAGTATTGGCGGCTCTGCCTCAAGCGTGCGAACTACCGCAAGCTGCCGAACATCCGCTTCATGCGCGATGATGCTGCGGACACCTTCCAGCTAGCGCTGAGCGACAACTGCCTGCGCGCGGTACACGTCTACTTTCCCGATCCCTGGCCGAAGAAGCGCTATCGCAAGCGTCGTCTGATTCAGACGCCCTTCCTCGATCAAATGGTGCGCGTGGTCGAAGATGGCGGCTTGCTCAAGCTTGCAACCGATCACGTTGATTACTTCGAGCAGATGGACGAGGTCACTGCTGCGCATCCGCGTCTCGAAGTGATCGAGCGCTTGGTGGGCGAGGAGTCGCGCGAGGGCATCACCAACTACGAAGTGAAGTACCGCGAAGAAGGCCGCACGATTCACAACATCACGTGCAGGGTGCTCGCAGCGGAGTAGCGGCGCTTGACGCTGGTCGCCGCATCGCGGGAAATGCGCTAGGCCGCGCTATCGTGGCTGGAAGCGAAAGTAGACATGAGCGACGCCACCCTAGATTCATCCGCTCCGCAAGATTCGGCGAGCTTTGCCCAAGCGCGCAACCGTTTGCACGCACTCGGTCAGGAAGTTTCTGGCGAGATGTGGAAGCGCGATCATCAGCGAGCGATGCAGTGCTTAGCGTTTGAAGAGACGCTGGCATTCAGCGTCTCGGTGTACGATCTCATCATGTCGATAGATGAAAACGCGGCTGAGCGTCTGCTTGATCTTCGTCCCGAAGAAGCTGAGCTTTTTCATGCAACGATTCGCTCCTTGCTGAAGCTCTGGGAGGATCAGGCGAAGCAGTTGCAAGCTGACTTGCGGACCTTTACATCCGAAGGGTTCGCCTTATCGAGAGCACTGGAGTTCCGCAAACGCGCTGACGAAGTTGCTTGGATTCTGAAAGACGAGTCAGAGAAGTTCGATCACCCTGCGATGATCGAATTGCGCGATGCTGCGATTGACGAGCTACGCGCCCGCGACGCATCGTGAATGGAGCAACGCCATTGCTCAGCGTCCGCTCCAGCAACTTCAAGAAGCAATTCGAATCGCTCCCGCCTAACATCCAGCGCCTAGCCGCGCGCCTCTATGAGATCTTTGGTGAGGATCCGAACGATCCGCGCATTCGTCAGCATGATCTGCACGATTCCTCGAAAGGCCGCCATCGCGATGGCAGTAAGTCTGTTGAGTTCACCGCTCGCTATCGCGCAATCTATGTGATCGACAATGGCCCTGATGGTATGGGCGAACGGCTGGCCTTCTGGTATTGGATCGGGGCGCACACGTCTGACAACAGCTTCGTCGGGACGAAGCAGGACAAGCGCTAAAAATTTTCGCCCCCCGCGAAGTGCAGCGAGTCTCACGAAGAAGTCCAAGGCGCGATGCTCAACATGTACGGCGCGCAGCTTCAGAATCTCGACGTGAACGCCAATCACCTCGGCAATTTCGCCGTTCGCAATCCCGACAAGCTCAGCAAGCCGCGATTGCCCTAGGCGAAGACTTCACTGAGCGCGAGTTCGAAGCCATCGAAAAGTGCGGAGGTGAGCGTGTCGCCGATTCCGAAGCGAGCGCTCAGCTCGAAGCTCTCTTCGCCGCGAATCAGCACGTCGATCGTTTTCGTTTTTGGGTCAGCGATCCAATACTCGGTCACGCCGTATTCGAAGTAGCGCTTCGCCTTGACGCCCGTATCTCTGCGCGCGGTGCTAGGGGAGAGGATCTCCACGCAGAGGTCAGGCGCTCCGAATGCGCCGCGCGCTGTGCGGATCGAGTCGCGCTCTTTGGAGATGTAGACGATGTCCGGCTGGAAGATTACGCCTTCAGCGAGGACCACGTCGTAGGGGGCAGCTCGAACAACACCGCACCCCGTGCTTTGAATCCACGAGTAGAGTCGCGCTGCTAAGCTCATCGAAATCGACTGATGCGTATCGTCAGGCCCTGGAACCATCTCAATCAACTCCCCATCGATCACCTCATAACGCTTGCCGTCATCAAGCGCGGCGTAATCGTCATAGGTCCAAGTCTTGGTCGTACTCATGAGCTTTCTCCAGTGCGCATTGTACCACTTAAGGAAGAAGGCTTCCTCTTGACCATCCGCGCACCAATTCCGATTTTCAATCAAGCAAGCGAATGTCGATCCTAGCCGCCCTTCTCTTGCTTTTAGCCACACAAGATGTTCGATACTGCGGGAGGGCGAAGCTATATTCCTTCATTCTTTGGTGTGTTGGTAAGTGGGGAGAAGCTCTTCCAACGGTCCATCCGAAGCAGAGAAAACGAAAAATATTTTCCAGAGTGTAAATGACGAATTGTAACGGTCGCTGCGCCCCGGTACCATGGTGATCCATCGCACAGCGACGTGCGAATCCCGGCGTTTCTCTGGGGTTCTCACGATCAAGTGCTAGCATTTTCCCTTCACGCATGCGCGCGTATGTGTCGAAGCAGGGGAATGACGATGGCCCGGAGACCTCCGGGGTCAGCTACCAGGCGCAAAACGCCACTGTATGACGGGCAAGGCGAGAGCCAAACCTGCAACCCGAGGAAGCGCAGATGCGAATTCTCCGACTCGAAATGGCCGGCTTCAAATCCTTCGCCGTACCGGAAGTGCTCGATTTCAGCGAGGGAGTAACCTCCATCGTCGGGCCCAACGGTTGCGGCAAGTCGAACGTGATCGACGCCGTCCGCTGGGTGCTCGGCACGCAGAGCCGCAAAGATCTGCGCATGAAGGACAGCACCGACGTCATCTTTGGCGGCACGCAATCACGCAAAGCCTCGGCAGAGGCCAGCGTCACCATCGTGTTCGAAAACGGCTGCGGCTTCTTCAAAGACATGGGCGAAGAGTTCAGCATCACCCGCAAGCTGAATCAAAAGGCCGAGTCGACCTACCTGATCAACGGTGAAGAAGCGAAGCTGCGCGACATCCGCAACATCTTCCTCGGCACCGGCATCGGCGCAGACGGCTTCACCATCATGGAGCAGGGCAAGATCGACGCGCTGCTGCAGTCGAACCCCAGCGATCGCCGCAAAGTATTTGAGGAAGCAGCGGGTATCTCCGACTTCCGCAAGAAGCGCGCTGAAACTGAGCGCAAGCTCGAAGTTGTCGCGCAGAATCTTGAGCGCCTCAACGACCGCATGGGCGACGCCAAGAAGCGCCTCTCGCAGATCAAAGGTCAAGCAACCCGCGCGATGAAGTTCCGCGAGCTGAATGACCGCCTCAAGATCGTGCGCACGAGTCTTTCACTCAAGTACTTCGATGCGGCCAGCGTTGAGCGCGAGCAATTGCTCGAAGAGCTTTCTGATGTCGGCAAGACCGAAGGCCAGATCCAGAAGGACTTGACCGCCGTCGGCATGGAGCTCGAAAGCGTCTCCGCCAAGCTCAACTCCGGCGACGAGAAGCTCAACGGCCTGCGCGAAGCGATGCACGAGTGCGAACTCGCCGTCAATTCCGGCGAAGGCCAGCGCGAGACCTACCGCGCTCGCATCGAAGGATTGCAACGCACAGCCGAGCGCTTGAGCGCCGATGTTGCTCGTATGGAAGAGCAGATCGAAGCGATCGAAAAGCGCCGCGAGGAGCTCGCCGAATCGCGCAAGCAGACCGCTGCAACGCTTGAAGAAGCGGAAGCGACACTCGAAGCGCTCAACGATTCAACCGAAGCGCTCAGCGCCGAGTCGGGCGAACTCGAAGCCAAGATCAAAGGCCTGCGCGAAAGTCACATCGAGCGCATCCATCAGAAGAACGCGATCCTCAACGAGAAGCTTTCTCTCCAAGGGCAGGCCAAGTCTGACGCTGCTCGCCGCGTGCGTCTGGAGTCCCGCGCCGAAGAACTCGGCAGCGAGATTGAAGAGCTGCAAGCCCGCCAGGAGAGCGTTGAAGAGAAGCACGAGCACGACGCAGATCTGCTCAAGCAGCTCAAGAACCGCTACGACGAGGGCGAAGCGAAGATCAAGAGCTTCAACGAGAAGCTCTCCGAAACGCGCAAAGAGCACCACACGCTTGAGATGCATCTCAGCGGCACCGAATCCCGCATCAGTCACCTCGAAGACATCGAGCGCATGCTGGAGGGCGTCGAGCAAGGCTCTCGCGAACTGATGAGCGAAGACAAACTGCGCGAACGCTTCGGCGTCGCCGGCTTGCTCGCCGAGAACATTCAAGCGGATATCAAGATCGCTCCCGCGCTGGAGCGCGCTCTGGGCCATCTCAGCACGGCCGTTGTCGTTGAGACAGCCGAGCAAGCTTTTGATGCCTTCGATTATCTCGCTCGCCAAGAGGGCGCAGCAGCGACCGTTGTGATTCGCGAGGACTTCAAGGCCAAGCGCGAGTTGGCTGATTTCCCGAGCGGCCAGGGCATCCTTGGCCCGCTGGTGAAGGAGCTGCGCGTTGGCGAAGGCTTCGAGATCATTGCGCACAACCTGCTGGCCGACTGGCTGCTGGTTGCTGATCGCGATGTTGGTCGCCGCGTGATGTTGAAGCATGAAGGCCGCTACAAGTGCGTGACGCCGACCGGCGAGATCTTTGGTCAAGGCAGCGTCAGCGTGCCGTCGAGCGACCGCGCCGGTGGCATCATCACGCAACGCAGCGAGCTTGAGCGCCTGCGCGTCGAGCGCGAAAAACTGCTGGCCGAGAAGGAGCGTCTGCAAGCAGCCATCGACACGATGGTCGAAGACGCTAAGAAGACCAACGAATCCGTAGCAGCTCTGCGCGGCGAGATCTACGAAGCCAACGTCGTTGTGCTGGAAGCTCGCACTGAGCTGACGCATCTGGAGAAGCGCCTCGAAGCCCTCACCATCGAGATGGAGAAGGCCGAAGACGAGCTTGCCGAGCTCGACGAAGAGTCAGGCAATCACGAAGAGCGCCTTACTCAGATTGAAGAAGAGATCGTCACGCACGACGCCGAGATCGTCAAAGTGGAAGGCGAAATCGAAGCCTTCGCTGGCGAGCGCCAAGCCTTCGAAGTTCGTCGCAAGGAGCTGAACGAAGAGCTGACGCAAGCGCGCATCAACTCTGCCGAGATTCGCTCGCAACTCAACGCGATCCAGGCGACCTCGCAAGAGCTCGAAGCCACCGTCAAGAGTTTTGCCCAGCGCATCGAAGGCGACCGCAAAGATCTGCATGACGGCAACCTGGAGATCAAGCGCCTCGAAGGCGAGATCGACGGCAGCAAGCAGAAGGAGCAGGAGCTGCGCGAGCGTCGCGAACAACTCGCTACGCAAGTCAGCGAGCTTGCGGGCTCATTGGCCGAAGTACGCACGGCTAACGAAACGCTGATCCTGAAGGAGCGCGAGCTGCAACAGAAGATGCTCACGGCCAAGGAAGGCGCGAACGATCTGAAGCTGCGCGAAGAACGCCTCTTCCTTCAGATGAACGATCTGCGCACGAAGATGATGGACGAGTTCGATGTCGATCTCGACCTGCAATACCGCGACTACGATCCAGCGCACGACAACTCCGACGAAGCTGATCTTCACAAGGAAGCGACCGCGCTCGCTCAAAGCATCAAGAAGATCGGTCCGGTCAACCTGGAAGCGGTCGACGAGCTCGAAGAAGTGGAAGCCCGCTTCGAGAACTTCTCCAAGCAGGAGAAAGATCTTATCCACGCGAAGAAGGCTCTCGAAGAAGCTATCCGCAAGATCGAAGCCGAAGCCCGCAAGCGCTTCACCAAGACCTTCGAAACAGTGCGCGGCCACTTCCAACGCCTCTTCCGCAAGATGTTCGGCGGTGGCTCCGCGGAGCTGATCCTGCTGAATCCGGAAGACGTGTTGGAATCCGGCATCGAAGTGATGGCCAAGCCCCCGGGCATGGAGCCGAAGACGCTCAGCCTGCTCTCGGGCGGCCAGCGCACGATGATCGCGGTGGCGCTAATGTTCGGCCTCTTCGAAACCTCGCAAGCGCCTTTCGCGCTGCTGGACGAAGTGGATGCGGCACTCGACGAAGCGAACGTCGAACGCTTCTGCACGGTTCTGCGTGAGTACGCTGGCCAAAGCCAGTTCATCATCATCACGCACCATAAGAAGACGATGACTCACGCCGACCGCCTCTACGGCGTCACCATGCAAGAGCGCGGCGTCTCCAAGAAGGTCGCCGTCGACCTCGCCACCTACGAAGAAGAGCCCGTCGCCATGGCGAGCTAAGCTCTTCTTCAGCACCAACGCAAAAGCCCCCGGCAACACAGCCGGGGGCTTTTGCGTGTAGTGGCACCGACACACCCGGCTTGTCCAGAGATGCGAAGCATCGAGGTCGGAGCGGGATCCCCTTGCTTTCAGATGTAGGAGAAACGTGGTCTCGTAGCGCTTTTGCTTTCTGCGCAAGCACCACGCCCTTAGTCTCGGCCGCGCCTCGGCGCTTCCCCGCGAGCGGAGGAGCACCGGCTGTCAGCACTTTGCTAGCATTTTCAGACAAGCCAAGAGTGTCGGTACCACTGCGCGCATCTGTCGTACTGATACGCATCGGAGTGGCTACGCCTACACGCTGCGCACGCCCTTTTCATCCCAGCACACGCTGCAGATGCCGTAGATTTTTTGGCTGTGGAAGGTCGGGTGAAAGCCCTTCTCTTCGCAAACCTCGTCTTGGCGCGTCTCGATCGCTTCGTCAACGAACTCAAGAATCGTGCCGCAGGAGAGGCAGATCATGTGATCGTGATGATCGCGACCCCACGCGAACTCGTACACCACCGAGCTTTCCTGCTTGATGTTGTGCTCTTCGAGAATGTCGCACTCGGCCAACAGATTGAGCGTGCGGTAAATCGTCGCTTTGCTCGGCTTGCTCTTCTTGCGCCGAAAGGCTTCGAGGATCTCGTCAGCATTAAAGTGACGATCCATCCCTGCCACGCGCTGAAGGATCTCCACGCGCTGGCTGGTCATCTTCAGCTCTTGCTTCTTCAGAAACACTTCGAAGTGCTTCCGCGCTGAGGCGAGAGTCTTTTCGTCTGGGAGCTGTAAAATCTTCCGTGAGGGCATAGCCGCTCTCCCGGTACGTAAGGACGGTGGTGGTAGTTCCGGCTCAACCGGTGATGTTGCATCAAAGCTGAAGTCTACCTTTTTGGACCTGAGATGGGTGAGGATTAACGTCTGTCTGGCTGCGACTGAATTGCGAACGCGCTATACTTTCTCTTCGCCCTCCCCATGCGATTTTGGCTGGTTGGCTGCAAACGAGCGCATCATGTTCGAGAATCAAGATTTGCTGCTGCACTTCATCGGCTCTGCCGTGATCTCGATGCTGCTTTTTTTAGTGGGCGTCAAGCCTTTCGCTGTCCTGCTGATCGTGCTCGCCGTCGGCGTAGGTAAAGAAGCGCTCGATGCCAACGGATTCGGCACGGCCAGCGTCAGCGACATGCTCGCAAACGTGTTCGGCATGATGGGCATGTTCGTGCTCTTCCACCTCGTCAGGGCAAGTGGCGACGCGAGGCAGGAGTACGACGCGCAAGGCGCCGGCGCTCGGGGAGCCCAACTTTCACTCGCCATGCAGCGCGCGCGCAAAAAATCGAAGAGCCGCAGAAAAGGTGAACGCAAGACGCACTACAAAGTCGTCATCTACGAAAGCGAAGAAGAGATGGAGCGCGCTCACGCTGCCCGAGCCGCAAAGCGCGAGGGAAGCAAGGTCGACTTTCGTTCACAGAGTTTGCGCAAACCTGATGGCCGCCCTTTCCACTAGATAGACTGCGCCGCATCCCGCGCTTCAATCACCACCAATCCGGCGAGTGCAACATGCCCTACCGCAGTCTTGAGCTCTACACTTTGCGCGCGCTTGAAGGCCTTGAAGCCATTCTCGAAGAACACCCTGTCACCGGGAGTTGGCAGAGCCAGCTTGACGAGAAGCTCTTCTACTTGCGTGTGCTCGTGCGTGAGGGAGATAGCCAAGCGCTGATTGATCGCCTTGTCTCGCGCTATTCCCACGATCCAAAGTTCAGGCTGATCGTGCAGTCGGTTGAGGCCAGCCTGCCTCGGCCCACGTCGTCTACAAACTCCACGAAAGAGAAAGTGGGCGAAGACGGCCTGCCCGAAAAGAAGCGCTCGCGGCACGTCAGTCGCGATGAACTCTACACGCAGCTCGTCGACAAAGACGAGGGGCGCAAGCTCTTCATCATCATGGTCCTGCTCTCTACCTTGGTCGCGGCCGTTGGGCTTCTAAAGAGCAGCGAAGCGGTGATCATCGGCGCGATGGTTTTGGCGCCGCTACTCAAGCCGAACATGACGCTGGCATTAGGCACGACGCTTGGCGATATCAGCTTGATCAAGAAGTCGATCCGCACGACCGCGCTGGGATTTCTCTCAGCGTTAGCGCTCTCCTTCCTGATCGGCATGGGCCTGACGATCGACCCGACACTGACCGAAATCTCCGTGCGCACGAGCGTTGACGGCTTGGACTTGGTGCTTGCGACTGCCTCTGGAGTCGCCGGGGCTCTCGCGCTTACAACCGGCGCATCAAGCTCGCTGATCGGCGTGATGGTCGCCGTCGCGTTGCTTCCGCCACTCGTAACCACTGGCTTGCTGCTGGGCGATGGGCAGTACGAACTCGCGAAGGGTGCTGGCTTGCTGGTAGCGACCAACGTGATCTGCGTGAACATTGCAGCTATTGGAACGTTCTTGGCGCAACGCATCGCGCCCGCGCGCTTCTATGAAGCCGAGAAAGCACGCAAAGCAACCAAGCGGGCGATTACACTTTGGGCTGCGCTGCTCATCACCTTGCTCGTACTGCTTTACTTGCAGGGCCTACTTCAAAAACCTTGAATCTCGCTGACACCTAGCCTGCGCTAGAGCCGAAGACTTTCCCAGTCGCACCGATCCAAGCTTCCGCTAAGTGCGCGGCTGTATCTCACGCTGCATATAAAAGTGCGGGCCGTTGGGCTGCATGTCGAACTCTTCGCCGATGCGCTCAAAGCCAGCGCTCTGCCAAAAGCCCACGGCGGGTGTGCGAGCGGTACACCAAAGAACGCGGCCATCGCGCTCTAGCACTTTGAACTCAGCCGCGCTGATGAGCGCGCGCGCGATGCCTTTGCTGCGAAACTGGCTAGCCGTAGCGACGCCTCGGATGCGAAACTCGCCGCCGATTTCTTCGTCTATTCCGCCGGGCAATTGGCGCAGAAGCTCGATTGGACGAGGTTCCGTGAAGATGCTCAAGCATCCGACAATCTGCTGCTCGAAGCTCAGAGCCGCGAAGTGCAGGCTTGTCGGCGCGGTGTCTTCGGCATAGCTCGCGCTTTCGGGCGGCAAGCCTTGACGCAAGTATTTTGCGCGCAAGGGGAGCAGGTCGCTCACCTCAACCTGACGGATTTCGAAGCTCACGCCCTCAGGCTTTTTCATCTGCGTCCTTCGCGTCACTCTTCTTGCTATCCGACTTGGCAGCGTTCTTCTTGCTACCGGACTTGTCCTTCGACTTGCCCTCAGACTTGTCTTTCGATTTCTCTTCTGACTTATCCTTCGAGCCTTCGTCGGAGTCCTTCTTCTCTTTCTTCTTCAGCTCGGGCAGCCCAGCTTCCTTATCAGTCATCGCAACGCCCTTGAAGCGAACAACGTCGCGGTCGAGCTGCATGTAAGGATTCTTCGAGCGCCAGCTCATGAAGAACATCGCTAGCCCGCCGAGGGCCATCAGGATCGAGAGGAACTGGCCTTGCGTCAGCGACATCGCATCGAGCACCGCGCCCCAGCTACTCATGTCGTGGCCTTCGCTGAACTGCGAATCCGGCTGGCGGAAAAGCTCTGCCGGGATGCGCATAATCGCGTAGAGCGTCAGGAACATGCCGCCGACCATGCCGCGCTTGGGGAAGAACCAGCGCAGGATCCAGATCATCAGGAAGACGATCAGACCTTCGCCGAGCGCTTGATAGAGCTGGCTTGGGTGACGGTAGGGCAAGTACTCTTGCACCTTATTGAAAAGCTCTGGATCGACCGGCATGTGCATCGCTTGATCGACGATGTGGCGCTTGGCATCCGCCAGCTCTTGTCCGCTGAGATCTGCGGGAACCTTGTCCTTCAGCCAGGCCTCGCCAGCTTGCGAATAGTAGTAGACCTTCCCATCCACACCGGTGAGCAGGTAGTCCGCCATCGCGCGCTGGGCTTCTGGCGTCGTCGGAAAACGCATCGCCCAGTCCGGCGCAAACTGCGCTGCGGTAACGCCAATTTCCGACACCTTGTTGGCGAACTCAGGCGCTTTCTGAAAGATCGTGGCAAGCGTACCGCCGCTCGAAAGCTTCTCATGCACGGCAGGATTCTGCGAGATTTGCGCGGCCAGCATGAAGTTGCTCGTGTTCTCGGCAAGCCCAAGCTCCGCGAGAATCTGGGGCTTATCCGCAATCGCTTCAACGAGCCAATTGGTCAGCGTGGGATCACCCAGCAGGCGGCCTGAAAGGTGGTGCGCAAGCTCCGGGTCGTCCCCCACCGTAGCTACATCGTAGTGGATCATGCGGCCGTAAAGCTCGCCGTTGATGAAGTTGCCCATGCGCACGGCTGCGATTCCCAGCGGCACACCATGAACGCTAGAGTCGAAAACGTCGCACCAGAGCGCGCGGAAGCGTTTGCGAAATCCGGTCTGGCCTTCCTTCTTGCGCTGCTTCTCAGGCATCGCGTTCCACTGCCGCTTCATGCGGATGTAGGTGAACATCGTGCCTGCGCTGATCACGCCGATCAGTCCGCCGTGGAAGCTCAAGCCGCTCAAACCACCGCTGAACTTTCCTTCGCTGAAGCCGATCAGCTTGAGTGGATCGCTGAAGAACTCGCCGCTCCAGAAGTAATCGGTGTACATGCCCATGTAGCCGAGGCGCCCGCCGATCAGCGTGCCGATGATCGCCCAGAGAATGAAGCTGAGGCAATCTTCCTTGGCGATCCTGAGGTAGCCACCGCTTTGCAGCTTGCGCATCACGCCTAGGGTGATGAGGAAGCTGAAGAGGTAGCCCAAGCCATACCAGCGCACGTGGACTGGATCCCAAATCGGGATGAGCACGGGATCGATGTTTGGAAAAGTCATTTCGAGGAGCGTGAGCATGGGTCGTCCATCGGTTCGTCGAGATCTCGAATCAATCGCGCCATCCTGTGACGCGCCCTTAGATTACTGAATCGCGTCAGCAAATGCTTCGCTGCTGCGAACAAATGCGAAGTGCGGGGTGGAAGCGCAAGTCTGAGCGCGGCTCGCTCCACGGCAGAGCCTGACGTTTCGATCCTTTCCGCGCTCATGCGAGCGAAGGGATTCAGACTTCATCGCCAGGCCGCCATGAACGCAAAGCTTCGCAAAGCCTGGCGGATAGGGGCTCGCGCTGCCGAACAGATGTCTTCGCAGCTTTTCGTCTACGCCAATCCAGAAAAGGGGCACTTGCGATTGGATTCAAGCAAAAGAGATGTGGAAGTTGGCTTGGTTCTGCTCGCTCTTTGACTGAGATTCAGTCCGAGGCTCGTACGCCACTTCAGCACCATTGCCGCGCCAATCAAAGCCCTTCACTGCGAAGCGCTTTGCGACACTTTGCGTCCTTAGCGACTCTGCGTTGAGTCCTTTCTTTCCTCATCCACTTGAGCGGTGGATCGGCGAATCTGAAGCCTGCTCTAATCGCGCAGTGGGAAGTCCAGGCCTTGCGGGATCGGCTTGCCGAGCAAGCGGCAAATCGCCGAGATTTGCCCCAGGTGCTGGAAGATGTGCGTCTGCGTGCGCATCACGATTTGCGCGGGGATCAGCTCAGCTTGATTGCCGCCGTAGGTCGTTTTCATCGCGCGGGCATTCAGCACTTCTTCGCTCGCTTCATTAATGTAGCGCTGCGTGCTGGCTGCCACCTCGCCTCGCCTGACGCGCAGGTCTGCTAGCGCAGGCGGAGGGCTGTCATCCATGTTCGGTATCGCCGCATCGGACGCGACCCAGATCCAGTATTCCTCTGCACCGATCAGGTGATCGAGTTGGGCGAGAATGCAGCCGGCGCCGAAGCCCTCAAGCTCGCGACGCAGCTCGTCGTCGCTGAAGGCCGCTAAGTGATCGCAGAACTTCTCCAAGCTTCGATGCGTGCGCGTGTGAATGTCGATCAGCGCAGCTTTGGTATACATCTGAGCTCCCCGCTCTCGTCTAGGGTTTCGCCATTGTTGATTGCGAAGCCTCCACAAAAGGTCTTTTCAACGCGAAGCCGCAGAGAACGCAAAGGCTCGCTAAGCCTGCCGGATCGGGCAATGCGTGGCACTGCGCCCTGAGTATTCCGCCGGGCAAAAACGCCTTCGTTGAGCCGATAAAGCATTCCCGATGAAATCGACGACGCTGGATCACATCGCCTTCTCTTTTCCTTACAGTCTTCCCCTAGGTGGAGGATGTTTTGCTGCGAGCACTGCGCGATGTCAGCGAACATTGCAGCATCCGACAGGCTTTGCGGCCCTTCGCGTTCTCCGCGCCTTGGCGTTGAACTCCGAATCCCCTCGCTCGCAGGAGCGCGAACAATGGCGATACCTTAGTCTAGTTCGCCCATCGAAAAAGACACGCCCCAGCGGGCTGTGACTTCGGTATGATCGCTGATCCTACCAGTTATGTTCCACCACTGCGGCTGCCTACGCGCACTACGCCGCAGCAGAGGAGTACACGATGAAAACGCTATTGATCAGCGCTGCCATGGCTTCAGCGCTTCTCTTCGTCGGCCAGAACACCAGCTTTGCCGAAGAGGGCGAAACGCCTGCGAAGGAAGGCGCGAAGGTCGCCGATACCGACAAGCCCGAAGTTGGCGATGATGCGGAGAAGGCCGTCGAAGACCCGAACGCTCATACGCGCAGCACCTACGACGCCTACATGGAATTGAACGCCAAGCAAAGCGCGATCTCCGCGAAGTGGTCTCCGAAGCTGCGCGAGCTTAGCGCTTTGGAAGACAAGACGGACTACAACGCTGCCCGCACCGAATACCTGAAGGAACTGAACGCCGTGCGTCCGCTGGTAGCCGCAGCCCGCGCAACTTTCGGCGAGGCATTCAAATCAGCGGATCTCACGCACTTTGACAAGAGCGAAGAGCGCAGCCTGCTGCTCGCCGGGCTTTACTACAACGCGACAGGCGAGTTGGAGTCTGATCCCCTCGCTGCCATGAACTACGCCAAGACCCTGCTCGATTGGTATCCGGACGCGGGCGAAGTTCGCACCTGCGTTACCTACGTTCTGCCCGTCGCGCTCTTGGCCGCTGGCGATCTGGAAGGCGCGGAAGAAGAGCTGACTGAGCTGATCGACGCGCACGAAGCGTACGCCGGCGACACCATGATGAACCTCGGCGACCTACTCGCCATGCAAGGCCGCTTCGAGGAAGCTCAGGAGCTCTACGCGCAAGCTCTGGAGACGAAGACCGCTGCGAATCCCAAAGATCGCACGATCAACTACCTCAACATGCGCATCGAGCTGATCGGCAAGACGGCGCCGAACATCGAGAGCGACTCATGGTTGGGCGGCGAGGCCAAGTCTCTCGCTGATCTGCAAGGCAACGTTGTGATGATCGACTTCTGGGCGACTTGGTGCGGCCCCTGCATCGGCTCGATGCCCGGTCTGATCAAGATGTACGACGAGCTCAAGCTGCAAGGCGTTGAGTTCTTGGGCGTGACGCGCTTCTATGCGAACGGCTATCTGGCTGCCAGCCGCGAAGAGCTGGAGAAAGGCGAGCGCAATGGCGAAAGCGTCAGGGATATGGATGAAGAGAGTTTCATGCAGCACCTGAAGGACTTCCGCCGCAATGTCGATGTGAACTACCCCTTCGTGGTAGGCGAAGCTGGCGATTTCTCGAAGTACAAAGTTACGGGAATCCCCAGCATGTTCGTTGTGAATCACGAGGGTGTCGTGACCTGCGCGATTGTTGGTGGTGGACGCAAAGCCGTGCTGAAGGCTGCGATCCATGCCGCAATTGAGGCCAAGGACGCGGCGGCAGCGAAGACCAACGCTGACTAGCGTTGCTCAAGCTGTTGGTGTGTGTGCGCTCCAGCCCGCGTAGCAATTCGCGGGCTGGTTGCGTAAAGGCTTAGCTAGATCTTCGCGATGAAGCCTTCGATCAGCTTCACCAGATTGACCGAAGCAAGCTTGCCGTTCGTTAGCGTCTCTTCGTGCGAAAGCTCGTCGCCGGAGAGTCCGGCCGCGAGATTCGTGATCACGCTGATTGCAGCAACTCGCATTCCGCAGTGACGCGCAACAATCACCTCGGGCACTGTGCTCATGCCAACGGCGTCAGCGCCGATCACCTGAAAAGCGCGAATCTCGGCAGGTGTCTCGAAGCTCGGGCCCGGCGTCGCAAGGTACACGCCTTCGTGCAGCTTGATGCCGAGCGCATCGCCAGCTTCGCGAATCGCTACGCGCAATTCCTGATTGTAGGCGTTGCCCATATCCGAAAAGCGCGGCCCAAAGGCATCGTCGTTCTTGCCCGTCAGCGGATTGCAGTTCAGGAAGTTGATGTGGTCCGTAATCTGCATCAGCGATCCCGGCCCCATGTTCTGGTGCAGCGAGCCAGCGGCGTTGGTGACGAAGAGCGTCTCGCAGCCCAAAAGCTTGAGCGCGCGCACGGGCGTCGTCAGCTTTTGCGGAGCGTGGCCTTCATATAAGTGCATGCGGCCCTGCATGACCGCGACTTTCTTGCCTTTGAGCGTACCCAGCACGAGCGTACCGGAGTGGCCCACGACCGTGCTCGCAGCAAAGCCGGGGATTTCGCCGTAAGGAATCTTGATCGCATCTTCAACCGCATCGGCTACCGCGCCCAGGCCTGAGCCGAGGATCAAGCCAACTTCAGCGCGAAAGCCTTGCGACTTCGCATCGATTGCTGCTAGCGCTTCACTGGGATGGGGAATGTGTTGTTCTTGGCTCATGGCTTCCTCCCCAGCAGCATCTCTGGTTTAAAGGAATGTGGCAGAAGTTCACCGATCGTGACGGTGTGGCGATGCCCCTCGGGGCCGCACAGGTAGACCGGAGTTTCAGCAGCGGCGAATTCGTTGATCTTTTGACGGCAGCCGCCACAGGGTGAGGCGAATCCCTCAACGTCAGCGATCACAAGAATCTCTTTGATCACTTTGTCTCCGCCAAGAATCATGGCGGAAATGGCGCTGGATTCAGCGCACTGGCTCAGCGGATAGGCTGCGTTTTCGACATTGCAGCCTGCGTAGACTGCTCCGCTTTCAGCGCGGATGGCGCTACCGACATTAAAGCGGGAGTATGGTGCATAGGCACTGTCCCGCGCTTTTGTGGCAGCTTCAAAAAGCTCGGCAATCGAATCTTCCATCGAACGAATCCTTGCGTCTCTCGAATCTCATCTCGTCGTGGCACGACGCGCAAGCCGGCGCTCTACAGCGCTGGAGTCACCAAATTCGCCACCGTCATGGGGATGCCTAAGCCTTCCCATTTCGACGATGTCTTCAAAATGGCGCGGAATGCAGTTGTTCTTCGCCCCCGCTATAATAATCCGCCGAAGTCGGCCTGACCCGCAGGGGGAAGCGCGCCACCCTACCTGATCTGCCATCTTGCCGCAACGATGCTGTGAGGAATCGGCCTGCTTGCAAAAAGTAGCGACTTGCTTCCGCTTGACAGGCTATGCAGCCTTGCGGATACTCAAAACTCACCTTCTTGCAGCCCATGTGTGTCAAACAAATCGCATGAGATGCTGATATCCAATTTGCGGCATTGAGCCGGGAGTGCGTTGTGGGTCTTTTCAAACGCGGCAGTGGCGACGGTGACCAACAGGTCAACGAAACCAGTACCATCGAGGACGTCAACCGATTCCGCCTGATCCGCAAGATCGCGGAAGGTGGCATGGGTGCCGTGTACGAAGCGATTCAGCTCGGCGCTGAGGGCTTTGAAAAGCGTATGGCGATCAAGACCATTCTTGAGGACTACACTCAGAATGAGGAGTTCGTCGATATGTTCATCGGCGAGGCCAAACTCGTCGCTGACCTGATCCATCAGCACATCGTGCAGATCTATCAGCTCGGCAAGTGGGGACGCCATTACTACATCGCGATGGAGTACATCCACGGCGTGAACCTCGAAGAGTTCATCGAGCGTCACCACCAGTTCAAGAAGCGCATTCCGACCGAAATCTGCGTGTACATCGCGTCTCGCGTCGCGCGCTCGCTCGAATACGCGCATCTGAAGCGCAACGCGATGGGCGAGCTGCTCGGCATCGTTCACCGCGACGTCAGCCCCAAGAACATCATGATTGAGGCCGAAGGCGTGGTGAAACTCACCGACTTCGGTATCGCCAAAGCGCGTAACATCATGAAGGACAAAGAGGGCGACGTCCTGATGGGCAAGGTGCAATACATGTCACCTGAGCAAGCCCAGTTCGAGCACACCGATGGCCGCTCTGACTTGTTCAGCTTGGGCGTCGTGCTCTACGAAATGCTGGCGGGTCGCAACATCTTCCAGGATGACGACACGCTGGTCTGCATCAATAACGTGGTGAAGAAGCCGATCCCGCCGATCAGCGACTACAACCCGCACGTCGATGAAAGCCTCAACGGCATCCTGCTCAAGATGCTGGAGCGTGATCGCGCTGGCCGCTATCAGCGTGCTGCTGACGTGGCGACGGATCTCGAGCGCTACATCTACTCTGGCGGCTACGGCCCGACCTTCAACACGCTGGCCGAATACCTGAAGCAGCTCTTCCCCAAGTTCCGCGCACCGCAGGTCACGGCCAACACTGGGCCCGCGCCAGGAGCAGCGCCAAGCGCAGACTAGATTCAATTGTCGATCAAATTTTTGATTCGAGTAGAGCGCCGACCCTCGTGTCGGCGCTTCCTATTTAAGTGCCGAAGTGGAGTTGAGGGGTTTGGATCGCATGACCCCACATCATCATCAATATCGGCGATCTGAATTGCAGAGAGGGGGAGAGTCAGTAGACTACCCCAATTCGTTTTATGCGGGCGGCGCACACGGTGCAGCTCGCGGCCCCTTGGGCGGCTCCTTGTAGTGAGGTTTTCGCGATGCTTCAACGTCGATCACTGTGGCTGTTGATGACAGCCCTGAGCGCTATCGTATTCGGTGCCCCACTGCTGGCCAGCGGGGGAATTGATGGCGCGACTGTCGATGCGTGGATGGCCATTCCCTTCGCGGGCATCTTGCTGTCCATCGCGATTACGCCGCTGGTTGCAGAACACTTCTGGCACCACAACTTCGGCAAGATCGCGTTGGGTTGGGCGATTCTCGGCGCAGGCATTCTCTTCGCGAGCTTCTCTGCGACTGCGACGATCTACGAGATCCTGCACATCGTGCTCCTCGACTACGTTCCCTTTATCATCCTGCTCCTCGGTCTCTTCACGATCGCTGGCGGGATTCGCATCAAGGGTACGCTGCGAGGCTCGCCCAAGCTGAACACAGCGATGCTGCTGATCGGCACGATCCTTGCGAGTTGCATGGGTACGACGGGTGCAGCGATGCTGCTGATTCGCCCCTTGATCCGCGCCAACGCATGGCGCAAGCGCAAGGTTCACCTTGTGGTCTTCTTCATCTTCTTGGTCGCGAACATCGGTGGCTCGCTGACGCCCCTCGGTGATCCGCCGCTCTTCTTGGGCTTCCTGCGCGGCGTTGAGTTCACCTGGACGCTCCAGCTTGTTGAAGAGATGGCGATCATGGTCGTCGTTCTCCTGCCGCTCTTCTTCATCATCGACACGATGATGCTGAAGAAGGAAGAGCAACAGACGCCTCCCGCCGAAGAAGGCGACACTGCTGAAAAGTTCGGCTTCGAAGGCTTGGCCAACGTTCCGCTGCTGCTCTGCCTGATCGGCGCGATCCTCCTGGGCTCGTTCCTCGGCAACACCTCCTTCAAGGATCAAGACAAGTTCGACGAGTTCAAGCCTGCGCTCGCCGCATGGCAAGAGAAGTCGGACCAGCACTTGGCTGCCCTGTCTGCCTTCTCTGAAGGCGAGTACAAAAAGTCTTATGACGCCTACGAAAAGGCTCTCGATCCCGAGCTGAACGCCAAGCTGCACCAGCATCCTGCTGCGCACGCGCATGACGATCATGCCGACGAGCACGATGGCGAGGAGCATGCTGAAGAGCATGACGCCGACGAGCAAGGCGATCACGATGACGAGCATGGTGCTGCTGCCCATAAAGATGATGGGCACGATGAGCACGACGGTCACGATCATGCCGCGCACGCTGATCCCTTTGAGACGACCAAGGAGCGCGCAATCGCTGCTGGGTTCAAGCCGGAAGACGCCGAGTACGTCGCTGGCGGTCCCGAGAAGCGCATGGCCGCTGTCCACGCCGCAATGGAAAGCAAGCCTTCTGAAGAAGAGGCTGCCGCTCTGCAGGCGCTGATCTTGCTCGACTTCCAGCGCTCGCTTGCGCAGACGAACTCTGTCCGCGCCGCGCAATCGCACGATGCCACGAAGGGCATCACGATGGCGATCGGTCACAATCACGTGACGGTTCCCTACGCCAACTTGGTGCGCGATCTGATCATTCTCTTGTTGGTCTTTATCTCGCTGAAGGTGACGGCCGATGAGTCACGTAAGAAGAACGGCTTCACCTGGTTCCCGATCGTCGAAGTTGCCAAGCTCTTCGCTGGTATCTTTGTCTGCATCATCCCTGCACTCAAGATGCTGCAAGCCGGCGTCGACGGAGCAATGGCAGGCGTTGTGAATGCTGTTACCGCGCCGGATGGCTCGCCCATCAACGCAGCCTACTTCTGGCTGACTGGCACGCTCTCGGCCTTCCTTGACAACGCGCCGACCTACCTCGTGTTCTTCAACACTGCTGGTGGTGATGCGCAATACCTGATGACAACTGGGCACGACACGCTCGTTGCTATCTCCTGCGGTGCCGTGTTCATGGGTGCGATGACCTACATCGGCAATGCGCCGAACTTCATGGTCAAAGCAATCGCAGAAGAGAACGAGATCAAGATGCCGAGCTTCTTCGGCTACATGGTTTGGTCCGTGGCGCTGCTGGTTCCTTGCTTTATCCTCATCACGTACCTGATCTTCTAAGATCAAAGAGTTGATGATGAGCGCACTACGCCCCGCGAGCTTTCTCGCGGGGCGTTTGCATGGGAGAATCAAAATGGATTTTCACGCACTTGGTGCAAGCGACTCAGCATCCGAGACTTGGAGCGACGCCGAACTGATCGCGCGCTTCGAGCGCCAAGACATCTCGCGCGACGCTTGGACTCACCGCGCTCACGTCCGCACTGCGTGGAACTACCTGCGCTCGCGCAACTTCGATGATGCGTGCGAGCGCGTGGCGGACGGCATTGCCAAGCTGAATTCGGCCAATGGAATTGATCCCGCGCTCTTCCACCTCAGCGTGACGATCGCTTGGCTCCGCCTCGTCGCCGATGCGGCAAAGCGCTTCGGCGCACACCAGAGTTCCATCGAGTTCCTCGCAGAGAACCCGCACTTCAACAGCTCGCGGCTGCTGAGGCTCTTCTATTCAACAGCATTGATTGAAAGCGACGAAGCCAGGTTGAGCTTCGTGCAAGGCGATATCACGGTTCTGCCCGGAGCCACAGAGCGTGACCGCAAATTGGCGTCCAGCGAATAGCCTAGTCCGGCAGTTTGCCGTAGAAGCCTTGCACATCGATGTGCGGAAGCTCGGCGCGGATGGATGAAACGATAGCGTCGATGGCCTCGTTCGGCAGCGGCGTGCATTGCGCCTCGCTCGGGCTACGCGCGATCGTGTACACCTGCACGAGGTGAATCCGCCCGCCGTTCATGGCAAGCCAGCGCAAGCGTTCGATGTAGGTCGCGATTTCCGTGCGGTCCGGCGCCTGGCCATCAAGCACGAAGAACAAGCTCTGAATCGTAATCTCACGCTTTTGCGCGAGCTTCTGCATGTTGTTCAGGCAATGCTCAAGCGAGAAGCGCGAACGGTTCACCTTCTGGAACCACTCTTCCGTGCCAGCATCAAGCTTGCACCAGATCTCGCTACGCGTATTCGCGAGCAGAGCCAAGCCCTCGCTCACGTGAGGCTGATGGAAAAGCGAAGCGTTGGTCAGCACGTTGATTGAGACTTCGCGGTTGATGTCGAGATCATGGCGCAAGTTGATCAATCGATCGATCACTTCAGGAAAGCCGCGAAAGCTCGTTGGCTCGCCATCGCCAGCCAGCGCGAAGTCGCGCACGCGGCGGTAATACTCAGGCGTAGAAGAAAAGCGCGGATGCTCCCAGAGCAAGCCCGACTGCGCGTCTTCAACGATCATGCGTACTTCGCTGATCAAGCCGCGAATATCGACTTCAGTGATGTCTGAGGGCGTAGTGCGATCAACTTGGCAGTAAGGGCAATCCCAGTTGCAGACCTTGTCTGGATTGAGATTCAGCCCGATGCTCAAGCCACGCGAGCGGCGAGAGATCACAGGATAGGCGAACTTCAGATCGTTGTACGTACGCGGATGGCTATAGAACTGTGTCGGCTGACCCATGGTCAAGCAACTCCCGATTCACTCGCCTCGCCCACTACCGTCTCGAACAACCGAAACCGTATTCTCTCATCTCAACGCAATATCAGGAAAAAGGTAGCACCTGATCTTTGCAAATCGGCAAAGCAGACCGGAAAACCGAGCCTGCTTTGCGCATTCATAGCATCTTTTCGCACCGTTGGCACACAAGCTACGCTTTGCACCATAATTTTGTTACGCAACGTGCAGGCCGCAAGCCTCAAGGTACTTGACCAAGCTCATGCCGCAGGGCTTGTCGTAGCTGGGAGCGCCAGCGCCCATAAACTTGACGCAGAGGCCGTGCGCGACGTTTTCTGGATCGTAGCTGCCAGCCAGATCGCAAAGCTCAAAGAAGCCGTGCTCCTGCGACTTGAACTGCTCTTGATAGCTGTTCGGCAGCGTCAGAATCAGCTTGCCGTCGTGCTGGCCGTTCTTGTCGTTCATGTAGGTGAAGCTGCTGACGCGATTCGCCAGCTCGTCGAGCGTCAGACCAGCGTCGAGCAAGAAGAAGCGATGCATCTTCCCGTCAATCACCTGACCAATCACTGCTTCGCCAAGCGAGCCATTGCCTTCGCCCAACGACTTCCAAAGGTTCTCGAAGTTCTCTTTGACGCTCATGCCCGCTCCTGCGCTGCTGACGGTTGGGAGATCCGCACGGGAATCCCCATGGAAATCGGTTGCGGCTCCGCTTTCGATCAAAATCGTAGCCGCGCGAATCATACCTGGATGTGCCGCTCGTTCCAGCCAGAGCGGGTTGATTTCTTGTCCGACTTACTCAGCGGTCAACGTGAATCCATCGCCCGCAGCAGCCCGCTGAATCACCGGTGGGACTCCACTGCGTCGCTCGGCTCTGTTGACTTGCGTTCCAGCATGCGCGCGTGCATCACCCCAGGTGTAGATTTCCTGCTCCATGATAGTGATGCGAAAGGCTGCACAGTTGTCCGCGTAAGCTGAGATCACAACCACATCGTCGAGCTGCCCTCTGGCCGTCATCACCGCGACCGGCGAGTTCGATGGCCGCGTGTCGCCCTTGCCGAGCTGGCCCTTGTCATTCGCACCCCAGGCGAACACTTTGCCGCCGCGATCAATCGCCAGCGTGTGCCTCGCGCCACCTTCAATCGAGTTGTAGCCCAGCGGAACTGACTGGATCTGCACAGCAGAAGTCTCGATCCCGCCTGCAGTACCGGTGCCGAGCTGGCCGTCTTCGTTCCAGCCAAAGCCAAATGCCTCACCATTCGCAACGATGTAGTGACTGTGCTTCAGCCCGGCTGAAATGGCGGTCGCGTTGCTCACGCGTGGCAGCATGATCGGCGTAGCTTGATCATTCGTGTTGCCTAGTCCAAGCTGGCCGTGAGAATTGCTCCCCCACACCCAAACCTGACCGCTCGAATCCAGCGCGAGCGCGTGAGATTCGCCCACGGCAATCGCACTGATATTCGAGAGCGAATTGATTCGATCCGGCAGGTTGCGATCCATGCCCGAAGCATCACCCAACTGACCAACATCGTTTGCACCCCAAGACCAAACTTCGCCGCCCGATGTGAGCGCAATGACGAAGTCTTCGCCTGCCGCAACTTGCGTAACGTTGAACACGGTGCTGACCGCAACCGGACGCGTGCGCAGCGTGTTGCTGCCGTCGCCGAGCTGGCCGCGCGAGTTGTTGCCCCACGCCACTAGCGCACCGGTGAAGGTGATGGCCAGCGTGAAATCCTTGCCGCACTGAATGTCGCTGAGCGCCTCGGTTGCCGAGACGAGCTCCGGATCATCCTTATCGAGCGTCGTGCCATTGCCAAGCTGGCCGCTACCGCCAACGCCCCATGCGTAAGCTGATGGGATCGTCGCGACGCCAACAATTTCAAAGCTGAACACCGGGCCGCCGACGCCAAGCGCGTCATGATTGAAACTCACCGTTGCGCGCAGCTCACCTGCTGTTGCGGACATGAAGCTCAGCACAATGTCGCGAGTCTCGCTTGGAGCGAGCACTTGCTGGCTGGTCCACGCCGTGAGCGTAAAGCTTGCTGCATCCGCTCCGGTCAGGGTTGGAACCTCAAGCGTCAGGTTCATCGCAGGCGCGGTGTTCGTCACGGTCAGCGTCACATCCATCGAGGGCATGGAGACACGTTGGCTGCCAACGTCCACCGCATCCGGGCCCATATCGCCGCTCGTAACAGCTGCTGCAGGGGCTGGAGGTTGCACTGTCATGGTCGGCGCTACGTCACCCAGCGCATCAACGCTGATACTCGTTGGAGTCGCCACACCGTTGAGATTGTGGCCGATGCTGATCGACGTGCTATCGGCGCCGAGCACCTGCGGACTGAACGTCAGATCGAAGCTCGTCGCAGCACCCGCTGCCACCGTCATCGAAAAGCCACTCGCATCGAGCGAGAAGCGCGGCGAGCTACCGACAAGCATCGGCGCCGTCAGCATCAGGTCAACACCACCGTTGTTCACGATGAAGTAGCTGATCGTGCCCATCGTTCCGATCGGAACGCTGCCCATATCAATGCTCAGCGGACCGGCCGTAAGATCGCCAATGAGCGTGCCGCTCGCGTCGCCTTCGCGCAGCTCAAAACCAGGCAGCGTGCTGCTGCCCGTGCCAACGAGCTTGATCAAGAAGGGCGATGGAACCGTACCAGCCGCGTTGTGCATGACTTCAACGTCCGCCTCGATCGCGCCAACAATGCTGGGATCGAAGGAGATCGTAAAGCTGGTCTCCATGTTCGCAGCCAAGGGCGAAACGAGCGAAGTCGTATCCAGCACGAACTCGCCGGGATTCATACCCGCAAGCGTCGGCGGATCGATCGCAATGTCAACCGTTCCGTGATTCACCAGAACGATCGTGAGCGGAGCGCTCGCGCCTGCGTTCACGTCTTGCGAGGCGAACACGCGCCCATCCATCGCGGGCAAACCGCTGATGATTTGCGGCCCAGTAGCGCTGCCTTCGCGAACATCGATCGTGCCAACACCAACGCCGGTGACGTTCACAATGAAGGGCGAAGTCGTCGTTGCGTTGTCGTGCGTGAAGCTGACGTTCGCGAGCTTCGTGCCAGTCGTGGCAGGATCGAAGGCGACGCTGAAGGTCGTCTCCGCGTTCACGGCAAGCGTCGTTGAGAAGCTCGACACATCGAGCGTGAAGTCGCCGTTGCCAGTTCCGCCGAGCACGGGGGCAGTCAGCGTGATGTCTGTTTGGCTGTCATTCACGAGCGTGAAAATCTGCGGGCTGCTTGCACCGCTGCTCACGACCTGTGAGCCGAAGTCGCGCAAGCCGCTCGCTGCATCGTCGCTCATGATCTGCGTGCCGGTCGCGACATCGCCTTCATAAACAGTAAGCACGGTCGGGTTACCTTCGCCGATAATCGAGAAGGTCGTGGTTGATCCAGCTCCGCCAACGCTGTGCGTCACGCGAATCTCCGCAGCTTTTACGCCAGCGGATTGAGGCGCGAAGCTCACGCTAAAGCTCTGCTGCGCGCCGGGGGCGAAAGTGCCGGGCACAATCGACGTTGCGTCGAGCGCAAAGTCGGCGGCATCCGTGCCAATCAGCTCCACCGAATCGAGCATGAAATTGCGGCCACCGCGATTCTCAATGATCACCGTGAGCGAAGCAGAGGTATCACCGACAGCCAAAGCACCGAAGTCGCGCGCGCCTGTGGCAGCGCCGCCATCTTGGATCGCAATCGTGTCGACTGCGTTCTCCCACAAAACGATCACCGCGGGATTCGGCTTGGTTTTACCACCCGTGCTTTCACAGCCTGAGGCTGCCACCATCAAGGTCAGCAGAACCAGCAGAGTTCCCCACGCTTTATCAACACGCTTCATTTTGGTCATAGTTCGCACCTCTTGAGATGTCCCTTCACCTGTGGGACGCGCCAACCGGAGAGCCAACAGGCTCCCTCAGGCGGACCTAACAGGATACACCTTGTGATCAATCACTCCAACCGGATTCGCTGGGGAGTGTCAGATACTTTTGTGGAAAAGCCTTGTAGCGTAGAGAGTCACTGCTAACCTGCGGCGGATGGAAAAGCCAACGATGAGTCTATTGAGCCTTCTACTCTGCGCCTGCGCGGGATAGTTGTGCTGTAAAGATCGTTTATGCGCACACTGCCCCGCTCGCTGCGGGGTTTTTCGTTTTACGGGGCGCAAACGAGACTTTGGGAATTTTGTGCAACATCTGAGGCGCGGATTTCTGCGCCTGTCAGAATCCGCGACTGCATCGAGCGATGCGATCCACCAGCAGGGGTCGGCTTCAAGCCTGACGAATTCCATCTTCCGTGTTAGAAGCGCCAGCCGCGCAGGATGATTGGAAGCGATAGAGAGCGACGAGGAAATCATGACGACGACCACCAACGAAGCGGGCAGCGAAGAGCAAACTCACGGCTACCCCTTCTCTGAAATCGAGCCCAAGTGGCAGAAGCACTGGGACGACGCCAAGCTCTTCGAGCCGGGCGATGACGATGATGGTCGCGAGAAGTTCTACGCGCTCTCGATGTTCCCCTATCCGAGCGGCGCACTGCACGTCGGTCACTCGCGCAACTACGCGCTGATTGATGCCGTCGCGCGCTTCCGCCAGCAGCAGGGATACGCCGTCATCAACCCGATGGGCTGGGATGCTTTCGGTCTGCCCGCAGAAAACGCCGCGATCAAGACGGGCATCCACCCGACCATCCCAACCTTA
>Ga0213866_10000456_pt1 | contig 32999 bp, 36 predicted proteins | sample PICome_11_FD_160079 | JGI IMG/M metagenome (GOLD analysis project Ga0213866, IMG submission 160079) | Coastal seawater microbial communities near Pivers Island, North Carolina, United States - PICO284 | ecosystem: Environmental > Aquatic > Marine > Coastal | place: USA: North Carolina... | reverse complement strand
TCCTGGTGATCAGCTTCGGCGGGTGCGTAGGCAGTAGGTGGTAAGCCGGATCGATGCACGCTTGTCGCGGACGACCCGGTCGAGGTCGCCGATCGGCGCGGCGATGTCGATCAGAGCGGTCGACGCCATGAGTCCAAGCAAGTGGCAACGATCTGAGGAGCCGCTCATAGGCCCTGTCTTGATACGTCCCTAGCTCACCCTCGAGGCGGAGGCGACGTTCAGATGCGAAGGGAATGAACGACCCACTCAAGCAGCCACGACAGGTAGTCGTAGAGCTGCATCGCCGTCAACTCGTCACCCTCGTCGTCGTCTCCGTCGGGTGGCTCGCTGGCGTCAACCGCATTGTGCTCGGCGGCGAGGTGATCGTCGTCATCAGTGACGTCAAGGATGGTGCCGAGCACGACTCGAACGGCGTTGATCGACTGCATCAAAGCGATCGTGTCGGCTTCGGCGAACCGATCGGGGCCGCCTGGTCCGAGCAGTGCATCGGCCGCATCGATTTGAGCGAGTCGACTCGTAATCAGGTCGTCACGCATGAGTCGGCGGTACTCGGCCTCTTTCTCTTCGTCGTCGACGTAGACGGGTGGAAAAAGCCGGGTGAGTGGTGGCCGATCGAGGTCACCATTGCGCAAGAGCGAGCGCAGCTCGCCGAGTAGGTGGGCGACCACTTCGCGTTGGTCGGCGGGAAGGTTGAAGACCCAGCTCCTTGTGTCGGCGCTGTCGTCGATCGCCTCGATCGGTGCCGGAAATGGGTCGGCCGGGCCGGTCATGCGCCCTCGTCGTGCTCCATTGTGGCCCACAGCGAGTGCTCGTGGAGTCTGAACACATGCATCTCGCACTCTTCTCGGTTGCCAGACGCAACGACGGCTCGACCTTTGTGGTGGACATCCAGCATGAGTTTGGTCGCCTCCTCCGTCGAGTAGCCGAAGAGTTTCTGGAACACGTGGGTGACGTAGCTCATGAGGTTGATGGGGTCGTTCCACACGAGCACGATCCATGGGCTGTTGGACGAGGGGGCATCGTCGAGATCGGATTCGTCGGCGCGAACCGGCTCCAGTGTGGTCGGCACTCCTCCAGTATCGCCCCGTGCTCCGTAGGTCACACCCGATCCGGCCGCTCGGCGACGGCTGGAGCACTCTGCGCCCGTACGATAGACGGTCATGTCCGTCGGCTCCCGCCCTCTGGTTCCGTCGCGTCTCGCGCAGGGCGGCGGCGCGCACGGGAGTGGCCGCACTGCGACCACGGTGGTTGGCGCCTATATCTCGTTGATGAAGCCGCGGATCATCGAGCTGCTACTGATTACCACTTTGCCCACCATGGTGCTCGCCCAGCAAGGGTGGCCGCCGACGAGCCTGGTGATCGTAACTCTGGTCGGCGGCACGCTTTCTGCTGGTGGGGCCAATGCGGTCAACATGTACGTCGACCGTGACATAGATGCGCTTATGGAGCGCACGGCAGGGCGGCCGCTCGTCACCGGCGCTATCGCCCCGCGTAGGGCCTTAGCGTTTGCCGTAGCGCTCCAGGTCAGTGCGTTTGCGGTGCTCTGGTGGGGTGCCAACCTGCTCGCTGCAGTGCTAGCGCTATCTGCCGCGGCCTTCTACGTGGGTGTCTACACGCTGTGGCTTAAGCGCACCAGTCGCCAGAACATCGTCATCGGTGGCGCAGCAGGAGCTGTGCCGGTGTTAGTCGGCTGGGCGGCGGTTGAGAACTCGCTCAGCTGGACCCCATTGCTGCTCTTCGTTCACATGTTCCTCTGGACGCCGCCCCATTTCTGGGCCTTGGCAGTCAAGTACGCTGATGACTACGCCGCAGCCGACGTGCCGATGCTGCCCTCGGTGGCCCCGCTGCCCCAAGTGATCCGCCAGATGATTTCCTACACGGTGGCGCTCGTGGCCGTGTCACTGGTGTTATGGCCGGTCGCCGATCTCGGTTGGATCTACGGCGCCGCAGCGATCGTGCTCGGCGCCATGTGGATCGGTGGCAACATCTGGCTCGGCCGGAACGCCACTTCGGCCGGTGCTATGCGGTTGTTCGGGTTCTCGATCACGTACGTCACCGTCCTCTACGGGGCGATGATGGTCGACGTGTTTGTTACCCACGGCGTGTCGTGATCTTGCGCGATTGCGCGCTTGAATTTGGCGAATCGCGAGTGAATTCACTCGTTTCGTCCGCGTGCAAGTAGTCTCGCAGCGTCGTCTTTCGGCTTTTGCCGTGGTGCCGCCGTGCCCGCGGTTTGGTGTCGATCGGCGCATGCAGTAGGCACACGAGATTCAGTGAGTCCCAACCACACATGACCACCATCGATTCCAGCCCTGAGCAGGCGGCGGGGTCGTCGACCATCGAGCGGCTTCTCGCCACCGACGCCGACTGGCTCTCGTCGACCGACTCCAAGAAGACCGGACGCCTCTTCGTTGGCGCTGGCCTGCTCGGCCTTCTCGCCACCGTCGTAGTCAACATCCTCGTGTCGATCGAACGGCTCGACGGTGCTGATGTCGCTCTCGACGCCGATGCCTGGGTTCAGCTGTTCAGTGCGCAGCGCTTCGGCCTGATCTTCGGTTCTGCCCTTCCTATCGGCATGGGGCTTGCTCTAGCGGCTGTGCCACTTCAGGTCGGCGCTCGCTCGATCGCCTTCCCGCGTTTGGCCCAGATGGGCTTTTTCATGTGGTTTGGTGGCTTCGTGCTTGCCTGCGTCGCCATCATTAGCAATGGAGGCTTCGGCGGCGACCCGGACATGGTCGATCTCTTCCTTGCCGCCCATGGCCTGATGGTGCTCGGCCTCGTGGCCGGTGCGGCCTCAATCGTCACCACCGTGCTCACCACACGGGCCCCCGGAATGACGATGCGTCGAGTGCCGTTCTTCGCATTCTCCTGCTTCATTTACGGCATTGGCCTGCTACTGACACTGCCGGTGTTGCTCGGCTCACTCGTGTTCCTTTTCGTCGATCATCGCAGCGGCGAAGGCCTACTCTTCGCTGACGGTGTCAGCGAGTATGCCCAATGGGCGTTTGGTCAGCCGACGTCGTTCCTGTACGCCCTGCCCGTCATCGGCTTATTCGCCGAAATGCTGCCGGTCACCTTCGCCAAGCGCACACCGTTCCGGGGCCTCGTGTTCGGTGGGCTGACGCTCGTCGGCATCGCTGCCCTCGCCGGCGCAACCCAGCAGACGGCGTTCGAGGTGCCGTGGGCCGGCTCGCAGCTCTACGTCGGGGACTCCGACGATGTCGCCACCAAGCTGGGCGATCTCGTGCCGTGGGCGCTGTTCCATCTCTTGCCTCTACTCGGGGCAGGCATCGTCCTGCTCATGGCTTTGTTCTTGGCGAAGCCCGAGAAGGGGGCCAAGGTTAACTTCACTGCTGCATTCCCGTTTGCGGTGTTTGGCTTCTCCATGGTCCTAGTCGGCATGGCCGGTGCAGCGCTGCTTCCGATCGTTGATCTCGGCCTTCTTGGCACGGTGTTCGACGAAGCGGCGCTCGTCTACGTGGTCTACGGCCTGGTGCTCGGAGCTATGGGGGCGATGGTCTACTGGTCCCCCAAGCTGTGGGGTGTTGAGGTTGATCTCAAGGCTGTCGCCCCACTCTCGGTCCTCGGGCTTATCGCAACAATTGCGGCAAGCTTCCCGCACTACATTGCGGGGTTTTTAGGCCAAGAGGCCGGATTCACCTACGCCGATTCCGATATGCAGATTTGGAACGTCATCGTGCTCGCAGGCCACGTGCTCATGGCGCTCACCGTTCTAGCGTTCATCGGCCTGCTCGCCAAGACCGTGTTCAGAGATGACGTTGAGTCGCTTGCCGACGATCCGTTCGATGCCCACACCATCGAGTGGGCCACCACATCACCGGCGCCCGCAGATAACTTCGTCGACGTGCCGATGATTACTTCGGCTGAACCGCTGCTTGACGCCAAGGAAGCCAACCGAGTCACCGAGGGGAGCGACAGCTGATGGAAGCTCTACCCGCCGGCCCTGCCCCGGCGCCCCGGAACCAGATTGTCGCCGGGGCCACGATCGCCTCGGTTGCCATCTTCATGCTCACCGGGGGCATGCTCGGGGTCTGGGCACTTGAGCGTCGCGAGGCGATCGATGCCGGAGGCTCGTGGTTGCCGAGCGGTGTCGTTATTCCCGAGGTGCCCTCGAACGTAATGCTCATTGCCTTCCTCGGGATCCTGTCGTTCGCTCATTGGGCGCAGTGGTCGGCTAACCGCGACGACCGGCCCCACACGATCTTCGCTCTCGCAGCGACGGCGTTCGTCGGCGTGCTGGTGCTTAACGCCCAGTTTTACATTTACAGCCAGATGGACCTCGGGGTTGCCGACGGCCGCTACGGCTCAATGTTCTACGCAGTCACCGGCGCCTTCTGCACGCTCATGATCGTCGGCGTCGTGTTCACACTGGTGGCGTTGTTCCGCTACCTCGGTGGCCGCACCAACGAGCGCGAGATCCTCGCTGCCCACACCGTCATTTGGTACGCCCTCGGCTTGGTCTACTCGGCCATCTGGTTCGTCGTCTACGTCACGAAGTGAGTCACAGGGACTGATGTTCACCACCGGATCCAAGACCCTCATCGGCGCCACGACGTTCGCCGTCATTGCCGCCATCGCCTACGGCATTGCTCAAGACGGTGTCCGCGGCACGGTCGGCCTCGTGTCGGCTGCCGTGGCGCTCGGGACGCTCGCAGCGCTCAACGCAACGTTGCGTGACTCCAACGTCTTCGTCGATGACCCGACCCCGGTCGAGACCACTGCGGCAGCTCAGCGCCGAGCAGGCGCAAGCGCCTGGCCGTTGGGCTTCGCCTTCGGTGCGGTCACGATCGTCGTTGGCCTGGTCACGTATCAGCCGGTCTTTGTCATCGGCGTCGCTATCGTCCTCGCCGCGGGGGCCGAATGGGCAGTGCAGGCTTGGGCCGAGCGAGCCTCCGACGACCCTAAGTGGAACGCCGCCGTTCGTGGACGTCTCACCCACGCCCTCGAGTTCCCGCTTGCCGGTGCGATCAGTGCTGGCGTCATTGTGTTCGCGTTCAGCCGCGTCATGCTGTGGCTCGCCTCGAAGACCAACACCACCGTCGCGTTCAGTGCGCTTGCCACGATCGTGCTCATTGTTGGCTTCACGTTTGCCAGCCGCCGTGGCGCCAAGGCCGGTGCCATCGGCGGCGTGCTCGCCATCGGCGGCATCGCCATCTTGGCGGTCGGCACCGCTGCGGGCCTTGATGGTGAGCGCGAGATCCCGGTGTTCGAGACTACCTCGCTCTGGATGCAGGAGGCCAACGAGCACCCAGAGGAGTACGCCGAGGGCGCTGAGAAGGGCAAGCACCCTGAGGGGTTCATCTGCGAAAGCCCCGAGAAATTCCCTGAGGCGGACAAGAAGGCCAGCCAGACCGTGTCGCTCAAGGCCAACGTCGTGACAATTGTGCTTACCCCTGAGGGTGGACTTGCCTTTGATGTTCCGGGTGCGACCGAGGAGAATCCGGCCGGCATCACCATCCCGCGTTCGAACCCGACGAACTTCATTTTCAAGAACGAGTTCAACGACGATCGTCGCCTTTCCGTCGACTTCGGCATAGACGATGACGGCTTCCGCGAAATGGAGTGCACCCCGTTGGTTGAAGAGACCGGCAGCCAAGTCCTCACCCTCACGGTCAGCCGCCCGAGCTTCGCTGCGCAGGGCGTCGATAACGGCACGACTGACGACGCCGGTGACTACTGGTTCTTTGTCCCCGGCGTCGACACCGCCAAGCTCCGACTGTTGGTGCCCTGAGCCGCGGCAGCACGATGGCAAATCACGATCGAACGAGAATGCCCCACCGCAAGACTGGAACTAGCGTGAAACCCGTGAGCACTTCCACCCGCCGCCGCAAGGGGCTGCGTGTCGGCGCGTTCGCTGCGATTGGCCTCTTTGGAGCCGGCTGTGCGCAGAACGCCCCACAAGACACCTGGGACCCCGCTGGCGAGAACGCCCAAAAGATTCACGACCTTCAGTGGCCCGTGTTCGCCATCGCTGGCGTTGTCGGCGTCATTGTCCTTGCGGTAATCGCTTTCGCCGTGTTCAAGTTCCGCGACCGCGGACAGCCGATTCCCGAGCAGACCCACGGTAAGCCCAAGCTCGAGATCGCCCTTACTATTCTTCCAGCGCTCATCCTCATCGGCGTCGCTGTCCCCACGGTCGGCACGCTCATGGCGCTGAACGAGACCAACGACACCGAGTGCGTTGTCAATGTCACAGGACAGCAGTGGTGGTGGGAGTTCGACTACCCGGTCCAGGACGGATGTGGTGGCATCGATTCGCCGATCATTACCTCGGGGCAGATGGTCATCCCGGCTGACACCAACGTCCTCATTCGCGGCACCAGTCGTGACGTCATCCACTCGTTCTGGATCCCGCGCCTCAACGGAAAGCGCGACATGGTTCCGGGTCGCATCCACACACTCCGAATGCAGGCTAACGAGCCCGGTATCTACGCCGGTCAGTGTGCTGAATTCTGCGGTCTCTCCCACGCCAACATGCGCATGGAGGTCGCCGCTCTGAACGACGCGGACTTTGAGGCGTGGAAGGCCAACCAGCTCGCCGACTACGAATCACCCACCGACGAGTTGGCGCTGCGCGGGGAGCAGACCTTCATTACGAACTGCTCGCGCTGCCATCAGGTCAACGGTCTCACCGATGCCGAGGGCGAACTTGTCGTGTCTCGACCCGACCTGCAGGTCTACTCGGGTGCAGCGCCGAACCTCACGAATTTGATGACCCGAAACACCTTCGCAGGCGCCACATGGGACCTAATCGACCCGCAGCGCCGCGCTGAAGTGTGGGAAGCAACCCCCGAAGAGTTCGGCGATTTGTATCTCGAAGGAGTCACGTCCTCCACCCTTAACTCGGTGGATCTCCGCGAGTGGCTGCGCAACAGCCCCCAAAAGAAGCCCATGTACGCCGAGCCCGGACGTCTCGAACAGACCGACGGTCTTGTCCGTGGCATGCCCTATCTGGCCCTCAGCGAGGACCAGATCGATGAACTGATCGCCTACTTGCTCGAGCGCAAGTGAGCTGACAAGGACACGAGATGGCAATTATCGAACGCCCCACCGACACCAGCACCGAGGCCGTTGCCTACGAGCGGCCTCCGGTCACGGCTACGTCTTCGTACGGCTATCTGCGCCGCCCGGTCGAAACAACCGGATGGCGCAGCTGGGCTTTCACGGTCGATCACAAGAAGATCGGCATTATGTACGGGGTCACTGCAATGGTGTTCTTCGTTGTCGGCGGCCTCGAAGCATGGCTCATCCGCCTTCAGCTTGCCTCGCCCGACGGCACAGTGCTCAGCGCCGACAAGTACAACCAGATGTTCACGATGCACGCCACCACCATGGTGTTCCTCTTTGTGATGCCGATGGCGGCTGCGTTCGCCAACTACATGATCCCACTACAGATCGGGGCCCGAGACGTGGCGTTCCCGCGTCTCAACGCGCTGTCGTTCTGGGTGTTCCTGTTTGGTGCGATCTTCATTAATTCGTCGTGGTTCCTCGGCGGTGGCGCCGACGGTGGCTGGTTTATGTACGCCCCGAACTCAGATGTGCCGTTCTCACCGTCGAACGGCGTCGACTTTTGGGCGCTCGGCCTGCAGATCACTGGTATCGCGTCGTTGGTCGGTGCGGTCAACCTGATCGTTACCTGCCTAAATATGCGGGCGCCCGGCATGTCGCTGATGCGTATGCCGATCTTCACTTGGATGGCCATGGTTGTGCAGTTCCTGCTGCTCTTTGCCATGCCAGTTATCACGGTGGCGCTGTTTCTGTTGATCTTCCAGCGCAATTACGACGCGACCTTCTTCTCGGTCGAAGCCGGCGCTGACCCTCTGCTGTGGCAGCACCTCTTCTGGATTTTCGGACACCCTGAGGTGTACATCATCGTGCTGCCGAGCTTTGGCATCATCTCCGAAGTTCTTCCGGTGTTCTCGAAGAAGCCGCTGTTCGGATATCCGTTCGTCGTGTTCTCGGGTGCGGCTATCGGCTTCGTCGGGTGGGGTGTGTGGGCGCACCACATGTTTGCTTCCGGCCTGGGCCCCGTGTCGGTCGCCGTTTTCTCCGTCGCCACGATGGCCATCGCGGTTCCGACCGGTGTCAAAATCATCAACTGGACCCTCACCATGTGGGGCGGAAAATTGCAGTTCACCACCGCCATGCTGTTTGCGGTCGGCCTCATCGTGCAGTTCACGATCGGTGGTCTGTCGGGCGTCACCCACTCGGTCGCTCCGTCTGACACGCAGCAGACCGACACGTACTACATCGTGGCCCACTTCCACTACGTGATCTTCGGTGGTGCCGTTCTCGGTCTGTTCTCGGGAATGTACTACTGGTGGCCGAAGGTCTTCGGCCGCCAACTGAAGGAGGGCCTGGGCAAGTGGAACTTCTGGCTCACCATCATCGGTATGAACATGACCTTCGGTCCGATGCACATCGTCGGCCTACAGGGACAGCCCCGCCGCATGTACGTGTGGACTGAGGCGCGAGCAGGTGAAGGCTTCTTCAACATTGGATTCTGGAATCGCATCGCCACGATCGGCACGTTCGTGCTGTCGCTCGGCGTGCTGCTTTGGATCGTTAACGTCGGCGTCACCCATTGGGGCAAGCGCAAGTCGCCCACCGCCCCGCTCGATCCGTGGGATGCCCGCTCGCTCGAGTGGCTTACCACCAGCCCTCCGAAGCCGCACAACTTCGACCGCACTCCGACAGTGCATGCGCTCGACGAGGTCTTCCACCGCAAGTACGAAGACGTCGGCGAATCCACCGACGAGGGCGTCGTCCAGCACGAGTACGTTCAGCGTTCCACCCTCGAAGACCTCGTGGCCGAGGAAGAGGCCAACGCCGACGCTCATATCCACCTGCCAGCACCGTCCTACTGGCCGATCGTCTTGGCCTTCTCGCTACCGGTGCTGGCCTACGGCGTTATCTACAGCACGTGGCTCATTGCCGCTGGTGGCGCCATCGCCGTGATGGCTCTGTTCGGCTGGGCGCTCGAACCAGCCGACGCGGAACCTACTGACTTCGATCCGCCGTCGGACGAAGGCAACGACCCGTCGAGCAAGGAACTCGCTCATGTCTGATGTCGTCAAGGAAACCGTCGGTGAAGCGGTCGACATCGTTGAGGACCGCGCTCCCAGTGAGCGGGATCATGCGTCGTCGGCCGACCACGATCTGCATGACAGCGACGAGCACTCTCACCACACGTCGCTTGGTATCTCGAATACCAAGTTGGCGATGTGGCTCTTTCTTGGGTCGGAGTGCCTCCTCTTTGGCGGACTCATCTCGACTTACATGCTGTACCGCAACCGCACATCGGGCGACGTCGGCCCCGATCAGCTGTGGGACATCCCGTTCACGTCTGCCTCGTCGTTCGTGCTGCTCATGTCATCGCTCACCATGGTGCTCGCCGTGTCGGCGGCTGGTCGTGGCGACGATCGCAACACCAAGATCTGGATGGGCTCTACTGCTGCGCTCGGCGGCCTGTTCCTCGCCGGCCAAGTGTACGAATTCACGGTTTTCTACCGTGAGGGCCTCGGTTACACCGACAGCCTATTCGCCTCAAGCTTCTACACGCTCACCGGCTTCCACGGCGTCCACGTGGCGGTCGGCATCATCATGTTGCTCTCGACCTTGGCTATGCTCGCCAAAGGCAAGATCTCAGGCGACAAGGCCGAGACCGTTGAGATGGTCGGTCTCTACTGGCACTTTGTCGACGTCGTGTGGATCCTTATCTTCACGCTTGTCTACCTCATCCCGGCCTGATTAGGAGATGGTGATGTCCGACACCACGATCGAATCGACCGACGCCGCCGAACACGAAGACGCTGGCGTCCACGCGGGCCACGGTCCGAGCGACTCGTTCTTCATCAAAACGGCACTCGTTCTTGCGGCGATCACCGCCCTTGAGGTCGCTGCGAGCTACATCGAACTCGGTGTGATGTTCCTGCCGATTTTGATTGGGCTTATGCTCATCAAGTTCTTCGCCGTAGTGCTCATCTTTATGCACGTTAAATACGACACGAAGATCTTTGGCCAGATGTTCTGGATCGGGCTCTCACTCGCTTTCTTCGTCTACTTGGTGATGCTGCTCACCTTCCAATTCTTTCTTAAGTAGGAGGGCGCGGGTCACACCGCTCGGGAATGTCCTGCGTTGTCGTCGCGCGTAGCATCAAAAGGTGATGTTGTCGCAGTTAGAGAGTGACGAGGTTGCTCTCTCGCCATGGGACTGGGAGTTGCATCCCGAGGTCTGGGTGTTGGTTGCGTTCCTGACGGGGGCGTACATCTACGCGGTGCGCATCATCGGGCCGAAGGCTGTACCGGACGGCGTTGAGCCCGTCAGCAAGAAGAATAAGTGGGCGTTTGGGTTCGCCATGGCGACGCTATGGATCGCTTCAGATTGGCCCATGCATGACATCAGTGAGGAGTACCTGTACTCGGCTCACATGCTCCAGCACATGATGCTGAGTTTCTTCCTTCCGCCGCTCGCACTTCTCGCCACGCCGCCATGGCTGGCGCGTGTCCTCGTCGGTGAAGGCAAGCTCTACGAAGTAGTCAAATTCATGGCCAAACCGGTCATCGCCGGTGTGTCGTTCAACGTGATCATCATGATCACCCACATCCCTCTCATGGTGAACGTGTCGGTTCAGAACGGCCCGCTCCACTATGCGTTGCATTTCCTCGTCGTCATGTCGGCGCTACTTATGTGGACGCCCGTTTGCGGCCCCATTCCCGAGTTCCAGATCGGTCCGGTCGGCAAATGCATCTACCTGTTCCTCATGTCGGTCGTGCCGACCGTACCGGCTGCGTGGCTCACTTTTGCCGAAGGTGTGGTGTACAAGGAGTACGACGTTCCAGTTCGTGTGTTCGGCTGGTCGGTCGAGGTTGACCAGCAGCTTGCCGGTGCGATCATGAAGACTGCCGGGGGCATCTTCCTCTGGACGATCGTTGTCACCATCTGGGTCCGCCACGTCTACGGGGCCTACAAGATCGATCAGAGCTACCGGCGTGGCCCGGGTAACCGCTTCCCTGACGCCGAGGTCAGTCACGCCGATGATGCTCCGCTTACTACGGCCGACGTCGAAGCCGCCTTCGCCTCGAGTCGGCCACGGTCTGAGCCCGCCGTCGACAACTGACTCCAGAGTTGATGCAGGTTGGTGGATAGCCTCGGGGCGTGATTGACCAACGGCTGCTCCGGACCGACCTCAACGGCATCACCACCGCACTGGCTCGTCGATTGCGTCCCGCCATCCTCGACGATTTGGCTCACGCCGCACGGCTCGATCGGCGGTTGCTCGACATCACCCACGAGCGCGATCAAATCCGCTCTCGGGTGAACACCTTGTCGAAAGAGGTCGGCGTCCTCCGGCGCGACGGGAAGATTGCGGAGGCTGAAGCACTTCAAGCTGCATCAAAGGAACTCGGCGCGACCGAGAAGTCGCTCGCCCAGGAGCACGAGGAGGTATCGGCGGCCCTGCGCGACGTTCTGCTTTGCATTCCGAACGTGCCGCACGTGGACGCCCCCGATGGTGGGAGTGATGCCGACAATCCCATCGTCGTTGAGCCAATCGGCGTTCTCGACGAGTACCCCGAATACCTCCGCCAGCCACACTGGGAGACTGCTGTTGAGCTTGGCATCCTCGACAACGAGCGCGCAGTGAAGATTTCGGGTGCGATGTTCACCATGCAGCGCGGCGCTGGGGCCACCCTGGCGCGGGCGCTATGCCAATTTGGCCTCGACCGGAATGACGACGTCCACGAGGAGATTCGCCCACCCTCACTTGTCACTACGGCCACGCTCACCGCCACCGGACAGCTCCCCAAGTTCGCCGACGATGCGTACGCGATCGAGCGTGACGACCTGTGGTGTGTGCCTACCGCCGAGGCGTCCCTCACCTCGCTGTTTAACGACGAGATCCTCGACGACAACGAGCTACCGATTCGCGTCATGGCCTACAGCCCGTCGTTCCGGCGAGAAGCCGGATCGGCGGGTCGAGACACGCGTGGCATGCTGCGGGCTCATGAGTTCGACAAGGTTGAAATGCTGGCGTTCTGCACGGCCGAGCAGGCGCCTGACCTGCTCGACGATATGGTTCGGCGAGCTGCATCTGCGATGGCTGATCTCGATCTGCCGTACCGAGTGATCGAGATTTGCACGGGCGACATGGGGCAGAGCCACCATCGCAGCTTCGACGTCGAGGTGTATGCGCCAGGCGCCGACGACTGGCTCGAGGTGAGCTCGGTCAGCTGGTTCGGTGACTATCAGGCTCGGCGCGGGAACACGCGGTTCCGTCGCCACGACGCCGACGGCAAGCCAATTAAGGGCACCGAATTCACGCACACGCTCAACGGGTCCGCCCTCGCCGTGCCCCGTGTGTGGGCAGCGATTATCGAGAACCACCGTCAGCCCGACGGATCCGTGAGGATCCCGGAGGCACTCCATCCCTACATGCGCGGCACTACGGTGATCGGGCCGTCATGAACGAGTCGATCCGCGATCGGCGAGTCCAGTACGAAACCGCTGGCCTCGACGTCGGCGACGTCGACGCAGACCCCGTTGTGCAGTGGCATCGCTGGCATCACGAAGCGATGTCGGCTGGGGTGGCCGAGCCGAATGCGATGACGGTCGGCACGACCGGACTCGACGGTATGCCCGATGCTCGGATTCTCCTCGCTCGCGGCGTCGACGCCGACGGCATCGTCTTCTATACGAACTACAACAGTGCGAAGTCTGGTCAGCTTGACGCTGCGCCGACAGCCGTCGCCGTCTTCGCCTGGCTTGACCTCTACCGGCAGGTCAGGGTGCGGGGCCGAGTTCGGCGTATGCCGGCTGCCGAGAGCGACGCCTATTTCGCAAGTCGTCCGCGGGGGAGTCAGCTGGGTGCTTGGTCGTCGCCGCAGAGCGAGGTCATCGCCGACCGCTCGATGCTCGACGACGCCGTGGCCGCCGCCGAAGCCCGCTTCGACGGCGTCGACGAGATCCCACGCCCCGAATTCTGGGGTGGCTGGCGTCTGCTGCCCGACACGTGGGAGTTCTGGCAGGGCCGGCCGTCCCGCCTCCACGACCGTCTCCGGTACCAACCCGTCGGCGCCGGCAGCTGGCAGATCGAACGCCTCGCACCCTGACCGTTCGTCGTCCTTGGTGTCTGACGCCAGCGGTGGTGCAGTGCGAGCGGTTTCCGAAACCTGTCTTTTGAACGCGAAAAAGAAACTCGGGGGGTTGATCGGTTGGATCAGGCCGAGCAACCTGTCGACATGACAGCGGCAAAGGTCCTGGTGGTCGACGACGAGCCCACCGTTCGCGAAGTTGTCGTCGGATACCTGCGGCGGGACGGCCACGAGGTCGCCGAGGCCAGCAACGGCAACGTTGCACTCGAGCTGCTCGATACCGAACCGCCGGATCTTGTCGTGCTTGACATGATGCTCCCAGGCGTCAACGGCCTCGACATCCTCCGCCGCATCCGAGCGACGAGCGATATCCCCGTCATCATGCTCACCGCCCGTGCCGAGGAGTCGGATCGTGTGGCTGGGCTTGAACTTGGCGCCGACGACTACGTCGTCAAGCCGTTCTCGCCCCGTGAGCTCGCCGCCCGCGTCAACGGGGTGCTTCGTCGCACGGCCGTTCGTGAGTCGAGCATCCCACAGTCGCTTGAGTTCGACGGGTTGCACATCGATCCGCTCAGCCGCGAGGTCAAGCTCAATGGCGACATCGTCGACCTCGCCCCCAAGGAGTTCGACGTTCTCACGTTCCTCGCTGCCTCGCCGCGGCAAGTGTTCTCGCGAGCGCAGCTGCTCGAAAAGGTCTGGCACTCGTCGTCCGACTGGCAAGATCCCGCAACCGTCACGGTCCACGTCCGCCGTATCCGCAACAAGATCGAGGTCGATCCCGAGTCGCCGCGATGGATTACGACGGTCTGGGGAGTCGGGTACCGGTTCGAACCGTGAACGATGAGCCCGAGTCGACGGCGCAGCGTGCAGCGTCTGACCAGCGGGGTATTCGCCCGTCGAACGAACTCACCGAGATACCACGCTCCACGCGCGGCATGAGCCGGCTCGGCCGCCGGGTTCTCGCCGCAACGCTCGGCGTGCTGGCAATGGCCATGTTGATGATCGCCATCGCTGCACAGGCGATGTTCATCAACAGCCACGACTTGCGCCTGCTCATGTGGGCCCTTGTGCCGGCGGTGATGGCGGCGGCGGTGGTGGCGGTGCTCCTCGCACGTCCGGTGGCCCAGGACGCCAAGCGCATCGGCGACGCGGCGATGCGCGTGGCCGACGGTGATCTCTCCGCGCGCACCGGTGTGCGCCGCACCGACGAACTCGGTGAGGCGGCCGAGATGTTCGACGTCATGGTGTCCCGACTCGATTCGATCGAATACGAGCGGGCGCTCATGCTGTCGGCGATCTCCCACGATCTCCGAACGCCGCTCGCCGCATTGAGGGCATCGGTCGAGGCAATTCGCGACGGCATCGCTCCTGACCCCGACCAGTACCTGACCGGTATGGAGCGCCAGGTCAAGGCGCTCAGCTCGCTGGTCGACGACTTGCAGCTCCACTCGCGCCTCGTGTCGGGCACCCTTGAGCTCCGTCGCACGCGTCTCGACCTCACCGAGCTCGTCGACGAGGCAATGGAGACCCTGCGGCCACTTGCGGAGCCGCGTCGCATCAAGCTGTTACTCGATACAGATCGTCGCTATCTCATCGATGCCGACGGTTCCCAGCTCGCTCGCGTGCTGCGCAACCTGCTCGACAACGCGATCCGCCACGCCCCTGACGATTCGATCGTGCTTGTCCAGGTCGAGGCGGCCGAGGGCGATGGGCATGACTCCGGCTGCGCCCGGCTCCGCGTGATCGATCAGGGCGCTGGGTTCCCGCCCGAGTTTCACTCACGTGCGTTCGAGCCGTTCACCCGCATCGACGAGGCGCGTGACGTGCGCACCGGTACCGCCGGGCTTGGGTTGTCGATCGCTCGGGGCATCGTCCTCGCACACGGGGGCACGGTCGGCATCGTTGCTGGCCCCGGCGGAGTAATCGAGATCGAACTCCCGCTCCTCACCTCGTGATGTCCCAGCCAATCTGGGAAGCGATTGGTCAGGACCAGGTGGTGAGGGCGTCGACCAGGCCGTCAATGAGCGATTCGGAGTGAGGTGTGAGGCCGGGACCCTCCCAGTCCCACCACAACGGGCCTGACCCGCGCACTCGCGGCGGCAACTCGATCTGCACGCCGGCCGAGGGCGGCAGATTGACCGGGTTGGCTTCGTGCTGGCCCCGTAGCGGTCGGGGAATCTCGTCGAGGTTGGTTAGGACCCGGTAGACGGGCAGGTGACGGCGAAGTGAGTCGCCGATGTGTTCGGCGAAAGCCCGGTTACGTCCTCCGAGGAGGAGTGCGTCGAAGTAGCCCCGCCGGCCGTAGCCGTGGATGGTGACCGTGAGCTCGACGTTGTCGAGGAATGCCGCCAGCGTAGGCGACTCGTCAGGACGTACCTTGGTTGAGGCGAGGTGCCGCCGCATGCCAGCGGGCTGGATGACCGAGTAGAGCGAGGCGTTGGTTCGCTCTGCGACCCGATGGGCGATCACGTCGGTGAGCCATTCGAGGTTGCCGCCGTGATATGCCATGACACCGATCCGACCGCGCAGCTCACACACCTCGTTGACACCGGGCTCACTGAGGAGCTCGGTGAACGTTTCGGCTTTCGTGAGCATCTCAAGATGATGCCGCATCCCGGCCGTACGATGCTCTCTGTGCTTGTGTGGATGGACCTCGAGATGACCGGCCTAGATCACACCTCTGATGTGATCGTTGAGATTGCAACGCTTGTCACCGACGACGACTTGAACATCGTGGCCGAGGGCCCTGACCTTGTCGTGCAGGCCTCCGACGAGGCGTTGGCCGGGATGGATCCGTTTGTCGTTGACATGCACACCCGGTCGGGTCTGCTCGACCAGATCAAGGCATCCGAGCTGACTCTCGAAGAGGCGGGCGTCGCCACCCTCAAGTTCATCAAGCAGCACGTTCCCGAGTCACGCTCGGTCCCGCTGTGCGGCAACTCGATCGGCACCGACCGCCGCTTCCTAGCGGCGTATCTCCCGGAGATCGAGGAGTACCTGCACTACCGCTCGATCGACGTGTCGTCGGTCAAGGAGCTCGTGAAGCGCTGGTACCCCTCGGTCGACAAGGGCCGCCCGCAGGGCCGGGGATCGCACCGCGCTCTCGACGACATTCGCGCCTCGGTTGCCGAGCTTGTTTTCTACCGCAAACACGTCTTTGCCGCCGCCGAGGCGTCGGCCGAGTCGAACAAGGCAACCGCCGCCGACTCGGCCAGCGGCTGAACACCGGTCTCCGACTAGGTTCGGCGGCATGCGTGCCGTCGTACTCCGTGAAAAGGGTGGACCCGAGGTCCTGACGATCGAAGAGGTCGACGGCTGCGAAGCCGGGCCCCACCAGATCGTCATCGACGTGGTGGCGACAGCGCTTAATCGTGCCGACACGCTGCAGCGCACGGGTGGCTACCCCGACCCGCGTGGCCTCCCGATCGAGATCCCCGGCCTCGAATATGCCGGCACCGTCCGTTCCGTCGGACCGGGCGTGACCGAGTGGCAGGTCGGCGACCAGGTGATGGGGATCGAGGCGGGGGGCTGCTACGCCGAGCAGGTCGTCACCCACGCCCGCCAGGCCCTGCCCGTGCCCGTTGGTATCGAACTGCGCGACGCCGCTGCCATCGCCGAGGTCTTCCTGACCGCATGGGATGCGCTGGTGGTGCAGGGTGGACTCACCTCAGGCCGCTGGGCGCTGGTGCACGCCGGCGCCTCGGGTGTCGGCACCGCTGCGATCCAGATCGCCAAGGCCATCGGGGCGCGCATTGCCGTAACGTGCTCGTCGGGCAAGATGAGGGCGTGTCGTGACCTCGGCGCCGACCTCGTGATCGAGCGTTCGCCGAACGACTGGCTCGCCGAACTCAAGGCTGAAGTCCCCGCTGGCGTCGACGTCGTCCTCGATGTGGTCGGGGGAAGCGAAGCGATGCGCAACATCAGCTCGGTGGCGTCCGATGGAACGATCGTGCAGGTCGGCCTCATGGGCGGCGCCGAGGCCACGATCAACATGGGGCTGATCCTCATGAAGCGGATCACATGGGTCGGCACCACGCTGCGCGCTCGGCCAATCGAACGGAAGATCGCCCTCTGTCAACGGTTCGGCGCCGAGATAGTGCCGCTATTTGAGTCGGGCACGCTCGCCCCGGTGATCGACTCTCGGTTCGCGTTTAACGACATCGCCGACGCACACCGCTACATGGAGTCAGACGCCAACGTCGGCAAGATCCTCATCGACGTCGTCTGATGGCTCGTCGTCGGCGACGCTCATCCGTCGCCACGAGAACCAGCCGCCGACTGCGATGATGACTGCCGCCATCGGGACGAACACGAGCCACGGGAACGAGGCATCGTCGTTTTCGCCCGACGGAGCGCCGAGGAAGAACGGGATACTGCCGCTGATCTCATCGTCGCTCTGTGCGTACCGAGCGAGGGAGTTGAGGAGGTACGTGCCGTCGCGATCGAGCTCGTCGAAGGTGACGACGTAGTCGACGTCGGTCTCGGCGGTCTGGCTGATCTCGATCGGCGTGAAGGTCTCGCCGTCGCCCTCGTCGAACGAGAAGAAGAATCGGACGTCGGCGACCTCAGCGGCGAACTCGACGGTCACCTCGGCGATCGGCTCGTTGATCGTCTCTCGAGCGAACGGGGTCGACCGGAGCACGTTCGGGTCGTCGGACACGAACACCGTTGGGGTGCCGTAGGCGAAGCCGATCGCGCCCGTGATCACGTGCGCGTCCGCTGGCACCGGCGCGATGTAGTTGACGAAGTAGGTGCCTTCACGCTTGAGGAGCGGGAAGTCGAGTTGGGCGGTGGTCGGGCCGGTGATGGTGACCTCACCACCGATCTGTTCGATTTCGCCATCGGCACCCTCGTAGCGGAGGAACATCTGGGCGGAGTCGCTGATCTCGGCCCCGAAGTCGATCGTGACCTCGTCGATCGGTTGGTTGAGCACGTCGCCGTTCGCCGGGGACGATGACTCGATGTTCTCGTGCGCCGTCGTCGGCGACGCATTGGCAAGGGTGCCGACCGCAGCGGCGAGCAGTGCGGCGGTGGCGGCGATGATCCGAGGGGGCATTCCCTTATTCAATCAGTCACTGCGGGACGGTACGGATCGCTGTTTCCACGTCACATCACGCCGGAGGACGACGATGACGAGGCTGCGGACGAAGATCACGGTGAAGACGATGACGAGAACTGGGTAGGCGACGGCGGCCCACCACCTCGTGGTTCCGGCTGTCCGGCCGAGCACCCAGATCTGGAGCGCCGACAGCGGGTAGACGATGGGTGCGGTCAACCAGCCGCCGGCCAGGGACCACACCCAGCACAGAACGGCGAGTGCCAGCAGCGGGTTGGTGAACCGGGCGCCGGTCGCAACGCTGCGCGTCCACCCAGTGACCAGGTCCCGCAGACCCCCCGGGTACATCCGGAACTGGGTGCCCGTGGGCGAACCGACGAACAGCCGTGATCGACCTGCGGCGCGTGCGAGACCGATGTCTTCGGTGTGCAAGGCGCGAACGGTCGGGTCGGAGTGGCCGCAGGTCTTCTCATAGAGATCGCGCCGCATAGCCAGCACTGGGCCGAACGCCACCGTTGCTGCTGCCCGGTCGCCGAACGCAGTGAACGCGCCGCATCCCATCAGCGCAGTGACGTTGCTGAGCAGGCTCATCTGCTCGCCGGCAGTCGGCATCGTGTGCCACGGCTGGACGGACACGATGTGTTCGGGGTGCCGTTCGACCTCGGCGGCGATGTCATCGAGCAGGGAATTCGCTGGGCGGACATCGGCGTCGACGAAGAGCAGGACCGGCTCGGTTCCCAACGTCGCACCGATGTGACAGGCATGCGGCTTACCGAGCCAGCCTTCGGGTAGAGGCGGGGGCACGATCACGTCGGCGCCGTGCTCTCGGGCGACCCCGCTGGTGCCGTCGACCGAGTGGTCGTCGACCACGACGATGCGATCGCCAGGTCGACGCTGTTCCACCAGGGGTGGGAGGAGGTTGGGGAGCTGTTCGGCTTCGTTGCGCGCAGGGACGACGACGCACACCGGAGCTCGTCGGACTGCTGACGTCGTTCGCCCCGACGCTGCTGATGGCAACTCGCGCGGTCGGGCGAGCAACGCCCAGCCGATGAGCCAGCCGGTGAAGAACAAGCCGTAGTCGAGTGCTGAGCCGAGTCGCAGAACGTCGCTGAACCAGCTCATCGGGCAGAGCCTGGCACGAAGCAAGAATTTCTTTGCAGTTTTTCTGCAAGAAGCGCAGAGGTGTCGCCTCAGGACTCACATGAAGCACAACGCACGAACCACGGTCGGCGCTCGACCTTGACCTGGTGGCTGAGCCGCTGGTTGCGATTCGGCCCACCGCCCCGTGGTGGCAGCCGGCACTGCCGACGTCGCTTTTTGATCGGTGACCGGCAGGACGCTTCTGATCTTGATCTCGCCCTTCTGAACGCTTCGCCTCGAAGCAGAAAGCACACCCATGTCGAACCTCCTCTCCGCTCTCACCCTGGACGCTACTGCCGTGTTCGACGACGAGATTCTCGACGGACCCGACGGTGGGCATCGCCTGTCGACCTTCCCTCGCTGCTCCGACGGCGCTGGCACGCTCGCCCACCTCTTCTTCTCCGACGACGACTACGAGTTGGCCCGAGCGAAGGCGATCTGTCGAAGCTGTGGCCTTGCCGACGACTGCCTCGGAGGTGCCATCGATCGAGCCGAGGTGTACGGCGTGTGGGGCGGCAAGCTCGTCCTTGACGGCGTTCCGGTTCAGTCTAGGCGCAAGCGTGGACGCCCGCGTAAGCACCCGAATCCGGTGTTGGTGGTGGACGAGACGCCGATTCCAGACTGGGTCGCGTGAAATTTCTGCTGACGATGCGAAACCCGGTTGACCTTGGCAGCGCAGGTGTGCTTCCCTGGTCTCGGAACGGGTAAAACACTCGTGCGTAAACCCCCTGCAGGACCATCAGCGAGACACGAACGAGAAAGGAAAGCGCTATGAAGAATGAACTCCGCTTTGCGCCCGCCACTGCGGTAGGCCTGCTCGCGCGTCCGTACTCGTATTCAAGCGCCGCTTCGTGGCCGACCATGGTGTCGACCTGTGTCAACCCGACCGGTGGCAGCCCGAATGAGGCGGTCGAGTTGATGTCGATCCACACCGGTCCCGCCTTCGTTACGAAGCAAACCTGCACCGGCGCCCTTGGAGGACTGACGTAACACCTCGTCAGACTCACCTCTCCAAGGCCGCCGGGTTCTAGACCCGGCGGCCTTGTTCGTTTTTCATCCCCTTCTCATCCATTCATCCATCTGCCTACCCATCCACCTACACCCAGCACAGGAAGCACCTGACATGACCAACACACTCAAGCCTCGGCCACTCGTCACCCATCTCACCATGAACGATTCACCTACCGGACTCACGAACACCAACGACATGAATACCTCGCCCGACATCGACGCGGACTCCACGATCCCCGCAGCCGGGGTCGCTCGTCCCGATCAACTCGATCCCGACAGTTCGCCTTCCGATAACGACGTGGCCGACGAACTGCCCGTCGAGTTGCCCGCTGCGCGGCGGCCGGTCGCCCGGTGCGCCGATGGCAACGGAACCCTCAACGCCTTGTTCTTCAGCGACCACGTCGCCGACATCGCACGCGCAAAGGCGATCTGCGGTCTCTGCCCGCTTCAGACTGAATGCCTTGCCGACGCCCTCGAACGCGAGGAGCCTTGGGGCGTCTGGGGCGGTGAGCTGATATCGGGTGGGCGAGTGATCGCCAACAAACGCGCATGCGGCCGGCCGCCCAAGCGGCCCCGTCCCGAGGTGGTCTACGACGAGATGGGCCCGGTCGAACCGGTCGCCGTCAGCGCCTGATCCACCCTGCTCCGGGTATGGGGCTTCATTCGGCGCACTGCGGCCCTCACCCCCCGGGGGCTGCAGTGCGCCGAGTGCGCATTCGGCGGCACCTCGTGGCGAAACGAGCGTTTCGTACGTTTCCGTGAACGTTCAGGGCGTGTCCGCTGGTTCGTTCGGAGGGTTTCGGTACTCTCGTCTCCATGGCCTCGATTCGCCCCCGACTGCTCGCCGCGTCGCTGGCGATCGCCGTGGTCGTGAGCGCGATCGGTGCGCTGGTCTGGGCGAATTCGGTCGGTTCCGATCGTCGCGCCGACGCCGTGCTCGATCAGCCCGGCGTCGTGCCGTTCCCCGATTCGGGGATCACCAACCCCGATATGGAGGGCGACGTCCTCCCAGTAGCCGACTTGTCCGACGCCGAGGGCAACCTCGTGTCGACGGCGTCGCTGCTCGGTGGTGAGCCCATTGTCCTCAACTTCTGGTACAGCACCTGCGCACCGTGCCGCAAGGAGCTTCCCGACTTTGCCGAAGTCCACGCAGAGCTCGGTGACGAGGTTCGCTTCATCGGGGTTAACCCGTGGGATTCATGGGAAGTACAAGAGCGCTTCGCAACCGAACGGGGTGTCGAGTTTGAACTGCTCCTCGACGACACCCAGGAGCTCCAGCTCGAGCTTGAGCTCCTCAATTATCCGACGACGCTCTTTGTGACCCCCGACGGGATGATCGTGGAACAAGCCGGTGTCCTCGATGTCGATGGCCTTCGCATGAAAGTGGACGAACTTATGGAGCATTCGTCGTGAGCCTCTGGTTTGTCGCCGGCATGTTGGCAGCGGTCAACCCATGCGGATTCGTCCTTTTACCCACGTATCTCGCCTACTTCCTCGGCATCTCCAACGGTGAGGGCGCCGAACCCGTACCGCAGCGGGTCGCGCTGCGTCGGGCGCTCAAGGTGTCGGCGGCTGTCGCAGGGGGCTTCATGGTGGTGTTCGTCATCGCAGCTGGCCTCGCGAACTACTTCACCAACTGGCTCACGGCCAACGCCAAGTACGCCACCGGCTTCTTCGGCGCAGCGCTCATCGTGCTCGGTGTGGCCATGTTGTTCGGGCACAAGCCGCCGTTCATGACCTCCAAGATCGGCCAGGGTCAGAAAGACCAGACCATCCAATCGATGTTCCTCTACGGAATGGCCTACGCGATCGCTTCGCTCGGCTGCACGATCGGCTTCTTCATCTCGGCGGTCTTCGCCACCAGCGCTCGCGGCGGCGCCTGGGATGGCATCACCAACGGCGTTGCCTACGCCATGGGCATGACACTTATCGTCGGTGGACTCACCGTGGCGCTCGCGTTCGCCAACAACTCGCTGCTGAAGTTTCTGCGCCGCAGCCTGCAGTACATGGATCGCGTGGCGGCCGCCTTCGTGCTCATCTCGGGCCTCTATCTGCTCTGGTACTTTTATTGGGTCGACCTGCGGGAGGAGGGCAGCGCCATCACCGACTGGGTCGAGGGCGTCCAGGCCGACATCCAGACCTACATCAGCAATCACCAGTGGGCTATCGCAGTCGTGCTGCTCTCGCTCTTCCTTGGCACGATCTCGTACGTCTACCAACGGTCCTGGAAGGTGCTCGCCGGCACCGCCGCCGCCGGGCTGACTGCCGGGTTGGTCTTCGCCAACGACCCGCTTGCGGTGCTCATCATCGGCGGCATCTTCTGTGCCGCCGGGGCGTTGGGAGTGATCGCTGAAGCTGATGAAGCTGTCGCCGTCGACGCTGCAGGGCCGAACGACTCGCCTTCGCCCGACGACGTTGCCACCAGCGAAGCGGCGCTCGGCTCCAGCTGACTCGGCCAGGCCCCCTACGGTCGGGGCTGATGGTTGACGACTTCGACCCCACCACCGTTCCGATCCAGCCTGCCGCCACGGTCATGACCGTGCGCGACGGGGACGACGGAGTCGAGGTGTTCATCCTAAAGCGGACGGTCGCAGCTGCCTTCGCAGGAGGTATGTACGTGTATCCGGGTGGCAAGGTCGACGACGCTGACGGCGCCGCAGCGATCGAACCGTTTTGCGATGGGCTCACCGACGAGGTCGCAAGCGCTCGCCTCGGCATCGAGCGGGGCGGACTGTCGTACTGGGTGGCCGCGGTGCGCGAGTGTTTCGAGGAGTCGAGGATCCTGCTTGCTCTCGACGCCGACGGGGCCATGGCCGATGTGCCGGAAGCCGAGCGCCACGCAGTGCACGAGGCCGAGCTGTCGATGGTCGAGCTGTGTGAACGCCATGGCCTCACCCTCGATCTGTCGACGACTGAATACGCCGCCCACTGGATTACCCCGATCGGGGAGAAGCGCCGCTTCGACACGCGCTTCTTTGTCACCCAGGTGCCCGCGGATCAGAGCGGTTCGCATGACGACAAGGAGACCACGGCGTCGCTGTGGGTGCGTCCGGGCGAGGCGTTGGCGATGGTCGAAGCCGGCGGCTTGATGATGTTGCCGCCCACGATCGCGACTATGGAGTTCCTCGCTGACCACGACACCGCAGGTGCCTGCGTCGCTGCGGCCGCCGAGCTCACCGACATCCCGGCGATATTGCCCAAGCTACGGATCGGTGACGGCGACAAGATCATGGGCATCGCCATGCCCGGCGATCCCGACTACGACCGACTCGACTAGAAGTGCCGATCAGGTGTCGACAGCAGCGTTGACGGCGTCGAGGAGCCGGGCTGAGCAGCCCGACATGTCGATCACTTGACCGTCGGCGTCACGTGTGGCCGGCGGAGCGAGCTCGTCGACGATTGTGCGGGCCATCGATCGGAACGCATCGGCCGCGACGCCTGTGCCATCGAGGGCCACCGGTTCACCGGCGTCGCCACCGGCCGACACGGCTGGTTCGATCGGGATCTTGCCGAGCAACGGCGCATCGATCGACACGGCGAGCGACTCGCCGCCGCCTGAGCCGAACAGGGCGTGCGCGACACCAGCCGAGTCGGTGAATGCGCTCATGTTCTCGATGACGCCAATCACCTTGAGGAATGACCGTCGCGCCATGTCAGCAGCGCGCTGGGCGACTCTCTGCGCAGCGAGCGCCGGCGTGGTGACCACGATCAGGTCGGTGGCGGGCAGCATCCGGGCCAGGCCCATCTGAACGTCGCCGGTACCCGGCGGCATGTCGATGAGCAAGTAGTCGAGGTCGCCCCAGCGCACGTCGTTGAGGAACTGCTCTACCGCCTTGGTGAGCATCAGCCCTCGCCACATCAGTGCGGTGTCCTCGTCGACGAGGAACCCGGTCGATACGACCTCGAGTATCCCGTCAGGCCCACCTTCGATGCCGGGCACGGTGCGCTCGTTCGGGATGATGAGCGGCTTGTCGTGGCCCTCGACCCGCTCGGCTTCCATTCGGGTGTCGATGCCGAGGAGGCGAGGGACCGAAAAGCCCCAGATATCGGCGTCGAGGACCCCCACGCGGTAGCCATTCGCAGCCAGCGCAGCGGCGAGGTTGACGGTGACCGACGACTTGCCGACCCCGCCTTTGCCCGACGAGATCGCAAGCACCCTGGTCGACGGTGGCACGTTGGTTGGTGATGCGCTCTCCCGGGCGTTCCAGCGCGCCTTGCCCATGACTTCGCTACGTTCCTCGGGGGTCATCTCGCCCCAGGTGATCTTGACGTCGGCCACGCCGGGGTGGCGTTCGATGCGATCTTCGATCTCGCGCTTGATACTGGCCCGCATGGGGCAGCCCGAGATGGTGAGCTTGACCTCGACGATGACGATGCCGTCGTCAGCGATATCGATCGAGGGAACCATGCCAAGCGACACGATGTCAGCGCCGAGCTCGGGGTCGATCACCGATCCGAGCACGTTGCGTACCTCGTCGACCGTCGGCGGAGTTACGGCAGACATGGATCGATTTTACCGGGGTAGTCCGTGTAATCTCCAGATGTGCAGTCGCCAGTTCCACTCGACGTGCTCAAGGCTCTCGGCGACAACACGCGCTACGCGATCTACCTCGAGCTGGCGCGGGCATCGCACCCGCTTACCACCTCCGACATCGCTGCGTCGCTGTCATTGCATCCCAACACGGTCCGCCCCCACCTCGAACGCATGCGTGATGCCGGTATCGTCGACGTCGAGGCCGCCACTCGGGGCTATGTCGGTCGGCCGCAGCACCGCTACTCGGTTTCGCCTGATGCGCCGTCACTTGGGCTTGAGCCGCCCACGATCCCGGTGCTTGCGCGTATGGTGCTCGCCATGGCTAAGCGCCTCCAAGCCAGCGGCGACGACGCCGAAGCGGTGGGCCGTGAGGAGGGGCTACGCCGCGCCGCCCCATTCGACGCTGCCCCGTCGACGCTCGAAGCGCTCGTATCCGACCTTGATCGACTTGGCTTCGACCCCGTCGTCACCGATGTGCCGACCGATCCCGATGCGGCCATCATCGGCTTCGCCAACTGCCCGTTCGCCGACCTCGCCCAGGAACATCCCGAGCTGGTCTGCGGTTTACACAGGGGCATGGTCGCTGGGTTCGTTGACCGTATGGGAGACACCGATGTCAACGAGTTCTGCTCGCTCACGCACCGAACGCCCTGCCAGGTGACCGTGCTCGCTCGGTGATGTGCCCACCCGATGATGCATTCGCCCGTTGAGCACCCGCCCGCTTCCGCCGATAGTTTTCAACGCCAAGGATCCGATTCTCAGGAGGAACCATGATCACGCTTACCGACCCCGCCGCTTCCAAGGTCTCTCAGCTCCTCGAAGCTGAAGGCGCCACCGACCTCGCCCTGCGTGTGGCCGTGCGCCCCGGTGGCTGCTCGGGATTTTCGTACGAGATGTTCTTCGACGGCGATATCGCCGCCGACGACACCACCGCCGAGTACGTCGACGGTTCGGTGCGCGTGGTGGTTGACCCGGCATCGAAGCAGCTCCTCGAGGGCGCCACCCTCGACTATAAGGACGGCCTCGATCAGTCGGGTTTTGCGATCACGAACCCGAACGCCTCGCGCACCTGCGGCTGCGGCCAGTCGTTCTCCTGAGCTGAGTTCGATCGCTCCGGTGGCGCGCGGCCGCTGGACGCCACCGGGCGCTGATCAGACCAGCGCGCGGTCGAACGCCTCGCGCAGCTCGCTGGCGTTCCACAGTCCGTCGAGCCGATCGGAGATCGTGCCGTCGGGGCGAGTGATGTAGATCGCCGGCTCGAACGAAAGCTGCGTCGCCGTCATGGCTGGCGTCAGCGAAGTGCCCGTGGTGTCGGCATAGACCTCGGCGTGCACGGCCACCGTGGTGTCGGCGTACTCGGGCATCGTCTCGGCGAGCGCCTCGAGCGCCGGAATGCACGTGCCGGTCTGGCAGAGGGCCGGCGTGCCGATGAAGTACGCCACGCTTTTCCCAGTGTTTAGCGCCTCGGTGAGGGTGATCGAATGGAACTCGCACATTGGGTCGCGGGTGCAGATCGGATCGACCCCGCCGGGCGCAACGGGCGTCGGCGTGTCAAAGCTGGGTAGCAGCTCGCCGGGCGTCGCGATGCCGACGGTGGCAGGGTCGGACACACTGAATGCAACGCCGTCAGTGGGGCCTCCCTCGACGATGAGCCGGTACACACCAGGCTCGTCGATGGTCATACGGAAGGCGTAGTAATTGTCGGGCGTGGCAGTTCGCCGCACCGTCGAGAGGCGGCCGTCCAGTGGGTTGCCATCGAGGTCGGCGAGCACCGCACCGAGTTCGTCGGGTCCGTCGTTGATGAACTCGGCGTTCTGGCTGAGTTGGAGCGGGTAGCGAACCTCGCCGGGGACGAGGATGCCGTCAGGGATCCGCTGCACGATGATGAACTCGCCGCCACCCGGTTGGATCCCGTCGGTGAAGTCGACGTCGTTCGACGCGGCATCGCCGGAGGCGTCGCCACCGCCGCCGCCGGAGCTACTGCATGCGGCGAGCAGACCGACAGCGGCAACGCCTGCTGTGGCGGCGAAGAATGCTCGGCGATCGACTCGCTCCCGGGTGACGGCGTGTGGTGAGGTGATATCACTCTTGGCGGTGTGAGTTGTCATGTGTTCTACATCCGGATGACGAAACGGTGGCTCGGGAGCGACGCTACCGGCGTTGCGCTTGACGCTGGGCGCAGCCCTGTTCGTTCTCCGTTTCGCCATCTCTGCTCCCTTCCTCCTGAGCGGAGTCGAATCGGACCTGGAAGAGCAAGCTCGGAATGAGCTGACAGCCGCCGGGATCACCGGTGTCGCCGTCTCGTTCTCCGGACGAGACGGGTTGATCGCCTGCACCTCGCTGCTCGACGACCTCGACGAGGTCCGAGCGCTCCTCGAAGTCGAACGCGGAGTTCGCGTGGTTGAGGTAGGCGACACCGCGTTCAGCGACGACGAAGCGGTGGGCACGTCGACTGAGGGGTCTAGCATCGCCCCTATGAGCAAGCCCCTCGGCCCCTATACACCGATCGTCCGCACCGGCAACATCATCTACGTCTCGGGCCAGGGTGGTCTACGTGACGGCGTGCTCGTTGAGGGCGGGGTTGCCGCCGAGACCGAGCAGGCCATGGCCAACATGGCCGCTCTGCTAGCCACCGAGGGCTGCTCCCTCGACGACGTTGTCAAAACGACTGTATTCCTCGTTGACATGGACGACTACGCGACGCTCAACGAGGCCTACATCGCAGCGCTCGGCGATCACCGTCCTGCGCGATCATGCGTCGCAGTGAAGCAGCTACCTGCCGACTTCAAGGTCGAGATCGAGGCCATCGCCCACAAGCCGGCCTGAGCCTCTTCTGGGACCAGGACCCAGTTACGTTGACACAGATCGGAGGAAGGGACATTCGAGGGATAGAGTTCCGCGAATGGCCGGAGCGATCGCCCTCATCGTCGTGATGATCCTCATTCCCGTTGCCGTGCTCATGACCGGCGCAGCTGCGTCGGCGATCCTCGGCGAGGTCTTCCGCCGTGACGGCATCGCCCGCCACGAGGGTAGCGAACTCCTCGAACTCCAAGACTGAGGTGGCGGTGGTCGACCCGATGACCACCCGCTCCGAGACGGGCACGCCTGAGCGCGCCGAGGTTGTCATTGCCAACGCCCGCTGCGTGGCCACCGTCGATTCTGAACGACGCGAACTCGATGGCGGCTGGGTTGCGATCACCGACGGGATCATCTCGGGCGTGGGTATCGGCGCTGCACCAGACGCTGACCAGGTGATCGACGCGACCGACTGCCTGGTCACTCCCGGCCTAGTCAACACCCACCACCACCTCTACCAGAACCTGACGCGGGCGTTTCCACCGATGACGGACAAGCCGCTATTCGGCTGGCTCCAGACGCTTTATCCGCTGTGGCGGGCGATCGACACCGAGTCGGTCTACGTGTCGGCGTGGGTCGGCCTCGCCGAACTGGCGCTGTCGGGCTGCACCACCTCGACCGATCATCTGTATCTCCACCCGTCTGGTGCTGGTGATCTCCTCACCGCTGAGATCGAGGCGGCGCGCGATCTGGGGATGCGGTTCCATCCAACTCGCGGATCAATGTCGCTGTCGGAGAAGGACGGCGGGCTGCCCCCCGACGAGGTGGTGGCCGATGACGATGAGATTCTGGCGGCGAGCGAGGCAACAGTGCACCGTCATCACGACCGGTCGTTCGGAGCGATGACTCGCGTAGCGCTCGCCCCGTGCTCGCCGTTCTCGGTGACTGAGCGGCTGATGGTGGAGAGTGCCGAACTCGCTGAGAAGCTCGACGTCCGGCTCCACACTCACTTCGCGGAGAACGCCGAAGATGACGAGTTCAGCCTCGCCACATTCGGTTGTCGTCCGATGGAGTATCTCGAGCGGACCGGCTGGTGCACTGATCGCACCTGGGTGGCTCACTGTGTGACGCCAAACCACGACGAGATCTATCGACTCGGTGCCGCTGGCGTCGGTGCCGCGCACTGCCCCTCATCAAACCTGATCCTCGCCTCGGGCATTGCGCCCGTGGTCGACCTCCGTGCCGCCGGGGTTCACGTCGGGCTCGGCGTCGACGGCTCGTCATCGGCCGACTCTGCCTCCCTGTGGCTCGAAGCTCGTCAGGCGATGCTGCTTGCCAAGCTCCGCAATGGTGCCGCTGCTGGAACGGCGCGGATGGCGCTCGAAGTGGCGACGGTCGGCGGCGCCGGATGCCTGGGTCGCGTCGGTGAAATCGGCGAGTTGTCAGTGGGTGCCGTCGGGGACGTCGCCGTCTGGTCGCTCACCGGCCCCGCCTTCGCTGGCGCTATCACCGATCCGATCGAGGCCTGGCTGCGCTGCGGCCCGACCGGAGCCCGCCATACAGTCGTCCATGGGCGACCCGTCGTAATCGAGGGTGAACTTGTGTCGGAACGGCTAGACGAAATGCTTCAGGCCCACCTGACGTGGTCGGAGCGCATCCAGCGACGAGACTGAGCGAATGCCGTTCATGCCCCGACGGTCGGCCCGCACGGGGGCTGCCTCCACCTCCACGCTTGCGTTGTTTCTCGCCGGCGTAGCGCTGCTGATCGCATCTGGGTGCTCCGTCGACTCGGTGTCGGGAACCGGAACGCCCGGTGTGGCGACCGCTGACGTCGTCGAGGTACCCCTTCCATTGATCGGGTTCGGCGCCGACACCGAGTTGGGCTCATCAGCGCAATCTGCCGATCTGAAGAGCGTTGAGCGCGCAGTGATGGTTGGCGACTCGATCACCGTTGGCTCCACGCCCTTTCTTGTCGAGTACTTCGCCGCCGCAGGTTTACCGATTGAGATCAGTGCCCAGGAGGGCAAGCGCATTAACGTCAGCTCGGCAACCAACCCCTCGGGGACCCGGGTGGCGGCGGAACTCGCAGCCGCGGCGGCGTCTGACGGGTCGTCTCAGGATGAACTCTGGGTGGTTGCGCTCGGCACGAACGACATCGGCCAGTACGCGGATCAGGCTGGCGTCGAGGCCGAAATCCGCGAGCTGCTCGCCGTCGTACCGGCTGATGCGCCACTCGTTTGGATCAACACTTGGTTTCGCGACCGGCCCGAGATCACCGTCGAGGTGAACGCCGCCATTGAGACTGTGATGACCGAGCGGGGCAACGCCGCGATCGGCGACTGGGCATCGGTTGCGTCGACCGAGGGCGTGCTCCGCACCGACGGCGTCCACCCGAACGACATCGGTGCGAAGGTGTTCGCCGACCTGGTAGTCGCAACGACCAGCGGGTTCTTGCAGCGCTGAGCGGGCCAACTCGTTCGGCGGCTTAGGAATCCCAGCGGGACTGGCCAAACCGGTAACCCACCGACCGCACCGTCTGGATGAGCCCGGCATGTTCCTCGCCCAGCTTCGCCCGCAGGCGCCTGACGTGGACGTCGACCGTGCGGGCCCCGCCGTAGTACTCATAGCCCCAGACTCGGCTGAGAAGGATCTCGCGTGTAAACACCTTGCCGGGGTTCTGTGCAAGGAACTTCAACAGCTCGTATTCCATGTAGGTCATGTCGAGTGGGCGGCCGGAGATTGACGCCTGATAGGTCTCGAGATTGAGCGCCAGCTCCCCGTACTCGACTAGGTCGGCCTGCTGTACCTCAATGTCGCCAGCGAGTAAGTGGCGAAGGCGTGCTTCGAGCTCGGCCGGATGGAAAGGGGCCAGACAGAAATCGTCGAAAAGGTCGTGGCGGTGTTCAAGTTCGTCGAGTTGGGCGCCACCAATCAGCAGGAGCACTGGTATCGACGAAGCGTGCTGCTTGCGCAGCGTTCGCAAGAAGTTCCAAGCACCGTCTGCTTCGTTGCTCGCGTCGACGATCACGCCGGCCCAGCTACCCGTTGGTTCGTACTCGTCGATGTCGTTGATCGTGCCGACCGACTTCCATGCGTATGACGCAAGGTCGAGGGTGCGTGCCAGTTCGGGCGGGACTGGATCGGGAACGACCGCAAGCATGCGGCTCGCGTCGCTCACAATGACCCCAGATAGCGATCGCGCTCGAACTGGGTCACGGTGGTCTTGTACGACCGCCACTCGATCCGCTTGTTGCGGAGGAACCATTCGAAGATGTGCTTGCCGAGTGTTTCGCGTACGAGTTCGCTGCGCTCCATGACGTTGAGCGCGTCGTGCAGCGAGTGGGGCAACTGTTCGACGCCCATCTTCTCAAGCACATCATCGTCGATCTCAAACAGGTTGGCGTCGGCCTCGTCGGGCAACTCGTAGCCCTCGCGAACGCCACGCAGGCCGGCCGCCAAGATGAGGCTGAACGCTAGGTACGGGTTGCAGGCCGGGTCCGGCGAGCGGAATTCGATGCGAGTCGCCAGCGGGTTTGAATTCTTCGTTATCGGCACCCGAATGAGGCCCGACCGGTTGTTGCGAGCCCAGCTGATATGGACCGGCGCCTCGAATCCAGGCACAAGGCGCTTGTAGCTATTTACCGTCTGGTTTGTGACGGCCGTTATTTCGCGAGCATGGCGGAGCAAGCCGGCCACGAACGCCTTCGCAGTGGGCGATAGGTCGTAATCGTCGGACTCGTCGTAGAAGGCGTTTTCGTCGCCCTGAAACAGTGACATGTGGAGGTGCATGCCCGAACCCTGAATTCCTTCGAGCGGCTTCGGCATGAACGTGGCGTGCACGCCGTTGCGGGCCGCCATCTCCTTGACCGCTATGCGGAAGGTCATGAACGAGTCGGCCATGGTCAGCGCATCGGTGTGGCGCAGGTCGATTTCCTGCTGTCCGGGTGCGTCCTCGTGGAACGAGTATTCGACCGGAATGCCCATCGTCTCGAGCGTGCGGATGGTCTGCTTCCGCATCTCGCCCGCCACGTCGTTCGTAGTGTGATCGAAGAAGCCGCCGCGGTCGAACGGCGTAGGCGGCCCTCCCCCGTCAAGGGGGTTGAAGTAGAAGAACTCGATGTCAGGCGACAGGTAGAAGCTCAGGCCTTCGCCGTGCGCCTCGCGCACGAGTCGACGCAGTACCTGCCGGGGGTCGCCGGCGAACGGCGATCCGTCGAGCTGGTGGATGTCACAAAACACCCGGGCCTCGGGTTCGGACTTGTCGGCCCACGGAAGGATCTCGAATGTGTCAGCATCGGGGATCGCCAATACGTCGGACTCCTGCACGCGGCTGAAGCCATCGATCGAGGATCCGTCGAAGGTCATGCCGTCGTCAAGGGCGTTGTCGAGCTCGGCCGGGGAGATCGCCAGCGACTTCAAGTTGCCGAGGACGTCGGTGAACCAGAGTCGGATGAGTCGGACGCCGCGGTCTTCGACCTGGCGGAGTACGTAGGCGCGCTGAGCTTCACTGGTCATTCAGAAACAATCCTTCCAGAAAAAGAGAGAACGAGAAAGGGCGGGGGCCGAAGCCCCCGCCCATCCAATGGACTCTGATGTCGGTCAGATCACTTCCCGGAGCACGTGGTGTCGACGATCAGACGAGCGACGACGTAGGGATCCATGTTGCCGTTCGGGCGACGGTCCTCGAGGTAGCCCCTCTTGTCGACGGCGACCTGCCACGGGATGCGAATCGAAGCGCCACGATCGGACACGCCGTAGCTGAATTGGTCGTAGCGCTGAGTCTCATGGGCGCCGGTGAGACGGTCTTCGATACCCGGGCCGTAGTTGGCGATATGCAGGTCGGCTTTCTTGCCGAGGGCCTTGCAGGCGGCCTCAATGTGCTTATATCCGTTCGCTTCACGCATCTCGACAGTCGAGTAGTTGGTGTGGCAGCCGGCGCCGTTCCAGTCGCCCTTCATTGGCTTCGGGTCCGTGCTGATGACTACGGCGTAGTCCTCGGCGATGCGGTGGAGTAGCCAACGGGCTACCCAGAGCTCGTCACTGACCTCGAGGAGTCCGCGTGGGCCGACCTGGAATTCCCATTGACCGGGCATGACTTCAGCGTTGATTCCCGAGATGCCGATACCGGCCTCGATGCAGGCATCCATGTGGTCTTCAGCGATTTGACGACCGGTGACGGCAAGCTCGCCGACGCCGCAGTAGTACGGTCCCTGCGGGCCCGGGAAGCCCCCCTCTGGGAAGCCGAGTGGCTCTCCCGTGACGCGCATCATGGTGTACTCCTGCTCGATGCCAAACAGGGGCTCATGCTTCTTGTATTTGCGAGCGGTGCGGGCAGCTGCGGCACGGGAG
>Ga0213866_10000455_pt1 | contig 33221 bp, 37 predicted proteins | sample PICome_11_FD_160079 | JGI IMG/M metagenome (GOLD analysis project Ga0213866, IMG submission 160079) | Coastal seawater microbial communities near Pivers Island, North Carolina, United States - PICO284 | ecosystem: Environmental > Aquatic > Marine > Coastal | place: USA: North Carolina... | reverse complement strand
AACCAGTGCCTCCAAGCAACTGCATGGTAACCCTGGCGCGTTTGAGAAAGAAACCGATCTCCAGGTCGTCGGTAACGCCGATGCCGCCATGCATCTGCACCGCCTCATTGGTAGCCAATTTTGCCAATTCGTTCAGTCGGGCTTTGGCCAGGCTGGCGATAATCGGAAGCTGCTCGGGCGACTCATCCACCGTGGTCATTGCCTGCATCAGCACCGAGCGGCACATCTCGATCTCCGCTTGCAGTTGCGCCGCCCGGTGCTGAAGCGCCTGGAAGCTGCCAATCTTGACGCCAAACTGCTCCCGCTCTTTCAGGTAACGCACGGTGCGCTCGAACACTTCCTGTGCCAACCCAAGCATTTCTGCCGCGAGTGCTACACGACCGCGATCCAAAACCTGGTCCAGCAATTCGGCGGCGTCGTGGTGGTCACCGAGCCGACTTGATGCAGGCAGGGCGACACCGTCGAAGGCAATATTGGCGGCATTGCGGCTATCAACCATGACTGTGCGGGTCACCGCGACGCCCTTCGTAGCCCTGGGTACGAGAAACAACTGCAGAGCCGAGTCCAGGGTCGCAACCACCAGCAACAGGTCAGCACTGTGCCCATCGACCACAAACGTCTTGCTGCCCTCCAGCAGAAAACCATCGGCGGTAGCAGTTGCGGTAGTGGTGATCTGCTGCGGCCGGTGGTGGTGAGATTCCTCCAGGGCAAGCGCCGTACTCAAGGAGCCGGCCGCCAGTTGTGGGAGCAACTCTTCTTTTTGCGCCTCTGATCCGCAAAGCAGGATGGCAGAGGCGCCCAGCACCACGCTCGCGAACAGGGGTGACGCGGTGAGTGTGCGTCCGCTTTCCTCGATGACCGCACCCAGCCCCATGAACCCGAAGTCCAGGCCGCCATAGGTCTCAGGGAGAATAATGCTCGCCCAGCCCAGTTCGGCCATCTGTTGCCAGGTGTCATTGTCATAACCCCGTGCATCACGACTATCTCGCAGCGCACGCAGCTGGCTTACCGGTGCATTGCTTGCGAGAAACTCCCTGGCGGTGTCACGCAGTAGGCGCTGCTCTTCATTGAATACGAGTGCCATGTCGCCTCCTAAGCCTGCGGTAGTTCGAGCACGTTCTTGGCCACCACATTGAGTTGCACCTCAGAGCTGCCTCCCGCGATGGTCATCGCTTTTGACATGGCCCACAGGCGCAGCGTGTCCAATTCTTCAGTGGTGAATTCGTCGCCTTCCCAACCCAGGCCTTTGCTACCAAGTATTGCCAATAACAACTCGCTCTTGGATTTCTCAGCCTCTGTCCCCAGATATTTCATAACCAGGGGCGCCGCGCTCTGGACGCCGGCCTGTTTCTCTTCGAACGTTCGCATGTGTGTGAGCGCGATGGCGTGCATCTCCATGTCGTAGTTGGCAACTTGCGCGCGCAGGTCAGCGTTGCTGATGCGGCCTTCCTCCTGCTCCAGGTAAGCCAGCGCTGCCTCTCGCGGGGTCAGCACTTTGCGAGGGGATTCCGAGCCAATTTCTGCCATGAGCTTGCGCTCGTGAATCAGCAGGGCCTTGGCGACGGACCACCCCTTGTTGAGTTCGCCCACCAGGTTTTGCTTGGGGACTTTGACGTTATCGAAGAACGTCTGGCAGAACTCGGAATCGCCGCTAATGAGTTCTATCGGTGTTGTGCTGACACCGTCGGAATCCATATCGATCAACAGAAAACTGATGCCTTCCTGCTTCTTCGCCTGCGTGTCTGTGCGCACCAGGCAGAAAATCCAGTCGCAGCGATCGGCCGCGGTCGTCCATATCTTGCTCCCGTTTACCAGGAAGTGATCGCCCATGTCCTCGGCGTGGCACTGCAGGCTGGCAAGGTCTGAACCCGCTCCGGGCTCGGAGTAGCCCTGGGCCCACCGCGTTTGGGCATTAATGATAGCCGGCAGGTGTTCGGCTTTCTGGGCCTCGTTGCCGTACTCCAGGAGGGCGGGTCCCAACATCCACAGGCCCAGACCATACAGTGGCGTGCGCGCATTGATTCGCTTCATTTCCTGTTTGATCACCCTGGCCTGCTCGGGACTAGCGTCGGCACCGCCGTACGCGCTCGGCCACTCGGGGGCGATCCAGCCCTTGTCGCGCATGCGCTGGTACCAGAGCTGCGCATCGTCAGAGGGCACCTGGCCCTTGCGCCCTCCCCAGTATTGGTCTGCGGGCTTGGTCGGCAGGCGTTGTGAATCGGGACAATTCTCCTCCAGCCACTGGCGGGTGTCGGTGCGAAACTGTTCTAGATCTGACAACGGTGTTTCCTCTGCTTTCCAGGGGTTCGTGACACTGCGTACAGCAGGGTAAGTCCTTGCCTTATTAGCGCAATGGCGGATTGAGTCAGGCCCCGTGACAAATCTGGTCAATGCCGGGGCCCCCTCGCGGCTGTGTCGGAGTGGTACATTGCTCCGTACTGCCCCGCTTGACCACTACCTCAATGCGGGGCCATCCTTCTGCCGGTCGACTGATAGGGAGTTTGGCGAGTGAAACGATTCGAAGGCCGCGCGGTAGTCGTAACTGGAGCGGGGAGCGGGATAGGCCGAGCCAGCGCGCAACGGATTGCCTCGGAGGGCGGGGCAGTGCTCTGCGTTGATCTGTTCCAGGATCCGCTGGAAGAGACTGTCAAAAGCATTACCGACGCTGGTGGCACCGCCAAACTGCAACAGTGCGATGTCTCCGATGTGGCGCAGGTGGACGCGGCTATCTCAGCCTGCGTTCAGGAGTTTGGCGGTCTTTATGCACTGGTCAACATGGCAGGCATTCTGCGATTCGATGACACCGAGCGCCTGCAGCAAACTGACTGGGACAAGGTGATCGCTGTCAACCTGACCGGCACGATGCTGCTGTGCAGAGCCGCGCTGCCTCACCTTGTGGCCTCGGGAGGTAGCATTGTCAATGCCGCCTCCACTGCGGCACTGTCAGGCCTGCCTTCGGGGGTTGCGTATTCCGCCAGTAAGGGCGGTGTACTGGCCATGACCCGCAGCATTGCCATCGAATACGGGAAGCGGGGTGTCCGCGCCAACTGTGTGTGCCCCGGCGATATCAATACGGGGATGACCACGGGCATTGATTACCCGGACAACATGGACTTCGACCTTATTCCACGCATCATGTCGCTCACCGGCCCCAAAGGGCCTGAAACAGTGGCGGGAGTCATTGCGATGCTGGCCTCGGAGGATGCGGTTCACATCACCGGTGAAGATATTCGGGTGGACGGCGGCACACTCTCCTGAGCAACGCAAGCGGGCACGTTACAGCGTCCGCGGCTATACTCCTGTCGCAATAATTCTTGCAGGGGCCAGCCATGGCTTTTCAATCACCTTTCAGTGCCATGTCCGAGCGCCTGCTCCTTGAGGACGGCGGCGGATGGGAAACCCACGATCGCGCTGTGCAGATGCTCCGCGACGGTGAAGACGTCATAATGCTGGACGTTGGCGACCCGGATTTTCGTACCCCGGAACCGATTATTGACAATGCGGTGAGCTACCTGCGCGTTGGCAGAACCCACTATTCACCGGCGTTGGGTGAACTCAAGTTTCGCCGCGCTGTGGCCGACCTGGAGACGCAGACCTCACCTCACCGATGCAGCGCCGACGAAGTGGCCATTTTCCCCGGTGCCACCAACGCCATCCACGCGGTCATGTCCTGCCTTCTCGACGCCGGCGATGAAGTGATTATTCCGGAGCCCATGTACGTGGGCTATATGCCCGTGATGCGCTGTATTGACGCGGTGGTCAAGTCAGTTCCCCTGGACGGCAAGGCCGATTTTGCTCTCGACGTGGATGCGATCAAAGCAGCCTTCACTGAGCGTACGCGTGTTCTCTTCCTGAATACGCCAGGTAATCCGACCGGCTCGATTACCTCTCGCAGCACGCTGCGTGAACTCGGCGCGTTTTGCCGCGAGCGCGGCGTGTGGTTGGTGTGCGACGAGGTTTACTCGATGTTTACCTACGAAGGAATGCACCGATCGGCGCGATCATCCGTTGAGCACCTTGATAACCTGGTAATGATCGACGGGCTCTCCAAATCACATGCGATGAGCGGTTGGCGCATGGGCTGGGCGGTGGCACCGCCGGCGTTGGTGGAGCGGCTGGGAGCCTATGCCACGGCGACCCTGTTTGGATGCCCCCAATTTATTCAGGACGCCAGTGCTTTTGCGCTGGAGAACGATCAGGCCTATGTCATGAGTATGCGCGAGGAGTACCGTGAACGCCGTGACTATGTACTGACCAAGTTGGGCAAACTTCCGGCCCTTGCCTGTGTGCGCCCGCGCGCGGGTATGTTTGTGATGTGCGATGTTTCGGGTACGGGTCTCGATGGCCGCGCTTTTGCCACGGAACTGCTCGAACAACAACGGGTCAGCGTGGTTCCGGGCGATGCGTTCGGGCCGTCAGCATCGGCGTTTGTCCGGATGGGTCTTGCCCAGAACAGGGCGGTACTGAAGAAGGCCTGTAAACGCATTCGCAGCTTTTGCGAATCACTCTGAGGTTCTACTGCGACTCGGCCAGCTCAACCTCAAAGTCACGTTCCTCGTCGACGCGACGGGTGCGTACCTTCACCACCTCGCCAACCTTCCGGTTTTCCATCAGGCTCAGGTAGTCGTCGTTATTGCGGATGGGCTTGTCATCGATGTGTGTAATGATGTCGCCAAGGGTGATCTCGCCGCGTGAGTTTCGATAGGCACCCACCAGTCCTGCGTCAGAGGCAGGGAGCCCTGGGAAGACCCGCACAATGGGCAGGCCCTTGATGCGATAGCGCCTTATCCATCGATCACTCGCAAGCTCCAGTCCCATGATCGGGCGCAGTATTCGCCCGTAGCTGATCAACTCAGGAATAACGTCCTTGACCGTATTGACAGGTATCGCGAAGCCAATGCCGGCACTCGCTCCGCTGGGGCTATAGATGGCCGTGTTGACGCCAACCAGTTGCCCCAGGGAATTCAATAGGGGGCCGCCTGAATTACCCGGGTTGATGGCCGCATCTGTCTGGATGACGCCCCGAATCTTGCGGTTGCTTGGCGATTGGATCTCGCGTCCCAAGGCGCTGACTACACCCGTGGTCAGCGTGGTATCCAGGCCGAAGGGGTTGCCGATGGCAAGTACCTTGCGCCCTACAGAAAGTTCCGAGGAATCACCCAGCGGCAGTATGGCCAGGCCCTCGGGGGGTTCGAGAATGCGCAGCACGGCGAGGTCTTTCTCTGGCGCAATGCCGATCACCTGAGCGTCGTATTCACTGCGATCCTGCAGTGTCACGGTCAGTCGCTGAGCACCGGCGATCACGTGGAAGTTGGTGACGATTAATCCACTGGCGTCCCAGACAAAACCGGTGCCTGACCCGCGGGGAATTTCCTGGATGTTGAGCGAAAACAGGTTCCGCCTGAGGGCCTTGTTGGTGACGTACACCACCGCAGGACTGGCCTTACTAAATATTTCTGTACTGTTGGCTTCATCCTCGGTGGCAAAGCTGAGGTAGTCGACCGCATCCTCCGCCGGCGCTGGCAGGCACAGCGACAGCATCAGCAAAAGGCACAGGCGAGGGAGCAAGAGCATGGTCAGCCGACGTTGCGCATGCGTTCCAGGAAGTCCTGTATGCGCGCGGCATTGGCGCCAAGGTCGCTGACGCCAACGCGTGATACTGAGCGCAGGTCAACGAGCGTGCCATCGGCATCGGTTCTCAGGCGAATAACGATGTCGTCCTTGAATCCCATGATGCGCGTGGTATCGATAGCCTCGATAACGCCCGCATTGAGATCGCTGCGTGTGACTTCCCATCCCATCTTGATTGCCAATCGCTCCGCCTGCTCAAACGCTTCCTCAATAGCCATATCTGTGCGCAGGGTTTTGACCTCGGGATAGGCGGCAAGTTGCAGATTGATTTCCTCTGCGTCGAGATCGATGGGGTTACTGCCCTCGCCGCGTAGCAACAGCGCTTGCTCAAACACGGGTGGGTCGGCGACGTCGGTCGTTATGTCGTGAATCGGGGGTATATCGCCACGATTACCGGCGATCGAGAACAGCAACAATACACCCGGCAGTGAGAACAGGCAGCGGCGCAGAATCTGCCCGCGAAACGGTCTGTATCTCGGGATCAATACCAGGATTAAGCTGATGAGCAGCAACAAACTACTGCCCGCACACGCCAGCGCATACAGCAGCAGGCCCTCTTGCCAGGCCCCGGAGCGAACTGTGGCTACGGACAGGGGAAGTGCCACTAGCAGGGTAATTGCAAGGTAACCAAGCCAGGTGACTACGCGCGAGTTGCTTGAAAGGCCGGACATGGCCGCTCCTAGGTGTTAGCAATAGAACAGCAAGAATACACGCACCTCATCGACTCTGCGAGGGTGTCCCATGGTTTAACTGGACAGCCCCGCAGCCCCGATTGCCGAGAATGTGATTGAGGGGGCAAGCCCCCATTGGTTACCCTCGCGCCTCGCTGCCGTCAAAGTGTGCCGGCTGGAAACGTAATTCCTTGAGGGAGACATCAAATGGGGCGTGTGGCAGGAAAGGTAGCCATCGTAACGGGCGCAGCAAGTGGTATGGGCGCCGCTGACGCAAAGCTCCTGGCCAGCGAGGGCGCCAGCGTGGTGCTGGCTGATCTCAATGCTGCCGATGGAGAGGCGGTAGCGGCGGACATTGGCGGTGACGCCGTGTTCATGCGCCTGGACGTGACTGATGAGGCAAACTGGGAGCAGGTCGTCGCCGCGACAATCACCCGCTTCGGCCGACTGGATATCCTGGTCAATAACGCCGGGCTGATGACGCTGGGCAGCGTGGTCGACACTCCCCTGGATGACTTTCGCAAAACCTGTGCGGTGAACAGCGAGGGAGTCTTCCTCGGCTGCAAGCATGCGATACCTCCGATGGCAGAGACAGGCGGAGGCGCAATTATCAATATGTCTTCGGTGGCCGCATTGCACGGCATGTCGTTTGTGGCGGCCTACAGCGCCAGCAAAGGTGCGGTGGCGGCACTCACCAAGAGTGTTGCCCTGTACTGCAAGGAGCAGAAGAACGGCGTGCGCTGCAACTCTATTCACCCTGACGGCGTGAAAACGCCCATGGTGGTGAAGGTGGCAACGGGCAAGGAAACGGCTACCCGAGAAGAGATCGAGAATGTCACCCGGGGCACCAATATGTGTGAACCCGAGGATATCGCAAACCTGGTGCTGTACCTGGCTTCCGACGAATCACGCTTCATCAATGGCGCTGAGATGGTGATAGACGACGCGGCTACCATTACTCCGCCGGTTGGTGTCTGAGGCGCTTTATGGAAAAAGTGGTCTGCACTCTGTTCAGCGCCAGAGAGGGCGATTCGCTCCGCGACGAACTCATCAATGAGACCTTGCCCGCACTACAGCGCCATGACTGTGTTCGCGGGGTGAGGCTGTGTGTCGAAGACGGAGCAGTGGCGCTCGCAGCGGGTCGCCGGATGGCCAGCCAGTATCTACCCAAAGCGGTGTTGTCGCTGTGGTTGGATGAGAGCCGACAGCTGGAGGCGCTCTCACCCATACTGCGCCAGGTGGCTGATAGCTACCACGCCTACCTGGTCGCTGAGGCAGAACCCCTGGTCAACCGTCGCACACCCGCCGACGGCGTCACCCGCGGTGACGGCTTCTGCCAGGTGGCATTTATCTGTCGCCCTGGCGCGATGCCAGAGCAGGATTGGTTGCGGGTGTGGCAGGGTAGCCATACGCAAATCGCGATCGATACTCAGTCCACTTTTGGCTACCGGCAGAACTACGTGGTGCGCGCACTCACCGATGATGCGCCCGAGGTGCATGCCATTGTCGAGGAAAACTTTCCCGCGGAAGCCATGGAATCAGACCACGCTTTTTACGCCGCCGAAGATGACGCCACGCTCGCACAGCACCAACAGGCCATGATGGAAAGTTGCGGGCGATTCATCGACTTCGAACGAATCGACGTGATCCCGACCAGCGAGTACCTCAGCCAGCTTGCAGCGCCCTGATCCGATCGTCCAGGGGAGGGTGAGAGCGGAATAAGGCTCCGAACCCCTGTTTCATCTGTTCACTGATACCGAAGGCGGTCAGTTCACCTGGCAGGTCCTGGGGTTGCCCCTGTTCGGCCTGGAGGCGTTGCAGGGCGGCAATCATGTCGCCGTTGGTGGTAAGCCCTGCACCGGCTGCGTCGGCCCGGTACTCTCGCCAGCGGGAGAACCAGAAAACAATCGTGCTGGCGAGGAAGCCCAAAACCAGTTCTGCGACGATGGTGACGACGTAATACCCGATACCGTAGCCGCGCTCAGTCTTGAATACCACTCGGTCCACGGTATGACCGATGATCCTGGCAAGGAACATCACAAAGGTGTTCACCACGCCCTGGATGAGGCTGAGTGTGACCATATCTCCGTTGGCAACGTGTCCAATTTCATGGGCCAGTACGGCACGCACTTCATTAGGTTGGAAACGGCGTAAAAGACCGGCGGATACCGCAACCAGTGCATCGTTCCGGTTCCAGCCGGTGGCGAAGGCGTTCGCTGCCTCAGAGGGGAAAATGCCTACTTCAGGCATGCCGATACCGGCCTCACCGGCCAGTTCCTTGACAGTGTCCACCAGCCACTGCTCATCGCGGTTTTGCGGCTGCTCGATGATGTGTGTACCGGTGCCGCGCTTGGCCATCCACTTGGACAGCAGCAGCGAGATCAGTGAACCCCCGAAGCCGAACAGGGCGCAAAACACCAGCAGGCTGTTGAGGTTCAGATCGACGCCATTGGACGCCAGGATGCTTTCGAAGCCCAGCAGGTTGAAAACAATGCTGACCAGAACCAGCACCGCCATATTCGTGGCAAGGAACAGCAGGATGCGCATGCATCATTCTCCTTATCGAATCGTTTCACCGTGGTCTTTTGACCGCCAACGGTGTTGAAAAGTTCGTCGGTTGTACATGGGGGCCTGACTCAATAAATCAAGCGCCGCTGTCTGTGACCTCGTGACTGTCTTCGGCGGTATCGGTGATTTCGCTGGCAGGGGAGTCCGTGTCAGGCGACTCGGCCTCGGCCTGCTCAACGGCATGCCTGGTGGCCTCTTCGGCGGCAATTTGCTCTGGGGTCAGCGGTACTGGAATGTCACTGGCTTCCACCATCGGCTCCCCTTTGTCACCCAGGACCACCGCCATTATTTCGCCCCGCAATTCAATGTCCTTGGCGCTGAGTTCCACCAACGTATTGGTGGCTTCGTCGCGATGCCCGGTGCGCATCACCGTGCGTGGCTCTGCGCCGTCTACCCAGGCCTTGGCCTTGCCCCAGTAGTGTCCATGTTGGTTGCGGATGACAAAAACCTCTGACATAACACCTTTGATCCCGATGGAAATTTCGCCGGCAGTGTAAGGGTAGTTGCCAGAGCTGGCCAGACCCTTGTCGCCGGTACTCAGCCAAGCAGCAAATCCTTGGCCTGATTGAGCTTGGCGGCCAGGTAATCGTTGCCGCCGCGATCGGGGTGCAGCTTCTGCATCAGCTTGCGATGTGCCGTGACTATATCCTCTTCAGAGGCGTCCTGCGCGAGCCCCAGTACTGCCAGGGCCTCATCGCGGGTCATCCCGGAGTTGCTGTCTGGCGGTGCTTGGCCACCAGAGCTGAATGGATCCTCATCGGGAAAGCGTTGCTGCAGGTAACTGTCCAGTAGCTGCACCGAGTCTGCATCCTCTGCTTCGCAATAGGCGTAGAGTTCCTGCAATTGCGCGCGATCCATCTCTTCGAGCAGCCACTCGCGATAGCGACCCTGAAGCACCTCGCCTGACAGCGCCCCGGAATCGTGGTCGAGGTTCATCCGCAGAATGTCTGTAGTGACCGTAGACGATTGCCCTGAACTGGGCCCGGAGCCGGCCTTGCCACGCAGGCTGGCCAGCATGGGAAACAGCCTGACCAGCGTTGGCAGCAGCTGGCGTGCGAACACCAGCAGACCGGTTAGGGCTGCGCCTATCCAGTGCATACGACCGGTCAAAGTCAGGCCTATGACCACAACCACTGCGATCCCCAGGCCAAGCTTGATGTACTCGGCACGTCGCTTGTGGGGCGGCATTGACTGCGCGCGGCGTAGCAGTATGTAGGCGACGGCGATAACGGCCAGCAGCAGTATAAGGCGCGGCACGGTTTCCTCAGGGCTTCAATTGCTGGAGCAGCAGTTTAGCATCAGGGTCGGTAGAGTTTTCCAGTGCTTTGCGTCCGCCTGCCGCGTAGCGCGCGACCGCACCCAGAAGACGCTCCAGGGTAGCCGCGCTGCCCTGGTCAAACCGTCCCCAGGCACCGTGGCTCAAGCGCGCCATGGAACGGTAGGTTTGTTCAGCCAGTCTGTCGCGACCTTCCTGGAACAAAAACAGGGGCAGTTTGCTGAGTCCGCACTGCCCGGCGAGGTTACACAGGGTGTCGGGGTTCTCTTCCATGGCGTCGCCAATGAATACCAGAGCTCGTACCGGCGCTGTGCCGTGCTCGGCAAGGCCATGTCGCAACAACCGCGCGATCTGAGTATGCCCGCCTTCGCAGTGTACGCGTGTCATCTCCGAGCCAAGGGAGCGTGCATCGTTGCACCAACTGCTGGCGTAAAACTCGGCGAAGCCGCGGTAGAAACAGAGTTGCACGGACAGCTGGGCAATCTGCTGACTGGCCTCAAACATTCGGCGCTGGAGCTGGCAGGCGGTATCCCAGGTAGGTTGTCGGCTAGCGGTCGCGTCTATCGCGAAGATCAGTCGCGGGGTGCGACTGACAAACTCCACGATGTCTGTTTGCTTTTTGAGGAAGCGCCGGATGTCACTTGCGCTGGAGCGATTCGCCGGAGGCTTTGGCATTGCGACTCGCGCGCGGAGCTTAGTCTGCCCTTTGCGGGTCTGACTGGCGCAAACCCGCCAGTTCCGTCAGGTAGTGACGGCGTGATTCCAGTTCGGCAATCGCGGCTTCGAGTTCCGCTTTGCCAATGGGCTCCTGGTCGCTAACCAACTCCCATAATTTACGGCTGCACAGTTCCTGTGCTCTAAAGCCCTGACTTGTATTCATTTTGATACCACTGATTCTTAGTGTCGCTGATATGTGTGCGGCCAGATTAATGGTACTGCGTGACAGTACTGTGACCGGCATAGTGCGACTATTAACGCCAGCTTACACTGCGCGCGTGGAGAATGGAAACGTGGCCGGTCCATCAAAAACAGGCCCATCTAGCAACGGCCCGTCGTCTGCGCGCCACCGCCCAACGGTAAAGTTGACCGTCGTGCGGATGCCCGGTGGTGTTTCGAAAGGCTGGCGGAGGTCATCCATGATAACCAGAGACACCCGCAAATCGTCAGCCTGAAAGCTCGCGATGCCGTAGCCATTCACGGTCGTGTCTACATAGGCCAGGCCGGGGTTGGCTTCGTTGGGCCCCAGCCATTCTGCCAGCCGGCTTACACCAGTGCGGTCGTAAGCAAAGGACGCGAGTGCGCCGTGAAGCAGGGTCATATTCCAGCTTGGCACCTGTTTGCCATCAACGTCGGTGTACACCAGCGGACGAAAGGCCTCGTTATTGCGCGCTGCCGATTCAACATTGGCAAACAAGGGCGTCGAACTGATACCTGCCACGGAAAAATCCACGCAAACCGGTATTGCCTGCGCATCTGACGGGTCACCGGAAATGGCGCCGGCCCCGTGCATATGGTGATCGCCCGACAATGACACCAGGCCGGAGATTTCCCGATCCCGGAAAACTGTCATCAGGTCTCGCAGCTCGCTGGGATAGCCGGCCCAGGGATCGATACTGAATACGCTGTCCTCGTAACCCGCCATGGGTATAGCTGAAAGATCCAGGCGCAGCGGTAGCAGCGGTATGGCGTTGCCCCAAAGCTTCCAGTTGGCGTCTGATGCAGCCACCCCGTCGATAAACCACTGTTTTTGGCCATCGCCAAGGCAGGTACCCGGTGCGCGATCTTTTGCAGGGTTGGGTGCCTCGGCGTAGGGGAGCAGCTCTGGCGGAGAACCACCGTTGTACTGGCGACCACCATCGGCAATGTCCAGCAGCTGCACGGTGGTCATCGGTAGTCCCAGGTGTTCTGCAAAGTGCGCGGGCAGGGCTGCGCCACTGCGGTAGCTGCGCGTATCTGTCAGGAATATGTCGATGTTGGCACCCCAGCGAATGCGCCGGTAGATGCAGATACTGCCTACCGCCGCAACATTTGCATCAGCTTCTCCCGGGGGTAGATCAACAGCGGTAAAGTCGTGGGCCGGGCTATCACGTCCATCCGACAGCACGGCGGGGATGAATTCGAACCACGCTTGGTTCGCGTCCAATTTGCGCTGGGGTTCGCAGACGGGCTCATCACCATAGGTGTTGTAGCTTTGGTAGCAATCATTACTGAATTCGTGATCATCCCAGATGCACATGAACGGCCATCGAGCCCGCGCCTCCTGAAGGTGCGGGTCCGACAGGTACACCCGGTACAGGTGGCGGTAGTCTGCCAGGCTGACTGCGTGACGATTGGTATCGGTATAGGCCCCGTCGGGGAAGGTAGGCACATACCGGGACTGGTCAGAACCATCCAAGCGCTTGTTCCAACTGCGCTCGTAGATGAAATCCCCGAGGTGAAGGACGAAATCCAGTTGCTGATCGGCGTCCGCTCGCCTGTCGTCGGCGATCATGCGCGCCCAGGATCCGAAGTAGCCCTGCTCGAAACTCTGGCAACTGGCGAAAGCCACCTTGACCGGGCGCTCGTCATCCAGTGCGCGTGCAGTCATGGTGCGACCGGTTCTGGAGCGGGAGCCATTGCCTCCGATAAAGCGGTAGAAGTAGTGTCGACCGGCCTGCAGGCCATCAATGAATGCACGAACGGTGTAATCCGAGGCGCTGTTCGCCGTGAGCTGCTGTTCCAGCGTGACCTGGGCAAAGTCCTCGCTGTCGCTGATCTGCAACAGCATGTCCGCGCTTGATCTGCCATCGGCCGGTACCGCTCGTGTCCATAACATAACGCTGTCCTGCCTTGGGTCACCCGAGGCAACGCCCTGGGGGAAGGATAGCTCAGCGGCACCCGTGGGAAGCGGCTCTGCACGCGCGGGCATCGCGCCCATGGTGGCGAAGAAGGTAGACCCCGAGATAATGCCAAGGAAGGAACGACGACTGACAGACATGTATTGGCTCTATGTGATGACGGGATGTCACTGTAGCCCAGCCCGTCCGGTTTTGGGAGCCAGCGCTGACAGGTGCAGGCAGTGGGATCACGACAGCAGCGAAGCTATACTTGCCGCCATGAGCCTATTTGATATTCGCAAGAAACACGCCATGCCGTCACCCGATAAAGCGCTCCCCGGGCGCGAGCAGGAAATGCCCGTGCCAGAGCATCACTTCGTTAACGGCAATCCGCTTAAGGGTCCTTTTCCCGAGGGGCTGGAGCAGGCCATGTTTGGCATGGGCTGTTTCTGGGGAGTTGAGCGGCAGTTCTGGCAGCTTGACGGCGTGTTTACCACAGCAGCCGGCTATGCAGCGGGACTGACGCCCAATCCAAGCTACCGGGAAGTGTGCTCCGGGCAAACCGGCCACAACGAGGTTGTTCTGGTGGTGTTTGATCCTGAGACGATCAGTTACGCGGAGCTGCTGAAGAATTTCTGGGAGGGCCATGATCCCACTCAGGGGATGCGACAGGGCAATGATATGGGCACGCAATACCGGTCCGGGATTTACGCCTTCGGCGAGGCCCAGGCGAAACTGGCCGAGCAGACACGCGATGCTTTCCAGGATGCCCTCGCTGCGTCGGGCTACGGTTCAATTACCACTGAAATTTTGCCTGCACCCACATTCTATTACGCCGAGGACTATCACCAGCAGTACCTGGCTAAAAATCCAGGAGGCTACTGCGGCCTTGGCGGTACGGGCGTCAGCTGCCCGCTGGGGCTGGGCGTTCCTGGCTGACGCGACCAAAGGGACATCACCGGCGGCACCGGGGTAAGCATGGCGGGCCAGCGGAAAATCATTCACGTCGATGCTGATTGCTTCTACGCGGCCGTCGAGGTCCGGGAGGATCCGTCGCTGGCGGGTAAGCCGATCGCAGTTGGCGGTCGCGCCTCCGGGCGCGGGGTGATTGCCACCGCCAGCTATGAAGCGCGCCAGTTCGGAGTTCGCTCCGCCATGGCGTCCGCCCGTGCCATGAGTCTCTGTCCACAGCTCATCATTCTCCCGCCGCGATTTGATCTCTATCGTGAGGTCTCCCAACATTTCCACAACATCTTTCGCGATTACACCGACCGGGTGGAGCCCCTCTCCCTGGATGAAGCCTATCTCGACGTCACTGATTGTGATCGCTGCGAGGGCAGCGCCACGCTGATAGCGCGGGAAATTCGCCAGCGCGTGCGTGAGCAGCTGTCGCTGACGGTGTCGGCGGGTATTGCACCAAACAAGTTCCTTGCCAAAGTGGCCAGCGACTGGGACAAGCCCGATGGTCAGTACACCGTTGCGCCAGGCGATGTGGCAGGTTTTGTCAGGGACCTGCCTGTCAATCGCATCAATGGGGTTGGCAAGGTCATGACCGCTAAGTTAGCGAAGATGGGCGTGACCACCTGCGGCGACCTGCAGGCAGTGCCCCTCGATCGACTGGTGAAGCGTTTTGGCAAATACGGCAAGCGTTTGTCTGAGCTCGCCGAGGGCGTGGATGAGCGCCCGGTGCAGCCCGCTCGCGTGCGCAAGTCCATCAGTGTGGAACGAACCTACGCCGACGACATCGATGACCCGGCGAAGATGCAAGAGGCAGTATCTGAGCTGGTGCTCGAGTTGGAGCGACGCTTCGACAAGGTGCGCGAGCGCTACCTGCCGGTGAAGCGATTCATCAAGGTCAAGTTTCGGGATTTCAAACAAACCACGCTGGAGGAAGTGTTGCCGGGCGATGGCTCGGACTGGTTTTCCGTGCCGGACTTCCAGCGCCTGTTGCAGGGTGCCTGGGTGCGAGGTTCGCAACCGGTAAGGCTGCTAGGCGCTGGCTTCAGGCTGAGGCCGCTGTCGGATGACAACAGTGAGCAACTGGCTTTGTTTGAAGAGGCTGAGGAGTCCCTGGGCGAGGAGGGTGCACCGTCCGGTTAGCCACCTGCGCCTGCCAGCTGTACCCCAAGCGCAGCGGCCACGGCGGTCTCCACCCTGAGCACGCGCGGCCCCAGTGATACGGGCCGACACCCCGACTCGCGGCACTTCCTGACTTCATAGTCGGTGAAGCCGCCTTCAGGCCCGATGACCATCACCATGTCCGCACCGCTCGCCGCCGCTAATATCGGGTGATCACCCGGGTGGGCTACTACGGCGTCGGCCCTGTCACACAGAGCGGGCAATACGTCCTCAACGAAGGGTTTGAAACGATGATGCAGCGAACAGGTTGGGACCATGGTGTCACTGGCCTGCTCCAGCCCCGCCAGCAGGTAGTCCTCCAGCGTAGCCGGTGCCAGTAGTGGCGATTGCCAGAAACTTTTTTCCACTTTGTAGCTATTGATCAGGTGCAGTTCGCGGATGCCGCACTCACCAACCGTGCGCAGTATTCGGCGCAGCATTTTCGGCCGGGGCAGGGCCAGAACCAGCGTCAGCGGCAGCTTGTCGGGGGGTGCCTTGTCCAGAGCCAGCTCAAGGTCGGCGTGCGTGTCGTCGATGCTGGTAATGGTCCCGGTACCGCAGGCACCGTTAACTCTACCCACGCGCACGGTGTCGCCGGGTCGCGCACCGTGTACATCAAGCAGGTGAGCGAGGCGTTGGTCTGCAACCCGTAGGCGTGTCGCATCGATCAGGTCGCGCTCTGTGAACAGCAGGATGTTCACAGGTAGCTAGCCCGCCCAGAGGTCGTAATCATCGGCGCCCGTGACCTCAGCCTCCACAAAGTCGCCGGGATTCAAGCCGGTCACTCCCTCCAGGTGGACGCGGCCATCGATGTCGGGTGCATCGGCGACGGATCGGCCGGTGGCGCCATCCGGACCACTTTCGTCGATCAGGATTTCAATGGTGCTGCCTACCTTCTGCAATAGCTTCTCTGCACTGATGGCCTGCTGCACTTCCATGAATCGCTCCCAGCGTTCCTGCTTGATCTCCTGCGGCACATGGTCGGGCAGATCGTTAGCGGTAGCGCCCTTGACTGGTGAGTATTGGAAGCAACCCACCCGATCCAGGCGAGCCTCTCTGAGGAAGTCCAGCAGCTCGTCAAACTCGGCCTCAGTCTCACCGGGATAGCCAACAATGAACGTGCTGCGTATGGCGATATCCGGACAGATATCGCGCCAGCCGCGTATCCTCTCCAGTGATTTTTCAGCGGCGGCGGGACGCTTCATACGTTTAAGTACGCTGGGGCTGCCATGCTGGAACGGGATGTCCAGGTAGGGAAGTATTTTTCCGTCGGCCATCAGAGGAATGACATTGTCGACATGAGGGTAGGGGTAAACGTAGTGCAGCCGCACCCAGATACCGAACTCGCCGAGGGCTTCGCACAATTCCTGCATCCGCGTCTTCAGCGGGCGCCCGTTCCAGAAACCGGTGCGATATTTCATGTCGACGCCGTAAGCGCTGGTGTCCTGGGATATCACCAGTATTTCCCTGACGCCCGCCCTGACCAGCCCCTCTGCCTCGGTCATTACCTCGCCAATCGGCCGGCTCACCAGGTCACCGCGCATCTGCGGGATGATGCAGAATTTGCAGCGGTGGTTGCAGCCCTCTGAAATTTTCAGGTAGGCATAGTGTCGCGGTGTCAGCTTGATGCCCTGTGGTGGCACCAGGTCGGTAAAAGGGTCGTGGGTGGGCGTGTGCGGCACATACTCGTGAACGGCCCCGACCACTTCCTCATATGCGGCCGGCCCGGTAACGCTGAGCACCTTGGGATGCAGCGCCTGGATGTTGGCGGCGTCGTCCCCTTTGCCCATGCAGCCGGTGACAATCACCTTGCCGTTTTCCTTGACTGCCTCGCCGATCGCGTCCAACGATTCCTGCTTGGCGCTGTCGATAAATCCGCAGGTGTTGACCACGACCAACTCGGCATCTTCGTAGGTGGGAACGATCTCATAGCCGTCCAGTTTCAACTGGGTGAGGATGCGTTCAGAATCTACCAGGGCCTTGGGACAGCCCAGGCTGACAAAGCCGATACTTTTTCTCTCTTTAGACGTCATAGTCCCTTCTGGTATGCGCGAGGCGCACTCTGTGCGGTAGCACCGCCTTGCTGTGGGTGGTGACAGTGTAGCGCCCCTGCTCTGGCGTCGGTACAGTATCAGCCCGCTTGTCTCGTTGTCTCTGGAGTGTCACCTATGTCCGTTGTTGCCATTACCCAGCACGATCGTGTCACCGTCGTCACTATCACCCGCGCAGAAGTTCGCAATGCCGTCAATGGCGACACCGCCGCTGCGCTGGCGGACGCATTCCGTGCTTTCGATGAAGACCCGGAAAGCGACGTCGCTATCCTGACCGGTCAGGACGGCCATTTCTGCGCCGGCGCAGACCTGAAGGCTGTGGCCGCGGGAGAGGCGGCCAACCGGATGAACCCGGAAGGCGACGGCCCCATGGGGCCGTCGCGATTTATGCTCTCAAAACCGGTCATCGCCGCGATTGCCGGTCACGCGGTGGCAGGTGGACTTGAACTGTCGCTCTGGTGCGACCTGCGGGTAGCGGAGGAGAGCGCGGTGATGGGGGTGTTTTGTCGCCGCTGGGGAGTGCCGTTGGTAGACGGCGGCACGTTGCGACTGCCGCGCCTGATTGGCCACAGTCGCGCGATGGATCTCATCCTGACCGGGCGCCCGGTCGGTGCCGGCGAGGCTTTGCAGATGGGTCTTGTGAACCGGGTGGTGCCCGATGGCCAGGCTCTCGACGCAGCCCTGGAACTGGCACACTCCCTTACTCGCTTCCCCCAGACCTGCATGCGTTCTGACCGCCTGTCAGCGATTGAGCAATGGGGGCTGTCGGAACCCGACGCCCTGGACAATGAATTTGCCCGCGGTGTGGCGGTATTGGCTTCGGGCGAAACCGTCAGTGGTGCCACCCGGTTTGCCGGTGGGCATGGTCGTCACGGAGACTTTGGGGACATCTAGTGCTGGCAACCGCTAGACAGACAAATTCTCCCGCCGACTGTGTGTACCGACGCGCAGTTCTCCGCGGAGCAGGGTCAACAGCGTGAGGCGGTCTTCACGGTTGAGGAATTCTCCCACCGGAACACTCTCGCTGCTGCTGTGCAGCGTCATAGCCGGGCCATCCCAGGGGTGGTTCTCCGGGGTGACCGCCAGGCCGGAATCCTCGCGTTTGAACTCCCAGCTTTGTTTCGGCGCGTAAAAACCCTTGTCGATCCTCAGGTTGTCTTCGCTTAGCGTGATCACGTGGCGATACTGTAGTTTCCAGTTAACGTAGTACAGCGCGGAACCCAGGGCGGTGAGTTCCAGCCCGGCAAAGGGCAGGATGGGCCACGCCCCAAAAAAAGCGAATACGATGGCGATGCCCAGGGAGGGCGCGGCAATAGCCAGCAAGACCAGCTGGTTAGTGCGCCAGTTGGACGAGTGATTGGGCTTCAGCACGATCATGAGTCGGCTCGCCGTGCGGGTGCTGGTGACCAAGATATTGTCCTTTGCTTCCGATCTGATTCTAGCCAAACTGCTGCTTAACGCCCACAGCATTTATCTCAAACAGGGGGTAGCTCGTGTCTTACGACGCCATCATAGAGCCCGATCAACTGCCAGCCGGTAGTCGGCTGGTGGACTGCCGATTCTCGCTTGGCGACGCGGAAGCGGGGCTGGTCGAGTATCGCCAGGGACATATACCCGGCGCGACTTACCTGCATCTCAATCGAGATCTGTCCGGACCGGTAGGTGAGCACGGGGGCCGTCATCCCTTGCCGGACGCCAATACGTTTGCCCGGACTCTTGCCTCACACGGCATCGGGCCCGACACGCCGGTGGTTGCTTACGATGACTCTCGCTTCGCGTTTGCCAGTCGGCTCTGGTGGATGATGCGCGCCCTGGGCTACCGGCCGCCCAGGCTCCTGAACGGCGGTTACCAGGCGTGGTTGCAGCTGGGCGTTGAGCCGGAGTCCGGGGACGTTAAGCCGACGCCGATACCCGCCCCCGAGGGCCTCTCGTTTGCCGGTGTTCGCGATCGCGACGCGGTGATTGCCGCCCAGGCGGCGAGTGCACCGTTGATCGATTCCCGGGAGTCCAACCGCTACGCCGGTTTGGAGGAGCCCATCGACCCCGTCGCCGGGCATATTCCCGGTGCCTGTAACAGGCCCTGGCAGGGAGTGACTGATGCAGCGGGCAGGGTGCTGCCACCCGGGCAGTTGCAAGATCACTTCGGCGACCTGCTGCAGAGCGAATCGCTGGTCGTGTACTGTGGCTCCGGCGTTACCGCCTGCGTCAACTTGCTCGCCCTGTCACTGCTGGGCCGCGACGACCCGGATCTGTATCCCGGAAGTTGGAGCGACTGGTGCAGCTACCTCGATTAAGCCTCGCCGCTCGCCGGAGTCTCGACCTGCGGCGACGGGCGGTACCATATCGGCGATGACCAGGCCCTTTCCTGTATGGTTTCAGGCAGGTCGGAGCGAGGCGCCACGCCGGCCTTGATGGCGTCCCAGGTCGACCAGCGGCAGGTGGGATTTTCCAGCACCCTGACGTAGTAAAACGCCTCCGCATCGGGCTGGAAGTCCGGATCTCGCCACACGGTTTTCAGATCCGCTGCGCCCACGTCAGCCGTGATCGAACAGTCGCTGGTATTCACCCTGGCGCCATTGTCGGGGCAGCGGTTGTTAGCCGGGTCCGGGCTGAGCCCGTCTGAGCACGCCACGTCGTAAACCTGTTCGCGGTGCTCGCCATCTTTCAGCCAGCCCTTGATGATCTGCACCCGCTGTAGCCGGGTGCCGTCGGCGTCCGCCGCAGCCCACACCAAAAACTCCGGCGCTTCTGTGCCTGTGAGTTCACCGCCCATGGCGATGCCGTTGGCGTAGGCAGCGCTGACGCTCGCCGGGTTGTCCATGTCGGTATCAGCGAAACCGGCACCGGCAAAAAAGCGTACCTGTATGCGCGGCCCGGTGGTGGCGAACGTCTCCTTGCGACGGAAGGCGTCGTAGATCGCTTCACGAGTATTTTCTTCGGCCCAGACGCCGGTGATGCCGGAGGCTGACCACACCTCGAAGGAGGATTGCGCCATATAGTTTCGACCGTCCACTTCCTTGACGAGATCGGGATCAAACCAGCGAGCGATGGCACCACCGAGGAAGGATGTGGGTATTGATCCGCGCGCTTCGGCGGTCCCGTCCAGCAGCCCCACTTTGGAGAAGTAATTTGATTCATCCAGTGAAGCCGCGCCGGTGTGAGTGTCGCTGGCGCCCACCAGCCCGAAGCGGTAGGGGTTGAAGCTGCCCTGCTCGCTGAGCTGGAGGCCACGTAGATAAGCATCGCGCACGTATCCCCCCGCAGGCTCGCTGTAGAGCTGGGTGGCTACCCGGTAAGGGGCAATTTCGAAGTTCGCCCATTCGTCGTTGGTGGACAGCAGGGGGTGCGTATCGGATGTGCCTTTAACCTGGGTGATCTCCACCACCGGTTCATTGCGCAGCCGCTGTTCGCCGTAGGCATCATCCAGTGGGTCGCCCGCCCAATCCACCATTTTGAACATCTGTCCGTTGGAGCCGTTGGAATTGTGCGGTATGGCAAGGCTCTCGATACCCTGCTCGCGAAGGCCGTCCATCCAGTCCCAGAGCCCCTCGGGATTTTGCGAGTTCAGGCGCGAGAACGGGGCGACAGGTAATTTGTCTGTGCCCCTGAAAATGACGTTGCGGTGCAAGTTGCCCCGGTCGTCGGTTGAGGAGGTGTACTCATAGGCGGCGAAGGTTGTAAACGTGCCTGGCACGTAAGCAGAGTCGGCGGCCATCACGGAATTGCGCCAGGTTCTGCGCGTGACCTCGGCGACGAGGTCGCTGTCGATGCTGCCGTCGCCAATGCCTGTCAGCACGCCCGGGATAAAGCTGAAAAACGCGCGATAGCGGGAGCCACCGCTAATCTGCGACATGTTGTCTGGTGCATTGATGTCGTGCAGGAGCTCAGAGATCGGATAGCGCGAAAACTCTGTCGTGGTGTCGGCAGCTTCCTTGACCAGACCCATGAACATGGCGTGATCGGTGACAGCGTAAAAGTCCAGCGGTCGCTGCAGCTGTACCTCAAAACCGCTGGGGTGCATCAGCGACTCGCCGCGAGCGTAGCGATACGCATCGGCGGGTGTTGCCAGCGTGCCGAATACGTAGGCGTCAAAAGAATTGGCGGTATGAACGTGCAGGTCGCCGAAAAACGCTCGCCGCTCAGGCGCTGGTGCCGGCCGTAATTCAAGCACGCCTTCATCCACGGGAATCAGTGAATTGCGGCCGCTGGCGGCGCCGGCGATACCGACATTGGCGTTGGATTGTGCGCCGCGAAGTTCTTCATCGACGTCGCTACTACAAGACGCGAGCATTAATACGGCCAGAGCGGGGGTGATAACAGCAGCGATTCGCAACATGTTGAGTTTCCGTCTTATCGTTATTGGCACAGCATAAGCAGCCGACGGAACGACTGTAAAGCTAAAGCGGGAGCCGTCAGTGAGAATGGTTAACCTGGGCAGCTGCTGCTTTAGCCTGTCGTCAGTGCAGTTGCTGTGATTGAATAGCGCCCCCGGGACAGAGGTTGGACACAAGCAATGGGCGATTCATCAATGGATACAGACAGGTTTTCCATGGCGGGCAAGGTTGCTCTTGTCACAGGCGCTTCCAGCGGTCTGGGCGCTCATTTTGCCCGGGTGCTCGCCGCCGCCGGGGCGACAGTCGCGATCGCGGCCCGTCGCACTGGTCGCTTGCAGTCGCTGGTGGCAGAGCTCGAAGCATCGGGTGCCCAGGCCGCCGCTGTCGCCATGGATGTAACTTCCGCCGAGAGTGTTGAGCAGGCGCTGGCGACGATAGAGTCGCAACTGGGTGTGGTCACGGTGTTGGTAAACAATGCCGGTGTCGCCGATGCCAAGTACTGCCTCAAGGTTGATGAAGACAACTGGGATTACACCATGGAGGCCAATCTGAAAGGGGCGTGGCGGGTTGCCATTGGCGTGGCGCGGCGCTGCGAGGCCGCAGGCCAGCCCGGCAGTATTGTCAATATTGCGTCCATTCTGGGCCTGCGGGTCGGGTTCGGGCAGTCCACCTATGCCACCTCCAAAGCGGCCCTTGTACAGTTAACCAAATCGATGGCACTGGAACTCGGTGGCAAGGGCATCCGCGTAAATGCGCTGTGCCCGGGGTACTTTGTTACCGAGATGAACGAGAGCTACCTGGACTCTGAGGCGGGCCGCGCGATGCTCGCGGCCACGCCCTTCGGCCGGTCCGGCAATCTCGCGGAACTGGATGGGCCGTTGCTGCTGTTGGCCAGCGATGCGGGCAGCTTCATCACGGGTGCTGCGGTACCGGTGGATGGCGGGCACCTGGTGAGTTCGCTGTAGCGGCGTCCCGCGGCCGGTGGCTCGCAACATCCATCCTGCGCTGTCGCAATCCCTGGCAGAAGCCCTGCCGGGTGCCTGTATCGAGGCGCAGTCACTCCCGCTGTGTCCCGAGTTGACCCTGTACCTGTTGAACGCGGATTTCCCCCAGCACGAACTGCCGCCGGAACTGGCCCTGAAGCTTATGGACGAACCCCTTTACTGGACCTTCTGCTGGGCCTCAGGACAGGTACTGGCCCGCTGGCTGCTGGATAACCCCGCGCTCGTGCGCGCTAAGCGAGTCCTGGATTTCGGCTGCGGCTCTGGCGTGGCGGGCATAGCCGCAGCGGTAGCGGGTGCCCGGCAGGTGGTGGCCTGTGACCTGGACACGCTCGCACTGGAGGCCGCCCGTGAAAACGCGTTGCTCAATGGCGTCGCCATCGAAATGGCGCCCGACTTTGACGCCATTGAGGGCGAGATCGACGTGGTGCTGGTGGCAGACGTGCTGTACGACCGAGGAAACCTGCGCTGGTTGTCGGTGTTGCTCCAACGGGCATCGTCGGTGTTGCTTGCAGACTCGCGATTGCCGGATGTTGAAGATCCCCGCTATCGCTTGCTGGGAACGGCCGAGGCCAGTACGCTTCCCGATCTCGACGAATCCCCCGAATTCAGGCATGTCCGACTCTACCGGGCTGACCACTAACTCCTGAGGCGGTATAACGATGCCTGAACAGTTCACGATGACAATTTCCCCGCGCTATTACGAGACCGACGGTCTTGGGCATATCAACAACGTGTCGCTATCGGGCTGGTTTGAAACCGCGCGCATTCGCGCCATGGAATCTCTCGGCGATGAGCTGGGCTTGCTGCGCTGGCTGCTCGCTTCAATCAGGATCGACTTCCAGGGTGAAACCTTTTACGGCGAGGATGTGACAGCAACAATTACCGCGATGCGCCCGGGGAATACTTCTCTTACCATCGATTGCCAGATGACCCAGGGCGGGAGGAAAACCGCCTTTGGTCGCGCCGTGATGGTGCATCTGTCAGGTGCGGGTGGAACGCCTGCCCCTTTGACCGAAGAGTTCCGCTCTGGGCTGAAGAGCTACCCGTCTGGCGACGACCAGTCGCGCTGATCAAGCAGCCGAAAGAACCCGTAAGAGGGGTCACCCTTGCCGGGACAGCCAATGTGGGATCCCTCGACGAGGGGGTGGGTCAGATCAACCTGTGAAGGCTGATTGACGGTGGCCCAGTCTGCCAGGACGGCGCGTTTACTGAACTTCCACTGGCCGTCTCTTCGTTGGTAATGGTCCAGGTAACGTCCGCCGATCAGAAGATCCAGCGGCTCAGCCTCTGTTGCAACCTTGTGATACGCCAGCACGTAGTGCTCGCCCTCGGCGTAGTCGCCATCAATAGCGACGTTTGACGTGGTAATGTTGTGGTGCAAGATGAGCATGGGAGCCTGGATGTCAGGGAGGCGATCGATAAATTCCATCGCCAGTCCCCTGAAGAAGCCACCGTGATCATCCTCGGCGTCTTCGTGATACAGCGTGCGCATCAGGGCGTGATCGTGCCGGTCGGCCGCACGACAGTAATAGTGAACCAGGTCCATGATGGATTGGCGATCGAGCAGTTGCTGCAGTTTTTCGTCGGTCACTGTGGTGCCAGGGCGTCCAGGTAGGCGCGAACGGTGGCAGGCATCCCCATGGTCAGTGCGTCCACGGTGAAGGCGTGGCCGATTGACACTTCCCGTAGCCCCGGGATTGTCGAAAAGCGCGGCAGGTTGTGTAGATTCAGGTCGTGTCCGGCGTTCAGTCCCAGGCCCACCTCGGCAGCGGCCTCAGCGGAATCCCAAAACTGCTGAAAGACGAATTCCAGGTCGCCGTCACCCTCGAAGGCGCGCGCGTAGCTTTCGGTGTAAAGCTCAACCCGGTCGGCGCCAAGTTCTCCCGCGAGGCGAATCTGAGCAGGGTCAGGATCCATGAACAGGCTGGTGCGGATACCCAGCGAAGTTAACCGGGCCAGAATTGGGGCCAGGCGATCAGCATCGCGGGTGAGGTCAAAGCCGTGGTCTGAGGTGAGTTGACCGTCTCCGTCCGGTACCAGGGTGCACTGTGCGGGGCGGATCTCCTCAACCAGTGCCATGAAGCCGGGGTAGTCGCCAACGCTGTCGCGATCGCTCTTGCGGGGGCCCGTGAAGGGATTGCCCTCGATGTTGAATTCCACGTCCAGCGTCTCTGCCAGGTCAAAGCAGTCTTGCGCGCGAATGTGTCGCTGGTCGGGACGAGGGTGGACGGTAATGCCATGGGCGCCCGCCTGCACACACAGTCTAGCGTGCTCGGGAATGTCAGGAATCCGGGTGTCGCGGGAGTTGCGGATCAGCGCAACTTTGTTGAGATTGACGCTGAGCGCGATCATAGCAGGCTCTTGCGCACGATCTCCTTGATGATGATCGGTTCTTGCGGCACGTCCATGTGGGTGCCTATCTGAACCACCGGTGACATGGCGATAAAATCGACCACGTCCATACCGTCTGTGACCTCACCGAACACGGTGTAGCCCGCCTGTGTGGGTGTCCAGTCCAGCTGCAGGTTGGTGCGCTGGTTGATGAAGAACTGGCTGGTGGCCGAGTCGGGAATAGCAGTTCGTGCCATGGCAATGGTGCCGCGCACGTTGTGAAGGCGGTTTTTTGCCTCGTTGACGATGGGCTCGCGAGTGGGCTTCTTGGTCATATCGGCGAGAAAACCGCCGCCCTGAACCATGAAGTTGGGAATGACGCGATGAAAGATGGTCTCGTTGTAAAAGCCCTCTTCAACATACTGCAGGAAGTTGGCAACCGTCACCGGTGCCTTGTCACGGTACAGCCGAACTGTGATGTCGCCCTGGCTGGTCTTGATAATGACTTCCGGATTGGGAAGCCCGGAGTTCTGTGCTGCCAGCAACGGGGATAGCAGCAGGCCCAGGGTAAGCAGTACGGTTTTCAGCATTTTCGTGTCTCCGGTATCAGGGAGTTCAGGCCCAGCCGTCGTTGCGCTTGCGCTTCGGCCAGAGTCGCGGGGCCACCAGGGCAATAATTACACCCAGCACTACCGCCAGTGCGCCATCGATGAAGGCAGAGCTGCGCAGGCTGTCCTGAAGGCGTTGGTTTTCTGATTCCAGCATGTCGACGGAGGAGCGCAGATTTTCGGCTTCCTCCACCAGTCGCCGGTTGTCGCCATCGAGTTGCACCGCCTTGCCGGAAATCTGTTTGAGCTGGGTGAGTTCCTCCGACACGGTACGCAGGTCACTCTCGGTACTGGTGGTCTGGTTTAGCAGGTCGACCTGCTCGGTTTTCAACTGGTTCAACTCAGCGCGGAGGGTCTCGTTCTCCTGCGCCAGCGAACGCATGCGCTGCTCATTGGATTGCAGTTGCACTGCCGCTGGCATTTCTTCCATCAGGTACTGAACGCGAATCCAGCCGCTGGTACCACGGTCGGTAGTGATCTCGGCCCAATCGCCGTCGCCGGAAACCTGGGACACCGTCAGCCGGGTGCCCGAAGGGATCCCCCGGTGGATGATGCGGTAGTCGCCGCCGGCACCGCTGCGCAGCGGCACAAACTGTTTATCAGAGACGTAACGAACATCCTGCGCGTGGGCCATGGTCGCGGCCAGGGAAAGAAAAATCAGGGACAACAGGCGAAGCAATTCAGGTTCCTCGGGAGGTTCGTTTTGAGGCGCGCAAGGATAGCACGACGATCCCGGCTCAGGGCAGCACAACCTTGTACGGTTTGACCGTGACCCGCTGGAACACGCCGGCTTCAACGTAGGGGTCGCTGTCGGCCCAGGCAGTGGCTGCTTCCAGGCTGTCGAATTCGGCGATGATCAGGCTGCCGGTGAATCCGGCTTCACCCGGATCCGGCGTGTCCACGGCAGGGTGGGGGCCAGCGACCAGTAATCGCCCTTGATCCAGAAGTTGCTGAAGGCGCTCGAGATGCGCCGGCCGCGCCTGCTTTCGCAATGGCAGGCTGTTGGGAACATCGTCGCAAAGAATGGCGTAATACATGGGTTTAGCGGTCAGTGACCTGCTCCTCCGCGGGAACGTCGTCTTTAAGGTGTGGGCTCACGATGATGGCGGTGAGGATGGTGAGCAGCAGGGTGAAACCGATGGCGGAATACAGCTTGTAGCTCACCCATGTGGCCTCGCTGTAGTAGTAGGCCACCACCAGGTTCAGGGCGCCCACCACCGTAAAATTGGTGACCCACAGCAGGTTCAACCTCGTCCAGATGGGCCGTGGCAGGTGAATCTGGCTGCCCAGGGTGCGTTCCATCAGGTTTTTATCGCCAATGAACTGGGACGCGCCGAAGGCCAGTGCCAGCACCCAGTTGAATATCGTGGGCTTCCACTGGATAAACAGTTCGTTGCGGAAGGCCAGCGTCGCGCCGCCGAAGATCAGCACTGCAAGGCCCATCCACAACATGCGTTTTTCCAGTTGGCGCGTCATCGCGTAAATGATCAGGACCTGGACCACGGTCGCCAGCATCAGTACCGCGGTGGCCGTGAAAATGCCGTCTACGGTGTGGCTCCAGGCGCCCACTGACACCGTTTCACCATCCAGCTGATAGACAATGAAAAACAGTGCAATGGGGAGAAATTCGAGCAGTTGTCGCATAAATAATAAGCCTGGTAATGCCGTGATACCCTAGCGCCCGGATTGGCCATGGAGCTGCCTGTCCGAACGAATAGACCATGGAGTTTAAAGACTGTGCTGATCGACTTCCATACACACAGTACCGCGTCGGATGGTGCGCTGGACCCGGTGACCCTGCTGCAGCGTGCAGCGGAGCGCGGCGTCGACGCGTTCGCCATCACAGACCATGATACCGTGGCCGGCTACCGCCTGGCGCGCGATCATTATAACGAAGTGGCAGATTGTCCCGCGCTGGTGTCTGGCGTAGAGCTGTCGTGTCGCTGGTCGGGCACGACCATCCATGTGGTGGGTCTGGGTATGGACATCGATCATCCCACCCTGGTTGAGGGCCTGCAGCGACTCGAGCAGGCGCGGCAGGACCGTGGCCATAAAATCGGTGAGCGCCTCGAAAAGCAGGGCATGCCCGGCGCCCTGGCAGGTGCGCGGGCCGTCGCGGGCAGCAGCCAGCTCGGGCGGCCACATTTCGCAGCCTGGATGATCGCACAGGGCCATGTGGCTGACGCCAACGAGGCCTTCGACCGGTTCCTGGGGCAGGGCAAGATCGGCGACGTGAAAGCGTTCTGGCCCGATATGGCTGAGGTGACGGCGTGGATTGTTGCCAGCGGCGGCGTCGCAGTGATGGCTCATCCGCTGAAGTATCGGTACACGAGAACCAAACTGAATCGCCTGCTGGTGGACTTTCAGGCCGCCGGCGGTCGGGCTATGGAGCTAATCAGTGGCCCCGGTGCCCGCAGTGAACAGCGCGCGCAGCTGGAGCGCCTGGCGGGGGAGCTCGGACTGTTGGTTTCGGCCGGCAGTGATTACCACCGCGACGGCCCCTATGCGCCCCAACTGGGTGTAGAATCGCGCCACCTTGGCAGCTTCCCCGGCGTTTGGGAGACGCTGGGCCTCGCAGACAACGCCAGTTATCCGGAGTAGGGCGTGAGCCAGTTTTTCACCATCCACCCTGAAAACCCGCAGGCGCGCCTCATCCGTCAGGCCGTTGATATCATTCGCGCAGGTGGTGTCATTGTTTACCCCACCGACTCCGCCTACGCCTTGGGTTGCCATATCGGCGACAAGTCGGCGCTGGACCGTATCCGCCGTATTCGTCGGCTGGACGCTCGGCACAATTTCACGCTGGTGTGTCGCGATTTGTCGGAAATCGCCACCTACGCCCGGGTGGACAATCGCGTCTACAGGATGCTCAAGAGCAGCACCCCGGGCCCCTACACGTTTATTTTGCGAGCAACCTCGGAAGTGCCCCGCCGCCTGATGCACGCCAAGCGCAAAACCGTCGGGCTGCGGGTACCCGACAATGCCATTGCCGAGGCTCTGCTGGAGGACCTGGACGAGCCTCTAATGAGCGTGACGCTGATCATGCCGAACGATGAATATCCGCTGATTGACCCTTACGATATCCGCGAAATTCTCGAGCATGAGGTGGACCTGGTGATCGACGGTGGCTACTGCGGAATGGAGGCCACGACGGTGGTGGATCTGGCCGACGAAGTGCCGCTGATTTTACGGGCTGGAAAGGGAGAATTGACCCCATTTGAAGATTAGTCAGGTATACTGGCAGGCATAGAAAGAAGGTATGACCGTGTCCTCAAACGAACCGACGCAAGAACACGTGACCGATGCCCCGGCAACGCCGGGCACGACCCCCTCCGCAACCGCACAGCAGTTCACTGGCCCACTCCAGCCCCAGCAGGGTGAGATGCCCTTTGCCGTGGTGATGGGCCAGGCAGTGACTGAGCTGCCAAAAGACCTCTACATCCCGCCACAGGCGCTGGAGGTATTCCTCGAGGCTTTTGAGGGGCCGCTGGATCTGCTGCTGTACCTGATTCGTCGCCAGAATCTCGATATTCTCGAAATTGACGTTTCGCGCATCACCGAGCAGTACATGCAGTACGTGGAACTGATGGATGCCATGCAGTTTGAGCTGGCCGCCGAGTATTTGCTGATGGCGGCGGTACTCGCCGAAATCAAGTCGCGCATGTTGCTGCCCAGATCCTCTGAGGTGGAAGACGACGAGGAAGATCCGCGGGCCCAGCTGATCCGGCGCCTGCAGGAATACGAGCGCTTCAAAAAGGCGGCCGAGGACATCGAAGAGATGCCGCGCATGGAGCGAGATAGCTGGACCGGCAGCGCCAATCCTCCCGAGCTGAATCGTAGCCGCCCCGATCCCGACGTGGATATGAAAGAGCTGCTGGTGGCCCTAGGTGAAGTGTTGCGCCGGGCTGACATGTACGAGAGCCATCACATCCAGCGCGAGGCACTGTCTACCCGCGAACGCATGTCAGACGTGCTGGACAAGCTGTCCGGCCAACAGTTTGTGCCTTTCGTGGCGCTCTTTTCCGCCCATGAGGGCAGATTGGGCGTGGTGGTGACATTTCTCGCGGTAATGGAGCTGATCAAGGAGTCACTGGTGGAGATCGTTCAGACAGACTCGTTCGGTCCTATCCACGTCAAGGCAAGGGCGGAGTAAGCCATGGCAGAGACCGGACTGGTACAGATTCTCGAAGGTGCACTGCTGGCGGCGGGCAAGCCGCTGACCGTCGCCCAGCTGGCAGACCTGTTCGAGGAGCACGAGCGCCCCGAGAATGCCCAGATACGCGAGGCGCTGAAAGAAGTCGCTGAGCGCTGTGAAGACCGCGGCTTCGAATTGCAGGAAGTGGCCAGTGGCTTTCGCTTCCAGGTGCGCCAGAATCTCAGCGACTGGGTTGGTCGTTTGTGGCAGGAACGCCCGCAAAAGTATTCAAGAGCACTACTGGAGACACTGTCTCTGATTGCCTACCGGCAACCCATCACGCGCGGAGAGATTGAGGAAATTCGCGGTGTGGCAGTGAGCTCCAATATCATCAAAACGCTGCATGAGCGAGAGTGGATACGCGTGGTGGGTCACCGGGATGTGCCGGGCCGGCCGGCGATGTATGCCACCACCCGACAATTCCTGGACTACTTTAATCTGAAGAGCCTCGACCAGTTGCCGGCACTCGCTGAAATCCGTGACCTGGAAACTCTGAACGCTGAGCTCGGTTTCACCGAGCCGTTGCCGGAACCGTCCGAGAACGACGAGGCCGGTGGCCCGGAGCTCACAGTGGTTGGTGGCACCGAGCACAATCCGGAAGACCTGGAAGAGGCAGACGAGCTCGCCGAGGGCGATGCTGATCAAGCGCCTGCCGCGCAAGAGGCTGCCGCTGAGCAAGCCGTTGACGCTGAATCACAGCAGGCTTCGCCCGAGTCAGATGATCCGGAGGCAGACGTCGAGCCAGAAGTTCGCGCCTGACGCACCTTCCCCATGACACCTAAATCCACTCCGGAAGCGGCGCGCGACCCCGACGACAAAGCGTCGCCGCCCAATAACAACGAAAAGCTGCAGAAAGTGCTGGCCCGTACCGGCCTGGGTTCGCGCCGCGAAATGGAGCGCTGGATACAGGATGGCAGGGTGTCCGTGGACGGCCGTCCGGCGACCCTGGGAGACCGGGTGGGCCGCAAAGCGCGCATCGCGATAGACGGTAAACCACTGGACGCAGCGCCCGCCGAAGAAACGCGCTGTATTCTCTATCACAAGCCCACCGGTGAAGTGTGCTCGCGCAAGGATCCGCAGGGCCGCAGAACCGTGTTCGAACGACTGCCGAAATTGAAATCTGGCCGTTGGATCTCCATCGGTCGCCTTGACTACAACACCTCGGGGCTGTTGCTTTTCACCACCGACGGCGAGCTTGCTAACGTGCTCATGCATCCCTCATCCAACATTGAGCGAGAGTACATGGTGCGGGTGATGGGTGAGGTCGATGAAGACAGCCTGCGGCGCATGATTGAGGGCGTCATGCTGGAAGACGGCATGGCGCGCTTCACAGATATCGTTGACGGCGGCGGCGACGGCATAAACCGGTGGTACTACGTGGTCATCATGGAAGGCCGTAACCGGGAGGTTCGCCGTCTGTGGGAATCCCAGGGGTTCACCGTGTCACGACTCAAGCGGGTCCGCTACGGTGAAGTGTTCATCCCCTCCAAGGTCAAGCAGGGGCAGTGGATTGAACTCAGCCCGAAAGAGATCAAAGGCCTTTACAGAATGGCCGAGCTTCCGGCGAAGGCCGTGCGGCGCAATACCGCGAAGGAACGCGAAGCCATGGAGCGACAGCTCACCAAGCGCACCAAGCAGGCCAAGGGCGAAAAGCGCGGGCCGCGAAAGCGCAGCAAGCAGCGCAAGAAAAAAGACAGCTGAATCGCTTACTGGGCGCTGAAGGCCTGCCCGGTCACACCTTTCGAATCATTTCCCATCAGGTACAGGTAAGCCGGCATGATGTCGTCGGGTGACGGGTTGTCGGTGGGTGTTTCAGCGGGGTAGGCGCTCCGTCGCATAGCCGTGTTGGTGCCCCCCGGATTGAGGCTGTTGACGCGCACGTTGGTGGTATTTTCAAGTTCGTCCGCCAGCACCTGCATGAATCCTTCGGTGGCAAACTTGGAAACTGCGTAGGCACCCCAGTAAGCGCGGCCTGTGCGGCCCACGCCTGAGCTTGTCAGCACGATGGAGGCGCTGGGCGCGCCCGATAGCAGCGGTAGCAGGGACCTGGTGAGTAGAAACTGCGCATTCACATTGACCTGCATCACTTCGCACCAGGCGTCGTAGGTTGCCGACTCGATGGGCCGACGCTCTCCCAGCACGCTGGCGTTATGCAGTAGGCCGTCAAGGTGGCTGATGTGGGCGGACAAGGTCTGCGCGAGTGTTTGTGACTGTTGCTCGCTGAATGATGCAAGGTCTACGGGCAGAATGGCGGGTTGCGGACCACCGAGCGCTTCAATCGCGTCGTAAACGGCTTCCAGCTTGGATTCGGTGCGACCGAGCAGCCAGACGGTGGCACCGTGAGTTGCGTATGCCAGCGCCGCGCTGCGGCCAATGCCATCACCGGCGCCGGTAACCAGGATATTTTTCCCAGCCAGCAGATTGGGTGGCGCCAGGTACTCACGCGGTTCAGTCATCAGCTGTCTCCTTCAGGCGTCCAGTAGCAGCCTGAGCAGGTCCCGGCTGTCGTCAACCTGCCGGCTTGCTCCCCAACTGCCCGGGTCGTCATCCGGTTCAATATAGCCATAGGCTGCGGCCACGGTGAACATGCCAGCGCGCCTGCCGGCTTCAATGTCGCGTTTGTGATCACCGATATAAACCGCGTCGGCGGGAGAGCAGTCGAGGTGGCGGCAGTTCAGGTACAGAGATTCCGGGTGCGGCTTGCGATCTTTTACGTCGTCCGGGCATACCACGCTGCCCGGGCTTGGATTGAAAGCAAGCCGGTCCATCAGCGGTAGCGTGTAGGCACTGGGCTTGTTGGTCGCCACGCCCCAGCGAATGTCTCTGGCGGCCAGCGCGGTCAACAGCTCGTTGATTCCCGGATACGGGGTTGCCACCGTTCCCAGCACCTCGCTGTACAGCGCCAGTAGTCGCAGGCGCTGGGCCTCGAATTCCGGGTGGTCCTCCGCCAGGCCCAGGCCCAGGGTAACCAGAGCGCGAGCGCCGTTGGAAACAGTCTGGCGAATCCTGCCTGCCTCCATGGGCGCCATGCCATGCTCAGCGCGTAGTGCCTGTACCACCACCACGAATTCGTCGGCCGTGTCGACGAGGGTGCCGTCCAGGTCGAAAATGACCGCTCGCAGGCGTCGCGGAAAAGTCGTCATGCTGGTTTGGTGGCACGCAGCATGTAGTTCACAGACACATCGCGTTCTTCTAGCCGGTAGCGGCGGGTGATGGGGTTGTAGGTCATGCCGGTCATGTTCTCCAGCACCAGGCCGGCCTCGCGAACCCAGGCCGCCATTTCCGAGGGGCGAATGAACTTGGTGTACTCGTGCGTGCCGGCTGGAAGCAGTTTCAGGATATGTTCTGCGCCCACGATCGCAAACAGGAAAGCCTTGGGATTGCGGTTGATCGTTGAAAAATACAGGGAACCACCGGGTACCGCGAGATCGGCGCAGGCCTGTATCACCGCAGCGGGGTCGGGAACATGCTCGAGCATTTCCAGGCAACACACCACGTCAAAGCTTTCCGGGCACTCTTCGGCCAGGGCTTCCGCGGTAGATTGTTGATAGTCCACGTCGACACCAGACTCCAGCCGGTGAATGCGCGCTACCGACAGCGGCGCATCCCCCATACCGA
>Ga0213866_10000454_pt1 | contig 33234 bp, 36 predicted proteins | sample PICome_11_FD_160079 | JGI IMG/M metagenome (GOLD analysis project Ga0213866, IMG submission 160079) | Coastal seawater microbial communities near Pivers Island, North Carolina, United States - PICO284 | ecosystem: Environmental > Aquatic > Marine > Coastal | place: USA: North Carolina... | reverse complement strand
GGTAGCATTACCGTCGCGATAGACAATCGCAGACGCAACATCAGCCCCCAAATCGCCATCAAATAGAAGGCGGGGCTCAAGCGCATAAATAAGCGGTGTTTTTGACTGTCTCTTAGGCACGCGAACCTCAAAAAAGTTGACCTTTTAAACAAACCCATCAATGATCATAATGAGCTGAGGGGACATCACTTCAAACTGAAGCTAATTCATTTTTATGGAAAATGCTAATAAATTTAATTTTATAATTGTTAATTTTGAAAATTCCTGTGAACTGGTTTCACGGATTAAAACGACCGCTTGTTAGTAATCACTACCAAATCGATATTTTTGTTAGTGGCCGCTCATGAAGTCACGACTGCGCATCAAACCAAGCTGCTTCAGTCGCCGTTAAATCGCCATTGATTTGGTCATAACTGGCTGCGAGTTCAGCCAATTGGCTCGGGTCTTGAGCCACATGCTCATTTGCCATTCGCACTTCGAGCTCTTGCTTTTGTCGTGTCAGCTTATCGATTTTGGCCTCCAATTGGGCCATTTGAACGGCATTTACGCTCGGTTTCTCAGACCCATTGGCGGCTTTATCCGAACCGGATTTCTTTTGCTTTTTGGCCTTGCGCGCGTCTGAGCGTTCTTTACGCCGCTGATCCATAATCAACTGACGATAGGCTTTCAAATCCCCCTCATACGGGTTCACGCCGCCATCTTTCACCAAATATAGCCGGTCGGCGACCGCCTCAACCAAATGCGGGTCGTGACTGACCAAGATCACGCAGCCTTCATATTCATTGAGCGCCTGAATAAGGGCCTGACGCGCATCAATATCTAGGTGGTTGGTCGGCTCATCGAGCAGCATAATATGCGGCGCGTCATAGCTCATCATGCAAAATAAGAGGCGGGCTTTCTCGCCGCCCGATAATTTTTGAATTTTGGTATCAGATTTGGTTTTGTCAAAACCAAACCGGCCCAAAAGCGCCCGGAGTTTGGGCTCAGGCTGGTCAATGCTAGCGCGCAAAGCCTCAAACGGTGTCAGCATGACATCCAATTCGTCCGATTGGTGCTGGGCAAAATAGCCGACACGCAATTTTGAGTGACGCATTATTTTGCCCGACATGGCGCTTAAATTATCTGAGATAAGCTTCACCAAAGTCGACTTCCCATTGCCATTAGCGCCCAATAGCGCGATGCGGTCTTCGCCCCCAATGCCGAGATTGATATTTTGCAGAACCGGCTTGTCGGCTTCATAGCCCACATGCACATCATCAATGGTAATAATGGGCGAGGCGATTTGCTCTGGCTTTGGAAAGCTGAACGAGGTGGCGCGCTCGGCAATTAGCGCATCAACCATATCCATTTTCTCAATCGCCCGCAGCCGACTTTGCGCCTGTTTGGCCTTGCTGGCCTTTGCCCCAAAGCGGTCAACAAAAGCCATCATTTTCTTTTTATGCGCTTGCTGCTTATCGAACAGCGCCTGATGGCCCAGGCGTTTTTGCGCCAGCGCATTTTCAAACTGGTCATAATTACCCGTATAGAGCGACAGTTTCTGCTGGTCCAAATGGGCAATATGGCTGACGACTTTATTTAATGTGTCGCGATCATGGCTGATGATGAGAAATGTATGCTCATAATTGGCGAGGAAATTTTCGAGCCACACAATCGCTTCAAAATCCAAATGATTGGTCGGCTCATCCAACAACAACAGGCCGGGCTTTCGAAACAAGGCCGCCGCCAGCGCCACGCGCATTTTCCAGCCGCCCGAAAACGCACTGATCGGCATGGCCTGCTCGGCATCGCTAAAACCCAAGCCGCTCAGAATAATCGCCGCCTGCGACGGCGCTTCATAGGCGTTAATATCATTCAGGCGCATATAAATATCCGACATGCGGTCGGCATCAATCGGCGTTTCCAATTCCGCCAAGAGGCTGGCGCGCTCCGTGTCGGAAGCCAAGACAACATCAATGAGCGGGGTATCGTCATCGGGCATATCTTGGCGCACCATGCCCATACTCGTGCCCGATACCATCGCAATCTCACCGCCATCCAAATCCAATTCGGCGGCGATGAGCTTGAACAAGGTTGACTTGCCGGTACCATTTGGCCCGACCAAACCGATATGGTGGCCGCTGGGCACAGATAATGACGCGCCGTCAAACAGAGTACGACCGGCAATGCGGTAAGTTATATTTTTTATATCGAGCATATATTTACTCTGACCTGCAATGGGGTCTGAAATAGGGCACTGCAAAAGCTGCGGACTGCCCCGTGGCTTATTGTGAGGCGAGACATACCCCCCCTTGCGCCGTCAAACAAGCCCAAACAACAGGGTCATGCTTGCGTCATCTTAGAAAGCTGATAGCCTTTCAAAGTCGCAATTTGCCGAACCCTGAAAGTTTTGAGAAAAGCCGATGCCCAAAGACGAAGCCAGCACGCATGACGCCATAATAGTGACTGAGATTTGGCGTTATCCCGTCAAATCCATGATGGGGGAACGCCTGCCGGAAACCGGTTTGGGCGAAAACGGTATTCCCGGCGACCGCGCATGGGCCGTGCGCGATGAAAAGCGCGGCGGTATTCGCGGCGCCAAAAAAATTCCGCAATTAATGGATATGAAGGCGAGCTCACAAGATGATGCGCCGCTGATAACCGCACGCGACGGGCAAAGCGCCCGGGCGCATGATGCTGATATTCATTCTTGGCTGTCGGAAAAATTAGACCATCCGGTCAGCCTATGGCCGCTTGTCCCCGCCGAGCAGCTTGAGCATTACCGCCGCGGCGCGCCTGATAATGACGACCCGCTGGAAGAGTTTCGTAACGTTATGGGTCGCCTGCCCGGTGAAGCATTGCCCGATTTTTCCGACATGCCCGAATTGCTGGAATTTGAATCGCCCCCTGGCACTTATTTCGATGCCTTTCCAATTCTCTTATTGAGCCAGCAATCGCTGAACACAATGAATGCGCTTTATGAGGAATCGATTTTTGATGTCAGACGTTTTCGGCCCAATATCTTGCTCGATTTTACCGGCAGCGACGCGCCCTTTCCTGAGCAATCCCTCATCGGCAAGCCCGTCACCATTGGCACGGTTGAGTTGGAGGTTGTGGCGACTTGCCCGCGTTGCTCAATGACCACACACGCCTTTGCCGACTTGCCGAAAGACACGAAAATCATGCGCCGTCTGGTTGAAAAGACCGACGGTAATTTGGGCGTTTATGCGTCGATAAAAAAACCCGGTCAGATAAAAGAAGCCGACAGGCTGTGGCCACAAACCAATTAACGTTTTTTGGAAAAAGTGGTGCCCAGAGGCGGATTCGAACCACCGACACGCGGATTTTCAGTCCGCTGCTCTACCAACTGAGCTATCTGGGCATCAGGCAATGCGGGAAACCACATTGCGCAAGTGGAGCGTTTATAAGCCATGCGCCTAGCGCTGTCCAGCCGCCAAAAACCCCTTAATGCAGCTTATCTTGCGCATCTTGGTCGCTCAAAGCCGCCTCAATTTCAGCATCGAAATCATCGGGCGGTTCGACCGCCGGCACGGCATAATGCCCGCCCATCCAACGATGCAAATCGACGTCCGAACAACGTTTCGAGCAAAAGGGGCGAAACTTTTCAGCGCCGTCAGATTTTTTGCAAATCGGGCATTTGGCCATTAGCCACCCCCATTTTGCCGCAGCGCCTCAGCCAGGGTCATCACCTCGCGGCGGCGCGTCATCTCAACAACGCTAAACTCAGACATTGGGCCAATACGCACCGGATTTTTGTCACCCTCAAAACCCATATCCAGCGCTTTCAATACGGCTTCATGCGCGGCTTCATCGGTCATGTCGATAAAATCAATGGCAATCAGGCCGCCCAAAGCGCGCAGACGAATTTGTTGCGCCAGGGCGGCGGCGGCTTCCAAATTAACCGCCAAAGCATCGCCCTCGGCACTGCCCGAATTGACATCAACCGTGGTCATCGCCTCGGTCGTCTCAATCATCAGCCAAGCACCCGACGGCAGGTCAACACGCGGCGACGTCGCCTTTTCCAACTGACCGGCAACATCATGACGGTCAAACAAAATCTCACCCGCCTCACTGGCACTAAGAATATCAGCGAGCGGCGCCATATTTTGGCGCATGAACCCTTTGGCTGCAGCAAAAGCCGCCGCGCCCTCAACCACCACAGCCGAGGTATCGGCGCGCACCAAATCGCGCAGCGCCTTTTCGACCGGCCCTAAATCCTCATGAATCAAACAAGGTGGCTCGGCATTTTCCGCGCGTTCCAACAGCGCTTCCCATTGCCCTGCAACATTGGCCATATCGGCAGCCAACGCGTCAATTTCTTGCCCTTCGGCGGCCGTACGCAAAACCCAACCAGATGGGCCGTCCATGCCATCAACATCAACCGCGTCGATACCGTCACCGGCGCGAATTTTTCCTGCCAAATCGGTTAGCCTTGCGCGCTCAGTTTCGTCTTCAATTTGACGCGATACGGCAATGCGTGACCGGCACGGGGCGAGCACAACGCCGCGCCCTGCCAGCGTGACATCGGCGGTCACTTGCGCGCCCTTATCGCCTTGCGGTGGCCGCGTGACCTGCACCAAAACCGTGTCACCATCTTCGACGCAATCCTCAATCGGCGTGTCGCGGGTCGCACCAGGCACCAAAGCGCGCGCTTCGCGTGCGCCCAAAAATGCACTTTTATCGAGACCGATATCAACAAAGGCCGCTTGCAACCGCTCAACAACGCGCTCAACTCGCGCCAGATAAATCTGCCCGACCATATTGCCGGATTTATCCTCTGACTGTTTCAAAAGCGCAGCATGCACTGCGTTGAGCTCTCCATCTTCGACTTGCGCCACGCGCAACAGACCGTTTTCGACACTCATTAAAATTTCATGCGACATGGTGTTCTAATTTCCTTGTGAACTTTCGTGTAAATCTTGTTGACTCTTTACGACAGAGAATAACGGGCAGCTTGCAATAAATTTGCCGTTTCAAACAAGGGCAAACCAACAATATTGCTGTGCGAGCCGACCGTATTGGCGATGAAGGCCGCCGCCCGCCCCTGTATCGCATAGCCGCCCGCTTTGCCCTGCCATTCGCCGCTTTCCAAATAAGCGGCTATTTCCTCAGCTGATAGACGCTTCATTTGAACCCGGCTAGAAACCACCCGCGCCCATTGGCGCTTTCCGTCAATCAGGCAAATGCCGCTATGCACGCGGTGGCCGCGGCCCGACATTAAATCGAGACAGCCGCGCGCCGCCTCAGCGGTTTCGGTTTTCGGCAAAATCCGTCGGCCAACACTCACCACCGTATCCGCCGCCAATATCAAAGCCCCTTTATGCGAAGGCGCAATGGCTTCAGCCTTCAAAATCGCCAGACGTTTAGCTAGCGCCGTCGGCACCTCACGCGGCAGCGGTGTCTCATCAATATTGGCAGGTTCAATTCGGTCGGGGGTAATCCCGATTTGCGCCAGTAAATCGACGCGGCGCGGGCTGGCACTGGCCAGCACAAGCTGTTTATTTGAAGCGATAGGTAATGCGTCCCTTAGTCAGATCATATGGCGTCATTTCCACCAAAACCTTATCACCGGCCAGCACCCGAATTCGGTTCTTGCGCATTTTTCCGGCGGTATGGGCAATCACTTCATGGTCGTTTTCCAATTTCACACGAAACGTCGCATTAGGTAATAATTCTACCACTGTTGCGTTAAACTCCAGAAGTTCTTCTTTAGCCATAAATCCTACCCGTTAAATTTGCCGGAGAATGACCAAGAGTGGCAGATAAATCAACTGTTTTTTGGTCATTAAAGTTTCTAGCCGCGCATTTGCAAAACTGAGATGAGCGTGAACAAGCGTCGCGCCGTATCATCATCTAGCGCCACCTCGTCCGAGAGGCTCGCCTTCAAAAGTTCAGCGCTTTCATTGTGCAAGGCACGGCGGGCTTGGTCGATAGTTTCAACGCGCTCCGGTGTTGCTGTGCGCATAGCTTCAAAATAGCTTTCGCAAATCATGAAGTAATCGCGAATATTGCGCCGCAAGGGGCGCATGGAAAGCTCGATACGGCGCAAGGCTGCGCCTTCCTTATCGGAGACCGCAAACACAATGCCCCTATCGGCCAAAGATAATTGCAGCCGATACGGCCCGTCCGGCCCGTCGACCAAAGCAAAATGATTGCTTTCTAAAATATCAAAAATGGCGACGCGGCGTTCATGCTCAAGGTCGGGATTGCGCGCAACAAGCGCCGGATCATCGAGCGACAAATGCACAATGCGCTCGGCTCTAATTTCGCGACCGGCTCTATGTTCGCCTTCAGCGCCCATTCAGCTATCACTTCCAATATTCAAACGAATGGAAATTGAGCGGCCATGTGCGTGCAGCCCCTCTTCATCGGCCAAACGCACCGCCGCCGGCCCAATTTCGGCCAGCGCATCGGCATCACATTTCACCAAAGAAGACCGCTTCATAAAATCAAGCACAGACAGTCCAGACGCATAGCGCGCCGCGCGCGCTGTCGGCAGCACGTGATTGGGCCCGGCAATATAATCGCCAATCGCCTCCGGCGTGTGGCGACCCAAAAATATCGCACCGGCATGGCGAATATTTTCGGCCATAGCATCAGCTTTATCGACCGCCAATTCCAAATGTTCCGGCGCCAAGTGATTGACCAGATCGGGGGCTTGAGCAGTCAAATCATTAACCACCAAAATCGCCCCGAAATTTTCCCAACTGGCGCGCGCAATATCCTCTCGGGGCAATGTCGCCAATGCGCTTTCCACCGCCGTCGCCACCTCATTGGCATAATCATTATCGTCGCAAATGAAGATGGATTGCGCGACCTCATCGTGTTCGGCTTGGCTCAATAAATCAGCGGCCATCCATGCCGGATCATTTTGCCGGTCAGCAACCACCAAAATTTCAGACGGACCGGCAATCATATCAATGCCAACTTGGCCGAAGACCTGCTTTTTTGCCGCCGCCACATAGGCATTGCCGGGCCCGACAATCACATTGACCGGCGCAATGCTTGGGGTGCCATAGGCCAAAGCGGCGACGGCCTGCGCCCCGCCAATTCGGTAAATCTCATCAACCCCAGCCAGTCTCGCGGCCACCAAAACCAGCGGATTTAATTCGCCGTCAGGTGTCGGCACCACCATCACCACACGCGCCACACCGGCGACCCGTGCTGGGATGGCATTCATCAAAACGCTCGAAGGGTAATTGGCCAGCCCGCCCGGCACATAAAGCCCTGCTGCATCGACCGCGTTCCAGCGATGTCCCAACTCAACCCCTGCCGCGTCGGTGAAATGTGAATCTTCCGGCTTTTGACGGGCATGAAAATCAGAAATTCGTTGCGCCGCCAGTTCGAGCGCGGCTTTTGTTTCGGGCGCACAGGCCGCCACCGCAGAATCAATCTCGGCCTCGGAGATGCGCAAGGTGTCGGCGCTCAGCGTCTGGCGATCATATTTTTCAGTCAGCTCAATCAAAGCCGCATCGCCGCGCGCACGCACATCGTCAATAATGGCGGCGACGGCTTCATTCACATCGACCGATTGCTCGCGCTTCATCGACTGCAGAGCGGCGAAACGCTCGGCAAAATCCTTATCGTCAATATGGGCGCGTAAAAAACAGGCCATGTCGTTTCCGGTGCGGTCTCGCTTACTCTTCCAAATCATGATGCGGGCGGGCTTTGGCGGCCCACGGCGCAGTTATATCTTCCAATATGGCCTCACAGGCCTCAACTACCAAGCATATCTCACCCCCACCGGCAAATTGCAAACGCATTTCTCCAGTCGGCGGCGTGCCGGGTTCAAAATGCACGGCCAATAAGGCGACAACACCCTCGCGACGGGTCAAATTCAATTTCTTTTGCCTGATAGATGTGACGTTAGCAAGCTGCAGCGCGCTGCGTACGCGCATCGGTGCGGCCTTTTCTTCCCAACAAAACCGATTGACCAGCAGCACAAAACGCTGCTCATGGGCCAGATAAGCCATGTCGCCAAGCTGCGCGACAGCATCTTGCAGATGCGCTGATATGACCGCCATGTCATCAGCGCCGCGTCCATAAAGTTTCAGCGGCCCGCTCATACTGATTCTCGCCAGATTTTTGCTCCCACGGCGGAGAGTTTTTCTTCAATTCGCTCATAGCCGCGGTCGAGATGATAGACCCGCGAGATGCGCGTTTCGCCCTCCGCCATCAGACCTGCAATCACCAAAGTAACCGAGGCGCGCAAATCCGTTGCCATGACCGGCGCGCCGTAGAGCCTCTCGACCCCCGTGACAATCGCCGTATCGCCTTCCAATGAAATATCTGCGCCCAGCCGCGCCAATTCCTGCACATGCATGAAACGGTTTTCAAATATTGTCTCGCGAATACGCGACACGCCATCGGCGCAACACATCAGCCCCATAAATGGGGCCTGCAAATCAGTGGCAAAACCCGGATAGGGTTCGGTCGTAATCGGTGTCGGCTGCGGACGCCCAGCCGGGCCGGTGACATGCAAGCCGCCATCGGTTTCACTTAGCCCCGCTCCGGCCAAACGCATGGCCGGTGCAAGCGCGCCCAATGACGCCTCGTCAATGCCGGTCAGTGTCACATCGCCTCCGGTCGCCGCCACGGCCAGTGCAAAAGCTCCCGCCTCAATGCGGTCACGGGTAACGGTGTGGTCCGCCCCATGTAAATTCTCGACCCCTTTAATGGTCAAACTGCGCGTGCCCAAGCCGTCAATTTGCGCGCCCATGGCTTGCAGGCATCTGCCGACATCAACTACTTCCGGCTCGGTGGCGGCATTGGTAATTACCGTTTCACCCTTGGCCAAACACGCCGCCATCAGCAGCACATGGGTCGCGCCGACCGAGACGAAAGGGAAATCGACTCGTGTGCCTTTAAGGCCGCCTTTGGCTGTTGCGTTCACATAGCCGCCCTCGACAGAAATATCAGCACCCATCGCCGCCAAGCCGTTTAGATATAAATCAACCGGCCGCGTGCCAATGGCACAACCGCCGGGCAGCGAAACTTGCGCCTCATGGGCGCGCGCCAAAAGCGGCCCCAGCACCCAAAAGCTGGCGCGCATTTTAGACACCCATTCATAAGAGGCCCGCGTGCTGGCAAGCGTTGGGGTATCTATGCTCACGCCCTCGCCCGGGCCATTGCCAAACTCCGCAACTGTTGCCCCCAGCTCGGCCAAAACTTTTGCCAAAGTGCGCGTATCAGCAAGCCGCGGCGTGCCGCGCAAAATCAGCTTCTCATCGGTCAAAAGCCCGGCCACCATGAGTGGAAGAACGGCGTTTTTAGAACCCGAGACGGCAATCTCGCCGCTCAGTCTGTGACCGCCGGATATGACAATTTCATCCATCAGATTCGCTCTGTTTCGTGGCCCGCTTGGCTTCTTTGCGGCGTTTCAAATTGGCGCGCAAAGCTGCCGCCAGTTTTTCTTGCCGGGCGGATTTATCGGCCGGTTTTTGATTGCTGATATTTGGCTCTTTGCTCATGCCTTTTCATAATATCATTCGGGCAATTTGTCATGCTTCGACACCACGCCGCGGGTCCAGCCTGCGCCGTGCCAATCGGGGCGCAAAAAAATCTCGCGCCCCCCACATTGAGCGCATCGGAATTTATGCTTCACCTCGTAAATCGTCGCATTGCCGAATTTTTCGTGTAACGGCGCGGTGGGCACCACCTTATGATGGCTGCACCCCTCGCACCAAACCCAGAGATTTAAACGCCGCTCGACCAACCAGCCCAGCCGCACCGGCTTTACAGACGCTTTTCTCATGACGCAACACAGGTTTCAGTAATATGGAACAAATAAAGAACACTAGCTCAAAGCGCCTGCCCTTGCAATCCTTGCTTGCATCGCTGCGCGGCCTATGGCAAACAGCTTTCACACTTTTCGCGCTGCTGCCGTAGCTCAGGGGTAGAGCACTTCATTGGTAATGAAGAGGTCGGTGGTTCAATTCCACCCGGCAGCACCATTTCTCAAAAATTCAGACTAGGCGCTTGGCTGCGCCATCGGTCGGGCTTACGCCTCTTGGCCGGGAGGATGACTTTAACGGCGGCCGAATATTTTCTTAACTTTAGGCCTTGAGCCAAGGTAAAATACCACAGCCAATATGATAATGGCTAAGAGAACGCCCGCCTCCTTACCCAAATGACCTTCGGGAATAATCTTTATGGCACCGATATAGACGAGAAAAAGCAAAGCCGTTGTGGTGATTTGCGCCGCTGAATATTTTTTTTCCGGCGCAAACACAATTTGCAAAGAGAGAAAGGCAAACATGGAAATAATTGTCAATCGAAGCGTCTCGTAACGATAAAGCGGCGGAAAAAGCGCCGTATTGTTATCCGACGGAAAAAATAGAAAAGGCTCTCCCAAAAGCGACAAGACGACGGTAATGGCCGCCCATCCACCCAGCAAAAAAATTGCCATCCGCAACACAAACCCAAAACTCATTGGCCAACGCTAGCAAATGCTCTTAAAAAGTCAAAACGCAATCTAGTTTGGCGCGCTTAATTCAAGTGCCAGTTTAGACTTGCCAAAGACGATTCTACCCTGTAATTAATAATCATTCGCATTATCAAAAGGGATTTGGAAACGCGCCATGTATGTTTGCAACTGCAACGGCATTACCGAAAAAGACGTCTTTCAAGCGATTGAGAACGGGTGTGCGCGCGCCGAAGATATTTACGAGAAATGCGGCACGCAACCCCAATGCGGCCGGTGCATTGATCGCATGCGCGCAAATCTGGCATTATTTGCCGATGATAAATCACCCGCCATATCGCTTGCCGCCGAATAGAGCGTCGGCTTGACCCTTACCGCTTAGCTATTATCAGACGCGCCGATTTGCTCTTGCAGATAATTCTGCAGGCCGGTTTTTTCAATCAGGCCCTGCTGGGTTTCAATCCAGTCAATATGCTCTTCCGTATCATCGAGGATTTTTTCAAAAATCTCGCGCGTGACATAATCGCGTTTGTCTTCGCACAGGGCGATGGCCTCTTTCAGGCATTTTTGATTGAGCATTTCGACCGATAAATCGGCGGTAAACATTTCCGGCACATCTTGCCCAATGCTCAACAGACCCAAATCCTGCAAATTCGGCAGACCTTCCAGCATCAACACGCGATTGATAATCCAATCCGCATGTTTCATCTCGCCCAAGCTCTCATGATAGACCTTGTCGCCCAATGCCTCAAAACCCCAATCCTTCAGCATGCGCGCATGCAGAAAATATTGGTTCACGGCTGTCAGCTCATTTTTAAGAATGATGTTCAGCTGCTCGATTACTTTTGCGTCGCCCTTCATGGCCCACTCCATATGTTATTGGCGGCACGCCCGCGCGCTTTCGCCTTCAGAAAAGAATATAGGGCGGCCCGGTTAAAAAGGCAAATTATTTAATGTTTTCAATGCTTTGTAAGTGATACGCATTCGCATTTGCAAAACTGAGCGGGTTATTTGGCGTGGCCCTGTAATTTTTCAAATGTCCGCATACCGCCCAGCCCCAAAAGCGCATAAAAAATCGTCGTCAGCACATCAAGGTGCAGCGGCGGCGGTGGTGGCGTGTCAGCCCTGGTAAGCGCCAACGCCCAGACCATCAGATCGCGGGCAATGAAATTATAAAACAGCACCAAGCCGCACACCCAACCGATAAAGGGTCGCCATCCGGCCACGAAAACGGTTTTATGCGCGGCCTCTATTTTATTTATCTCAAGCTGCACCAAACCGGGCTGCTGGGCGATGCGCTCCAGCACAGCTTTTTTATTAAGCCGTTCCTTGTCAGATGTGAATAAAGCGTCCAGCACATTGCCGACCGCCTCAATCGGTTCTGTCGCTTGCTTGGTCAAAAAAGATAACTTGCGCGCATGATATCGCGGCTTTCCGGCACGGGGATAAAAGAAAATAAAAAAGGGGCGCCGCAGCACCCCTTTTCAAATTTTTGAGAAACCGCCTTTAAGCGAATGCTTCGTCCCATGTGCCTTCGGTTGAGGCTTTGGCATATTCGGTTGCCCGGCCTTCAAAGAAGTTCATATGCTCAATGCCGTTCAGCATCTCATCCATCCAGGGCAGAGGATTTTTCTCAATCTCGTAAATCGGCTCAAGGTTCAACTGCACTAAACGACGATTGCCGATATAGCGAATATAATCTTTCACTTCTTGCGGCTCGAGACCTTCAACGCCACCCATTTCAAAAGCCAAATCGATAAAGGCATCTTCATGCGTCACCACGGTTTCGCAGGCCTGATACAAGTCTTTTTTCAGCTTATCATTCCAAATATGCGGGTTTTCTTGAATGAAAGTGTTGAACAATTTCACCGTCGAATTGGTGTGCAACGTCTCGTCACGCGCCGACCAGGTCACGATTTGACCCATGCCCTTCATTTTATTGAAGCGCGGGAAATTCATCAAAATGGCAAAGCTGGCAAAAAGTTGCAGGCCTTCGGTGAAGCCGCCAAATACCGCCAGCGTTTTGGCAATATCCTCATCGGTCTCAACACCCCATTCCTGCATATAGTCATATTTATCCTTCATCTCGCCATATTTCATGAAAGCTTCATATTCGATTTCCGGCATGCCGATTGTGTCGAGCAAATGCGAATAGGCCGCGATATGAATGGTTTCCATATTGGAAAACGCAGCCAGCATCATTTGAATTTCAGTCGGCTTAAACACTTGTGAATAATGCTTCATATAGCAATTATTCACTTCAACATCGGCCTGCACAAAAAAGCGGAAAATCTGCGTCAACAAATTGCGTTCGGCACCGGTCAATTTCTTGTGCCAATCCTTCACATCCTCAGCCAGCGGCACTTCTTCGGGCAGCCAGTGAATCCGCTGTTGCGTCAGCCATGCATCATAAGCCCACGGATAGCGGAAAGGTTTATATACAATACGTTCTTCAAGCAGAGACATTAGGTTCACCTTTATCGTTTGCGTCAAATTTAAGTGGCGAAATGTGCCCGCCCTATCTACGCCCTCACCTACTTATTGGCAGGAGAGACATTCTTCATAATCATTATCCTCAGCCGCTGCCGCCATCGCATCTTGCATCGCCTTGGTGTCATCCTCGGCTTTTTCCGCGCGTTGGATAGACAGCGAACGACAATAATACAGGCTCTTCACGCCCTTCTTCCAAGCCTGATAATGCACTTGGTGCAGGTCACGCTTGTGGATATTGGCGGGCAAGAAAACGTTCAAGGATTGCGCCTGGTCAATCAGTTCAGAGCGGTCGCCCGCAAAATCAATCAACCAGCGTTGGTCAAGCTCAAAAGCGGTTTTGAAAACGGCTTTTTCATCATCGCTCAAGAAATCAAGATGCTGAACCGAACCTCCCGACGTTACAATGGACGACCAGATATCATCATTATTCTGGCCTTTCTCATCGAGCAATTTATTCAGGTGACGGTTGCGCACATTAAACGAGCCCGACAGCGTTTTATGGGTAAAGCTATTACCGGCGATCGGCTCAATACCCGGGCTGGTGCCGCCGCAAATAATCGAGATAGAGGCGGTTGGCGCAATCGCTGTTTTATTTGAGAAGCGTTCATTCATGCCACATTCAGCCGCATCAAGACAGGGGCCGCGTTCATTGGCCAGCGCTTGCGAGGCGGCATCGGCTTGCTCTTTAATATGCGTGAAAATACGCTTGTTCCAGACTTTCGCCATAACGCTCTCCCACGGAATCATATTGGCCTGCAGGAAGCTATGAAAGCCCATCACGCCGAGGCCGACCGAACGTTCCCGCTGGGCGGAATATTTAGCTTTGGCCATATCGTCGGGCGCGCGCTGGATAAAATCTTCCAGCACATTGTCGAGGAAGCGCATGACGTCAGGAATAAATTCTTCTTCCTTATTCCATTCATCAAATTTTTCAGCGTTCAGTGACGACAGGCAGCACACCGCCGTGCGGTCATTGCCAAGATGGTCTTCACCCGTCGGCAGGGTAATTTCCGAACATAAATTCGATGTCTTAATCTCAAGATTGAGCAGCTTTTGGTGCTCAGGACGCAGATTATTCACCGTATCTTTGAACACCATATAGGGTTCGCCGGTTTCAATACGCGCCGTCAGCATGCGAATCCACAAATCGCGCGCCTGCACAGTTGCCTGCACAGAGCCATCTTTGGGTGAGCGCAAAGCCCATTCTTCGTCATTTTCAACGGCCCGCATAAAGGCGTCTGAAATGAGAATACCGTGATGCAAGTTCAGCGCTTTGCGATTCGGGTCACCCCCGGTCGGACGACGAATTTCGACAAATTCTTCGACTTCCGGATGGTCAACCGGCAGATAAACCGCCGCCGAGCCGCGCCGCAAAGAACCTTGCGAAATCGCCAAAGTCAGGCTGTCCATCACACGGATAAACGGCACAATGCCGGAGGTCTTGCCATTCTCACCGACTTTTTCACCTATGGAACGCAAATTGCCCCAATAAGACCCAATGCCGCCACCGCGTGAGGCGAGCCAAACATTTTCATTCCACAAATTGACAATATCGCCAAGACTGTCATTGGCCTCATTCAAGAAGCAGGAAATCGGCAAACCACGATCCGTGCCACCATTAGAGAGAACAGGCGTGGCCGGCATGAACCAGAGTTTGGAGATATAATCATAAAGACGCTGCGCATGGGCTTCGTCATCACCATAATAAGAAGCAACGCGGGCGAATAAATCTTGAAAGCTTTCGCCCGGCATCAAATAACGGTCGGTCAAGGTCGCCTTACCAAAAGCGGTCAGCAGCGCGTCACGTGACGGGTCGGTTTTAACCCGCGGCGCGGCCTTAAACTGCACGGCTTGGTCATGACGGTCAAAGTCAAGTTGCGGCTCGCTATTGGCCGGGTCACCCTCGGCGCGGCGCGGCTGGCGCGCATCTAATTGCTCTTTGGTCAGCACTTCGTCTTGCATTTTCTCTTTATCCTGACCTTTTTGGGTGGCCCCATCATCGGCCCCGTTCTCTCTAAACATGCTCTCTCCTCAATCTTGGCGATCAATGCCGCTTTTGACGACGACATTGCTGTCATTTCCGGTCCGCTTTAAGGCTAAAAACGCACCCAAAACCGACCGAAATTGGCCTAAATTAAGGGACAACTTACCCGCGAGCGCCATGCGGCACTGTTGGCTCCCTTAGGAGAGCCTATCACGGGATGTTTTTAACTTTCGGCGGTTTGTAACTGGCTTTGAACAAAAGCTCTGAACCATTTACCCCCCTACCGGACACTAGATATAGTGTCTATTTGCATTGAAAACGTCAACAGCTAGTTGCATGAAACTAAATTTTTTTTTGATTTTTCTATTTTTCACTAATTATTCAGTTATTTAACCGGATATAAAATATCCCTACCGCGGGGCGATTTTGGGCCATTCGTCCACCAACTTATCCACAGGAGAACAAATCAGGCAAATCAGTTGCAAATCACCTCACCGATTTACCCCTTTTGACGGTAAAAACCGAACCAATAACCACACCACGCTCACCACGTGACCCAGCACAAAAATCGGCACTGTCCACATCGCGGCAACGCGTTTTTGTTTTTCATGGGCAAAGATGACCGCCCCCATGCAGACGCCGCCCAGCATCACATCGGCCAGTGTCACCAGCCCCCAGGGCTCGGCCAGCACATTGTCAAAGCCGCTGCCGCCAACACTTTGATAGGCGGTAAAGCACAAGGTCAAAAATAAAATACCGGCCAGCGCCACGGCGCCCTTCAAAACAGTCAATTGGTGTTTGCTCATCATTATCTCCTAAGCATTTTACGCCGAATCAACCGTCTCGGTTCAAATAGAAAAAGGCCGCCGGGCGATATGCCCCGCGGCCTTAATCACCAGTTCGGTTTCACCGAATCGGTTTGAACGAAATGGCTTACAGCACTTCGAACAGACCGGCAGCACCCATGCCGCCGCCAATGCACATGGTGACAACCACATTTTTCGCACCGCGGCGTTTGCCTTCCATCAGCGCGTGGCCGACCAGGCGTGCACCGGTCATGCCATAAGGGTGACCGATGGCGATAGACCCGCCATTGACATTATATTTCTCATTATCAATGCCCAGCTGGTCGCGGCAATAAAGCGCTTGGCTGGCGAAAGCTTCATTCAGCTCCCACAAATCAATGTCATCAACTTTCAGACCGTGACGTTCCAACAGACGCGGCACGGCAAATACCGGACCAATGCCCATTTCATCAGGTTCACAACCGGCAACGGCGAAACCCTTAAACGCGCCAAGCGGCTCAACACCGCGACGCTCGGCTTCTTTGCCTTCCATGACCACAACTGCGGCAGCGCCGTCTGACAATTGTGAGGCATTACCGGCAGTGATGAACTGGCCTTCGCCGCGCACCGGCTGAAGACCTTGCAGGCTTTCAATCGTTGTTTGCGGGCGATTGCACTCATCGCGGTCAACCGTGTAATCGACAATTGATTCTTCGCCGGTCTCTTTATTGACCTGCTTCATCTTGGTTTCCATCGGCACGATTTCGTCAGCGAACAGGCCGGCTTCTTGAGCCGCCGCCATGCGTTGCTGGCTTTGCAGCGCATATTCGTCTTGCGCTTCGCGCGACACATTATAACGATCGGCAACAATATCAGCGGTTTCAATCATCGGCATCCACAAAGCGGGATAGCTGCCCATGAGTTTTTCTTCCGTGATATTATTGTAATTGGCGCCCTGCATTTGCACCATTGAGATGCTTTCAACACCGGCGCCGACTGTTACCGGCACATTTTCATTCAGCACCCGACCGGCAGCCATGGCGATGGTTTGCAGACCTGATGAACAAAAACGGTTGACCGTCACGCCCGATGTGGTGACCGGACAACCGGCCCAAATAGCAGCGAGGCGACCGACATTTTGTCCGGTCGCGCCTTCCGGCGTGCCGCAACCCATAATGACGTCTTCAACGTCACCGGCATCAATACCGGCGCGCTCGACCGCGTGTTTAATGGCATGGCCACCCATAGCGGCACCATGCGTCATGTTAAATCCACCACGACCCGACTTTGCCAGACCTGTGCGTGCGCTTGATACGATTAACGCTTCTCTCATAATTATCTCCCTTTGTTCAAAAGATGGGTTCGAAACTGGCGCGATATTGCGCCATGAAGATGACATTTTCAATGCCATAAAGCGATTTATCCCTAACCCATCTAAATTACGTCGATATTCGCTGCCGGATTTACCAAAAATTAGGCTGCAAGGGGTCAAAATGCCTTGTCGCCGCATAATAAGAAGAAGGGATAAGAAGAATAAGAACAGGCGATTTTTCCACAGCGCCCCAAAGGCGCATCACAATAACGCCACAATTAATTTCTAGTTTAGGCTCATGAAAAAACAAAAACTCTCTCTGTTTACAACACCTCGTCTGGGTGACGTGCTATTGCTGATTCTCCTCGGCATGGTTCTCCTCGGCTTCCCCCTCCTCTCAGCCTCGGCCCAAGAGTTTACGAAACCCGATGACACCCAATTGAAGCAAATGCTGACACCATTGCAATATGCCGTCACCCAAAACGATAAAACCGAGCCGCCTTATCGCAATCCTTTTTGGGATGAAAAAGCGCCCGGTATTTATGTTGATGTCGTATCGGGAGAAGCATTGTTTTCGTCGCTCGATAAATATGACAGCGGCACGGGTTGGCCCAGTTTCACCCGCCCGCTAGAAGCGCAAGCCATTGTCGAGCGCAATGATTGGAAATTATTTATCAAACGCATTGAGGTGCGTTCCAAACTTGCCGATAGCCATTTAGGCCATGTGTTTGACGACGGCCCGGCCCCGACCGGATTGCGCTATTGCCTTAATTCGGCGGCGCTGCGTTTTGTGCCTTTGGCCGATATGGAAAAACAGGGCTATGGAAAATATCTGCCGGCCTTTGAAAATGCCGGCTTTAAGCTCTAGGCCTCAATCCGGTCAATAATTTCGCCGCGCAATAAATCGGGCACTTCCATTGGCAGAAAATGCGATGTGCCCGCAACCACTGATATTTTCTTATCAACATCCAGTGTGGCAAATGACTGACGCGCCCGCGTGGTCGAGCCATGTTCGGCGGTCAATAAAGTGAACGGCGCCTTAATGCGGCGAATGAAAGCATGGCAATTTAATTGCGGGCCTTTGAAATTGGCCGCCTCCCAATGCGGCGCACAAGCCAGACTGACCTTATTGCTGCCATCATCATGCGGCAAAACCCCGCCTTCGACATAAGCGTCCAAAAACCCGTCTTGCCAACTGGCAAACGCGCCGCGCCCGAAATAGGCGGCTTTAATCTTTTCTTTACTCGGCCAGTCAACGCGCCTTTTGGCCGCCATTTTGGCCAATGCCAAGCCGCCATGCTTGCCGGTGATTTTGGCCGCCAAATAGGTCAAGGGGCCGATGCGCGGCACAATCACCGGGTCGGCCAATATCAAACCGGCGACCAAATCGGGCCGCTGGGCAGCGACAAAAACCGATGTGAAGCCCCCCATAGAATGACCGCCCAGCCAGATTTTGCGGCCATGTTTTTCGGCCAAATGCTCAACCAATGCGATGAGGTCGCGGCCATAAATATCCCAACCGGTCATTTTCTTTGGCTCGGCCGCAAAAGTGCTGAGGCCATGCCCGCGCGCGTCCCAAGCATAAACATCAAACTGCGCCGCCAGTGGCGACAGCAACGGATCATAAGTGCGTCCGTTAAAGCCATTGGCATGCGCCCAGTGCAGAACCGGTCGCTCAGAGACCTCATTTTGCCACTGATAAAGCGACAAGCTGCCCGCATTTTCATGCGGCAAAGAAATTTGATGATGCTGCAACATAGATTGTTCCTTCTTGCGGGGAATATGCATCAGCCGACGCAAAAGGCAAGGATATGGCGAAAAACACGGCAAATAAGTCAAGCCGGTATGGCGGCGGTTTGCTAGGCAAAATAGCGATAATATGCTACGCCGAGCCTTAATTCGGTTTCACGCACAAATGTTTGGCAAGGCGCGAAAGGCTCGGCTTACATGCAAATCTATCTGCCCATCGCAGAAATGAGTGCCAATATCATGACCCTTATCGGCATGGGTGGATTGGTCGGTTTCATGTCCGGCATGTTTGGCGTGGGCGGCGGTTTTTTGATGACGCCATTATTGATTTTCATCGGCGTGCCACCGGCTGTTGCCGTGGCCAGCGAGGCCAATCAAATTGTTGCCTCGTCAGTTTCCGGCGGGCTGGCCTATTGGCAACGCCGCGCCATTGATGTGCCAATGGGGCTGATTTTAATGTTTGGCGGGCTGGCCGGGTCTTATAGCGGCGTGCAAATTTTCAAATCCCTGCGCGCGCAAGGCCAAGTCGATCTGCTTATCTCCCTATCTTATGTGCTGTTCTTATCGGTTATCGGCTCGCTGATGTTGCGCGAAAGTATTCAAGCGCTGAATGCGCGGCGCAAAGGCCAACCGGTGCGCGCGCGCCGCCCCGGCCAGCATAGCTGGATTTTGGGCCTGCCTTTTCGCATGCGCTTTCGCCGCTCGAAACTTTATATCAGTGTCATTCCGCCGCTGATTATCGGCTTTTTTGTTGGCATGATGTCGGCGATTATGGGGGTCGGCGGCGGCTTTATTATGGTGCCGGCGATGATTTATATTTTGCGTATGCCGACCAATGTGGTGATTGGCACATCTTTATTCCAAATTATTTTCGTCACCGCCTCGGTCACGGTTTTTCATGCCGTGGAAAATCAAACGCTGGATATTGTGCTGGCTGTCTTGCTGATGATTGGCGGCGTCATTGGCGCGCAAATCGGCGCTTATGTCGGGCAGCGATTGCAAGGCGAACAATTACGCGCCCTGCTGGCCATTATTGTGCTGGCGGTCGGGGCAAGGCTGCTATTCGATTTGGTCATTGAGCCGCAAGAGCTTTACTCCATCACCCCCCTCACGCCGATTTCGGAGGGCGGCCAATAATGATGAAGCGCGCGCCCATCACCCTTTGCTTGCTCGCCTTGCTGGCTTTATTGGCTACGCCAATGGCGCGCGCCAATGTGCTGGTCACGGATTTATCGAAAGACCAGATTTCCATTCGCGGCGATTTTGCCGGTGAGACGCTGCTGCTGTTTGGCGCGATTGACCCGGCACCGCATGGTGTGATTGACGGGGTGGTGGTTATTTTGCGCGGGCCCGGCGAAAATATCACCCTGCGCAAAAAGCAAAAGACCCTCGGCATATGGGTCAATCAAGCCGCCTATCCAATGGGGCCGTTGCCCGGCTTTCTTGCTGTTGTCAGCTCCGCGCCATTGGTCGATTTAATTCCCGATGAAGAAAGACGCTTGCTCAATATCGGTGCCGATAAATTGCAAGCCAATATGCTGCGCGGCACGCCGACAGATGAAGAACAACGCGCCGCGCTGGCCGCTTTTATTCGGCTCAAACAAAAAGACCGGCTGTTTGCCGAAAATGCCCAAGCGGTTGAGATTATCGATGACCGATTGTTTCGCGCCGAGATAAACCTGCCCGCCGGCATGCCGGTCGGCCGATATGTCACTGAATTTTTTGCCTTCAAAAATGGTCGAGTCGTCGGCTATCGCACCGGCGAATTACCGGTTGATATTGTCGGCGCCGGACACATATTGGGAGAGGCGGCGCATAATCAACCGCTGCTTTACGGCCTGTCGGGCGTCGCTTTGGCGGTGTTTATGGGTTGGGGTGTGGCGGCTATTTTCAGGCGCAGATAGAAGGTATTTATGGACGGGTTTTTGGCTTCGGCCCTCGCGGCTTTTTTTGGCGGTGCGCTTAGTTTTCTCTCACCTTGCGTATTGCCACTTGTGCCGGGCTATCTCTGCTTTGCTGCCGGATTGCAATTTTCAGAATTGAGCGCGCTTGAAGAAAAAGGCGAAGCGACAGCGCGTATCCTGCCCGGCGCATTGGCTTTTGTTGGTGGCTTCTCTGCCGTGTTTATCGCTTTGGGCGCGGGCGCGGCGGCGATAAATCCGCTACTCATTGCCTATCAAGCCGAGCTGGCTTATCTCGCCGGTGGCACAATTATTATTCTCGGCCTGCATGTCGCAGAGCTTATCCATATTCCGTTTCTGGCGCGCGAGGCGCGACTGCAAGACAATCAATCCGTCGCCAATTCGCGCGCGCCGCTAATTACCGCTTTCATTATGGGGCTGGCTTTTGCCTTTGGCTGGACGCCCTGCATCGGGCCGATTTTGGCGACCATATTGGCGCTGGCCGCCGCCCGCGACAGTCTTGGTGAGGGGGTCAGCCTATTGGCCATTTATGCCGCCGGACTTGGCCTGCCATTTATTCTCGCAAGCCTCGGTGTCGGGCGTTTTCTGGCCGCCAGCAAAAACATCAAACGCCATATGATTTGGGTAACACGCGGCGCAGGCGCGCTGCTGATCGGCACCGGTGTTTTGATTATGGCCGGTAGCCTGCAAAGCATTGCCAGCTATTTGCTCGACTGGTTTCCTTTCATGGCGATGTTGGGCTAGCCCATGAGCAATTTTCTAAACCGCCTCAAAGCCGTGCCGCCAATGGCTCTGACGCTTGGCATTTTGGGACTCATTCCCTTTGTCATCGGCGGCGTCGGTGTTTGGCTGGCCGGATTGGGTGATCTGCGTTTCGCCTTGCCGCTCATCGTCATTGCTTATGGCTGTTTGATTGCCAGCTTTCTCGGCGGCGTGCGCTGGGGCGCGGCGATGCAAAATAATGACCGCGACCCGCATAGCGGAAAATTACCACGCCATTTGGTGATGGCGATTGTGCCGACACTCATCGCGCTCATCGCCTTCATGCTGCCGCTGCCGCAAGCCTTCACCTTATTGATTATTCTGTTTGTGGCGCAGGCCGTGCTTGATATTAACAGCGCGCATCAGGGCGATATGGCCGACTGGTATGCGCCGCTGCGGCTGCTGCTGACGCTGATTGCCGGTGTGTCCATGACATCTTTATTCATGCATGCGCTGACCCATTAAATTTTAGCGCAAGCGGTCGGGCAATAAACGCTTCGGCGCGACCACGGCGAGCCGCGCCGTGCCCAGCATAATCGCCTCATAGGCCGCACCCTCCAACAGGCCGTCAAACGCCTCATCTCGAATATTCAGACTGCCGGTCAGCGCCCCGAAAGCCGGTAAGATGGCGCGCGCGCCATCATGCACAAAACAGCGCCGCCTGAGATTGCGGCCGCGTTGGCGCAATTTCGCACAAGGGTGTAAATGACCGGCCAATTCACCGGCCTCAAAATCTGCATTGCGCGCCATTGGCTCGTGACGCATCACCAATGCGCCATCACCGACAACGCGCAACACCGCAATCGCATCACCCGCCAAGCCCACGGGCGGGGTCGGGTCATGATTGCCCGTCACCCAAACCGTCTCAACCGATGCCGCCAATTGCGCCAGCGCGGCGCGGTCGCGTGGGCTCATGCGCGCAGGCCAATCATCATCGTGAAACGCATCGCCCAAAGAAACAAATCGCTTTGGCTGATAGGTTTGAAACGCCGCCGCCAAACGCTGCAATGTCGCCGCCGTATCATAAGGCGGCAAAGCGACACCCCGCGCCGCAAAGGCCGAGGCTTTTTCAAAATGCAAATCGGCGACAATCAGCATGTCCTGATCGGGCCAGTAAAGCGCGCCCGATAAATCGGCAATCAGGCGTGCGCCATTTATCGTGAATTCATATTGCGTCTGCATGGCCGAACCCGCTTATCCCTTCTGTCGCCTCGCGCACCAAATCATCTTGGCGTTGGTTTGCCGGTTTGGCGGCTTCGCCCAATAGCTCATCATCTGCCGCGCCGCTTATCGGTTCTTTGCCCATTTCCATCAATAGCGGCACGGCGAGCGGCGACACATGGTCGAGCCGCTTGAACAATAATTTGCCTTGAATACGCGCCAGCATTTGCCCCAACCGCCCAATATCCAACAGGCCGGTCGCCGCATCGGCGCGCGCCGCCTGCAGTAAAATATGGTCGGGTTCATAGCTCCGCAGCACATCAAAAATCAGGTCAGCCGAAAACGTAACTTGGCGACCGGTCTTCTCATGCCCCGGCAGGTTTTTTTCAATCAAGCCGGAAATCATCGCGCAATCGCGAAAGGTGCGCTTCATCAGGGACGATTCATCGAGCCACGCCTCAAGGTCATCGCCCAACATATCCTCGGCAAATAGCGCTGCCAGCGTCAGCTTTTTTTGCTCGACCAGCAAGCCGATATCGCGCAAGCCCCAAATCGCGAGGCCATAATCATTGGCGACAAATCCCATCGGTCGCCCGCCCATGCGCTCCAGCCGCCGGGTCAATAACATGCCCAATGTTTGATGCGCCAAGCGTCCCTCAAACGGAAACGCCGTCATGTAAAATCGCGCGCCGCGCGCAAAACTTTCGACCAATAAAACATCTTTTTCGGGCAAGGCCGAAAATGCCTGCTGCATGGCCAGCCATTGCGCCACTTGCGGGGGCAAATCTTTCCAGCTTGTCGGGTCGGATAACATGGCGCGCACCCGTTCCGCCAAATGGGTCGAGATCGGAAATTTGCCGCCCTGATAGGTCGGCACTTTGGCATCGGCATTGCTGGCGCGCGAAACCAGCGCTTCGGTATCGCGCACAGCCTCCAATCGCAGGGTCTCACCGGCAAAAACAAAAGTGTCGCCCGGCGATAAAGCGGTCAGAAAATATTCTTCCATCTCGCCCAATACGCGACCACCCATAAGCGGACGGCGGCCTTTTTTCGGGCGCGCCAGCCGCACATTCAACATTGGCGCTTCGACAATCGTACCGACATTCATGCGATAGCGCGTCGCCAAACGCGGATGCGCCAAACGATAGCTCCCATCTTTCTCAACCCGCAGCCGCGCATAGCGGTCATAACTTTTAAGGGCATAACCGCCGGTCGCGACAAATTCCAAAACCCGGTCAAAAACGCCGCGCGGCAAATCATGATAAGGCGCGGCGCGACACACCTCCTCGTAAAGCATATCGGGCGCGAAAGGCGCATGGCATGCCGTGCCGAAAATATGCTGCGCCAACACATCAAGCCCGCCCGTGCGCATCATCGCGCCATCTTGTTCACCCGCAGTGACGCTTTCACGCGCTGCTTTACATTCCAAAACCTCAAACCGATTGGACGGCACCAAAAGCGCTGCCGAGGCTTCGTCGAATCGGTGATTGGCGCGGCCAATGCGTTGCGCCAATCGGCTTGCCCCTCTCGGCGCACCGACATGAATGACCAAATCGACCGCCCCCCAATCAATGCCCAAATCCAACGTCGAGGTGCAGACCACGGCGCGCAATTCCCCCTGCGCCATCGCCGCCTCGACCTTGCGTCGCCGCTCGGGTGCTAAAGAGCCGTGATGCAGCGCAATCTCCAACCCGTCATCATTCAGCGCCCATAATTCTCGAAACACCATTTCGGCTTGCGAGCGTGTATTGACGAAAACCAAACTTGTATCGGCGGTTTTAATCGCCGCCAGCACGTCACCAATGGCATGGCGCGCCGTATGACTGCCCCAGGGGAGGCGTTCTTTTGTATCGAGAATAGACAGGCGCGGCGGCGCACCGGCTTTGCCCTCAATCAGCAACGCTTCCTCATCGCCATTATTTTGCGGCGTCAAAAAGCGGCGCAACGCCTCTTTATCGGCAACCGTTGCCGACAGGCCAAGCCGTTTGGCATTGGGTGCCAAGCGCGCCAGACGGGCCAAGCCGAGCGACAATAAATCGCCGCGCTTATTGGGTGCCAGCGCGTGTAATTCGTCGATAATCACCGTCTCCAAATCGGCAAAATAATCGGCAGCCTCAGGCCAGCTCAGCATTAAGGCCAATTGCTCCGGCGTGGTCAGCAAAATATCGGGCGGATGGGTTTTCTGACGGGTTTTACGATTTTGCGGCGTGTCACCACTGCGCGTTTCAATGCGTATATCAAGACCAAGCTCTTCAACCGGCTGCATCAGATTGCGCTGAATATCGACCGCCAGTGCTTTCAGGGGCGACATATATAAAGTATGCAATTTGCCATGCGCGCCGCCACGCACCAAAGCCTCCAGACTGGGCATGAAACCGGCCAGCGTTTTACCACCGCCGGTCGGCGCAATCAGCAGCGCGTCATCACCGGCTTTGGCGGCCTGCCAAAACGCCAATTGATGAGCGCGGGGCTGCCAGTTACGGGCGCGAAACCAGCCGTCAAATTGCGGCGATAAGGCATAGCTATCGGGCATGTTCCGACTATAGGCATTCGCGGTCTATCTCGCCAGCTATCTGCCCAAATGCGATGCCAAGTCGCGGGCAAGCTGTTCGCAGGCTTTTTGCACCGGATTGGAGACCCGAGCCAAACACAGAAAACTATGGCTCAATTCGCCAAAGCAATAATGCGTCACCTGATTGCCGACAGCGGCCAAAGCCTCGGCATATTCATTGCCCTGATCGCGCACCGGATCGAAACCGGCCGTGGCGATAATGGCGGGGGGCAGTTTTTGCAAATTTTCATTATGCAGCGGATTGGCCCAATCATGGTCGATGTTTTTGTCATTGGGAAAGACATTGGCGTTGAACATTTCCATCGTCGCGCGGGTTAGGGGAAACATTTCGGCGCAGCTTTGCATTGAGCCGGTTTCTTCAATCCGTGTGCTGACCCAGGGATAGATGAGTAATTGCGCCGCCGGTTGGGCAATTTTCTGAGGCTTGTCGTCCGCCGCGCGGGCCTTGTCACGCAAGACCTGACACATCACCGAAGCGATGAGCCCACCGGCACTGTCGCCGGCCAGCGCGATGCGGCGTTTATCAATGCCCAAAGGCTCGGCCTGCTCATGCACATAATCCCAAAGCGCCAAACCGTCTTCAATGGCGGCCGGAAATTCGTTTTCAGGGCACAGCCGATAATCCAGCGTGATGACTTTGGCGCGGCATATATCAGCGAGCAGCGCGCAAAACCAATCATCAGTCAAATGATGCATAATCACCAAGCCACCTTGATGGAAAAACAAAATGGCCGGGTCGGTATTGCTGGCGTGGCGCGGCTCATAAATCCGCGCCTTCAGAGTTGCCGTTTTGAGCGGCAATTCAACATCAGAGATTTTAACCCCGCGCCGACGCGGCACTGCAATCGCATCAAAGGCGTTACCCGCCGCGCGAATTTCAGCCATGGTTCCGGGCATGGTCGCCCCCGCCGCATTTTTGTCGCGCAAATTCGACAATATCTGAATATTGGGGTCCATCACATAGCCATCGACCGTAATCGGGTCACCGGCCATTCTCCGGACCAAGCCACGCGGCATCATGCGCAAAGCGCTGATTATTAGATTTTGAACACTCACCTTAAGTCTCCTCAAGGCTGATTAGACTATCTATTCACCTGCGCCGTCAATCCCACGCATAAACAGATTTGTGGCAAACCGCGCTGTGCGATGAGGGTCAATCGGCGTGCGTTCCATCATCTCATCGAGGATAGAAAACGCCACACCACCAATCGCCGCGGTCAAAAAGCCCGCATCATTTTGCGGTATCATGCCCAATTTCATGGCGCGCTCAATATCTTGGCGCATCTCGGCCAAACCGGCCGTCACTTGCGGCCCTTGCATATTACTGTTCTCGCCATCGCGCCCCCGATTGGAACGCACCAGACGATAAGTCTCGGGATTTTCAGCATAGTAAGTAAAATAAGTTAGATAGCTGGCTTCAATAAATTGCTCGAAATTTCCGGCTTGCTTACGGGCCTCAGAGAGGAGCGCGCGCAATTCTTCGCCGGTCTCATTTGACAGGGCTTCAAACACTTCCTCCTTATTGGTGAAGTAATTATAAAAAGTGCCGGTCGCCAAATCAGTGCGGCGGATAATATCGCGCACCGTCGCGCCGCCATAGCCAAGCTCGGCAAATACGGCGCGAGCCGCGACCAAAATCGCATCGCGATTGCTCGCCCGATTGCTGGCGCGCTTGCTGGTTCGATTGCCCGGCGACACTTTATTGTTTTCGATATTCATAAACCTACACTTAGCCGAAATTGCGTTGATTGCAACTCGCCAAACCGGCTAGCCCAAAACACCGGCTAGCCCGAAAACAAAGGCTAGTCCAAAAATGATGATGCCAATTCGGGCGGGCGACAAATCACGGCGCGTTTGCCATCGGTTACCAGCGGGCGCTCCAATAATATCGGATGTTCAGCAATAGCCGCCAAAAGCGTCGCGCTATCGTCAATCTCTTTGAGGCCAAGTTCCTTATAAACCGCCTCGCCCGTGCGCATCATGGCGCGCACATCGCCATCGGTTTTGTCATGCAAATCGGTCAGCGTGGCGATATCCAAACCGGTTTTCAAATATTCGATAATTTCAACCTCAGCGCTATCGGCCAAAATCGCCAGCGCTTGGCGCGATTTAGAACAGCGCGGATTATGATAAATTTTCAGGCTCATGTGACGTTCTCCCCCTTATCGGCGCGGCGCGCATCAGCACCAATGGCTTCGGCAATATTGCTGAACCCGTCAGCGCGCAACATCTGTGCCAATTCGCTCTTCATGCGCGTGACCAATCCCGGCCCCTCATAAACCAAGCCGGTATAAAGCTGCACCAGTGAGGCACCGGCGCGAATTTTGGCGTAAGCCGCCTCTGCCGACGACACGCCACCGACACCGACAAGGGTCAGCTTGCCGCCACTGGCGCGATAAACCGCGCGCAACATATCGGTTGCCATGTCAAATACCGGCGCACCCGACACACCACCCGCTTCATCTTTATGGAGCGAGCTTGCCACGCCATCGCGCGCCAAAGTGGTGTTTGAGATAATCAGCCCGTCTATATTTTCAGCCCGTGCCAGTTCGGCCAAGCCAATTGCATCGTCATAGCTCATATCGGGGGCGATTTTGACCAGCACCGGAATATCGGGTGCCGCCGCACGGACGCGGCGCATAATCTCGCCCGCCGCTTCGCCGCTTTGCAAATCGCGCAAACCCGGTGTATTGGGCGATGAGATATTGACGGTCAGATAATCCGCGAGAGCCGCAAAACGCTGTGCGCCAATATCATAATCGGCAATGCGGTCCGCCGCCTCTTTATTCGCGCCAATATTGACCCCGACCGGTCGCGCCTGCGGTGATTTTTCGCGCCAGTTCTCAAGCCGGGCCAGCGCGTCCATCTGGCCGCGATTATTGAAGCCCAAGCGATTGATGAGCGCGCGCTCGGCAGTCAGGCGAAACACGCGCGGCGTCGGATTGCCGGGCTGAGGCAGCGGTGTCAGCGTCCCAATCTCCGCAAAGCCGAAACCGATGCGATGCACCCCGGAAATGGCATCGCCGTTTTTATCAAACCCCGCCGCCATGCCAAATGGATTATCAAAATCACGCCCCAAAACAGTCTGGCGTAATATGGCGGCATCGCTTTTTTTTGGCCGCCCCATCGCGCCCAAAAGGCGCAACCCATTCAAGGTCAGTTGATGCGCCGTCTCGGGCGGCAGGGTAAATAATAAGGGCCGCAAAATGCGATAAAGGCTCATGCCGCTACTCCGCTTAAAAACCCGTCGAGTCCGTCCCGCGCCGCATTGAGCGCAAAGCGCGCCGCTATATCAGCCGTCTCAAATGGCGCATAAAGATGCGGAAATAAATCCCCGCCACGCGATATTTCCCAGAGCAGATCATCGCCCAAAATATCGGCGCTCACCGCGAGAATAATCAGCGCGTCATGACCGGGATAATGCTTGTCCAGCGTTTGCGATAATTGTGCCGCAGTTGAAAAATGAATAAACCCATCGGCGGCATCGACACCGCTTGGCGCAAGCTGCCCATCGGCACGCATTTGGGCGTCGGCTTCCAGTATTAGGATTTTGTAAATCAACCGCGTCATAAAGCAGGGATAGCAGGATTCCTAATCAGACAGCAATTTGCCGTCACGACCCGCCTCAATCAACGCACAGGTTTTTTCCAGACCATAAAGCGCGGCGAAAGAGCCAAAGCGCGGCCCCTGGCTTTGCCCCAGCAAAACCTCATAAAGCGCTTGAAACCAGCCGCGCAGATTTTCTTCAAAATGCGCCATGCCGGTGGCATAGACTTCCGTCTGAATGGTTTCGCCATCGGTGGTTTCGGGCAGCGCTTGCAGCCGCGCCAAAAGATCGTCCAATGCAGTTTTTTCTTCGGCACTTGCAGCGCGATAGGTCTTATTCGGCGCCACAAAGTCGCGATAATAAGCCAGCGCATAATCGGTCAACCGGTCGAGAAACGGATGGGTTTCCGCCGTTGTGCCCGGCGCATAAGTATCGATAAAGCCCCACAGCACTTGCTTGTTTTCGGCATTGGAGGCGCTGACCAGATTGAGCAAAAGCGCGAAGCTGACCGGTGACGCGCTGTCTGGCACATGGCCATTATGAATATGAAATGCCGGATTGGTTAATTGCTGAGCGGTCTCAATCGCGGCAAATTTATCGACAAATGTAATATATTCATCAACTGCTTTTGGAATGACATCGAAGTAAAGCCGTTTGGCCTTGCGCGGCGCTTGGAACATATAAAGCGACAGGCTTTCTTGCGGCGCATAGGTCAGCCATTCTTCAATGGTCAGCCCATTGCCTTTGGATTTGGAAATCTTCTCGCCATTTTCATCGAGAAACAGCTCATATGAAAATCCTTCCGGCGGCGTATGGCCAAGCGCTTTGGTAATGCGCGACGATAATTTGACGGATTCGGATAAATCCTTACCGGCCATTTCATAATCGACTTCCAATGCCGCCCAGCGCATCGCCCAATCGGCTTTCCATTGCAACTTGCACGCGCCGCCAGTCACATTGGTTTCAATGCGCGCGCCGCTTTCAGGATGGGTGTAAGCAACGACCCCCGCCGCCGCATCAACCGGTTCAATCGCCACCATCAGCACCTTGCCCGTATCGGGACAAATCGGTAGAAATGGCGAATAGCTTTGGCGGCGTTCTTCGCCCAAAGTCGGCAAAATAATATCCAAAACCGCCTGATAATTTTCTAGCACTTTCAACAGCGTCGCATCAAATGCGCCGCTTTGATAACGCTGGGTGGCAGACACAAATTCATAATCAAATTCAAAACTGTCGAGAAAAGCCTGCAACCGGGCATTATTATGCGCGGCAAAACTGTCATATTCGCCAAACGGGTCAGGCACCGAGGTCAAGGGCCTTTCAAGATGCGGTGTCAGCACCTCGCCATTGGGAATATTGTCGGGCACTTTTCTAAGCCCGTCCATATCATCGGAGAAACAAATCAATCGGCTCTTTTTTTCCGGTGCCAGTAAATGAAATGCTTGACGCACCATTGTCGTGCGCGCCACTTCGCCAAAAGTGCCGATATGCGGCAGACCCGACGGGCCGTAACCGGTTTCAAAAATCACCTCATCGCGGCCAAGCTTTTCGGCTCGCGCCACGACTTTGCGGGCCTCATCATAAACCCATGCTTTTGATTGTTCGGCGGCGGCGCGCTGTGACATGCTTTATCCTCACTTGCGGCGGAAACTATCAGTCCTTTTCATAAAGTCAAATCGACGAAGATGAAACAGCAAAGCGCGCCCGATGGTGAACCCGCTTCTGGCCGGCCGCTACTTGCCAAGCGGGCTAAGGGTGGTCATATATCAGGCATGGATTATCAAACATGAGCAACAAAACATCGATAAGGGCTTTTTCGCCGCCGCAAGCCGCGCTGGCCGCGTTGAGCGTGGCGCATCGCATAAGCCGGGCTGATGCAGATGCATTGGGCGGTTTTATCGCCGCCCAAGCCGCTTTTACCGCACTTGATAATATCGCGCAGGCGCAAGAAATGGCGCAAGCGCTCGCCCAAGACATAAGCGATGCGACAGACGGTTTCGATACATTGCTCAATTTATTGGCCGCCGCCTTGCGCGATGATGCCGCCGCGACCGCATATTGCCTATGCGCCGATTTTATTGCTTTGCATGGCCGCGTATCGCCCGAAGAAATGCGCTTTTTGGAACGCCTCGGCGATGCGCTGGGGATTGACCGATTGAGCCGCGCCGCTTTTGACCGCGCCGCTCAAGCGCGCACCACCCCCCTATCCACGTCCGAGACCCAAAATGACTGAGCTTGAGCAATTCATCACCGCGCATGAAGCAAATTTGCGCGCCGGTGTCATGTTCGGCCTATTGGCGCTATTTTTTTTGCTAGAGCGCGCCCTACCGCGCCGCGCGCAAAAAATAACGCCATCGCATGCGATCGGTAATCTGCTCATCGGATTGCTGAATGGCGTGATTGTGCGCTTGATTGTGCCAGGCGGTTTGGCGGCACTGGCTCTCTTCACTACGGGCGGCGGCCTGTTGGGTTATCTGTCCGGTCTGGTGGCCTTACCCGATTGGGTGATTTTTCTCGCCAGCATCATTCTGCTCGATTTTGTTCTTTATTGGCATCACCGCGCCTTTCACGAAATACCATTGCTTTGGCGTTTGCACGGCGCGCATCATAGCGACCGCAATCTTAATGTAACCTCCGGCTTGCGCTTTCACCCGGGCGAGGCACTCGTAAGCATCACCATTAAGGCGGCGGCAGTCTGGCTTATCGGCGCGCCTGCCGTGGCAGTGATTTTCTTTGAAATCCTGCTCAATGGCGCATCGCTTTTCAATCACGCCAATTGGCGGCTTGGGCGCGTTGACGATTGGCTGCAAAAACTGATTGTCACGCCCGATATGCATCGGCTGCATCACTCGCGGGCACCTCAAGAAAGCCGAATGAATTATGGCTTCTTTCTATCCATCTGGGATCGTCTATTCGCCAGCTTTCAAAAAACCCCAAGCCAAGCGCATCAGAATATTGAACTGGGTCTGCACGAAGTGGAAAACGACAATGCGCTGGCCGCCCTCTGGCATCCATTAAAACGCTGAATGTGGAAAAGCCGCCGGGCTTTCCAAATTGGCCGCGCCGTTTTTATATATCGGCTTGGGCTTTTATCTACTTTAAGCCGCCCAGCTCAAACCTGGCGGTGACGGATCATGTCCGGCGTTAATTGATTAAGCGCAGAAACACCCATCAGCTTCATGCCGCGCTCAATTTCGCTTTGCAAATTGCCGAGCGCTTTTTCAACACCGGCTTGGCCGGCAGCGGCCAGCGCATAAAGATACATGCGCCCGCCCGAACACGCTGTTGCGCCAAGTGCCATGGCTTTTAGTATATGTGTACCGCGTCGAATACCGCCATCGCAAATCACCTCAATCTCGCCGCCCACCTCAGCCAGAATTTCTTCCAATTGGTCAAACGGCGTGCGCGACCCGTCCAATTGGCGACCGCCATGATTGGAAATCATAATCGCATCAGCGCCCAATTCGACCGCTCGGCGGGCATCGCGCGCACTCATCACCCCCTTCAAGCAAAACTTGCCGTCCCAATTTGCGCGCAAATCACCAGCATCTTCCCAATTCATATTTTGGTCGAGCATGGTAGAAAAATAATCACCCACTGAAATGGCGATATTCGACCCCTGCCCGACATGGTCTTTGAGTTGCGACAATTCGAATTTTTCGCGCAGAAAGTAATTCAGCGCCCAAGAAGGCTTGGCGGCAAATTCAAACATGCTTTTTGGGGTTAGCCGCGGCGGCGTGGTAAAGCCCGTATGCAAATCGCGCTCGCGATTGCCGCCGGTAATAGTATCGACCGTCAAGGTCAGAATATCGAAGCGGGCCTCGCGCGCCATATCCAACATAGCGGCATTGAGGGCGCGGTCTTTGTGAAAATAAAATTGAAACATTTTCGGCGTTGAAATGAGCGCGCCGATTTCCTGCAAGCTGACCGTGCCCAAAGACGACACGCCGAACAGCGTGTTGAATTTTTCTGCAGCACGCGCCACCGCACGCTCCCCTTGATAGTGAAACAAACGCTGCAATGCAGTGGGCGAACAAAATACCGGCAGACCGAGTTTTTGCCCCATCACCTCAACCGACATATCAATATCGGCAACGCCGTTTAGGATATTCGGCACCAAATCATAATCATCGTAGGCCGCCGTATTGCGCCGATAGGTCAACTCATCATCGGCGGCACCGTCAATGTAATGAAATATCGGCCCGGGCAGACGCCGCCGCGCGAGGTCGCGCAAATCGTCAACATTGCTGCATTTGTCCAGAGAACGCGGCATAAACCTTAATCCTGCTTAAAATGTTTCGACAGTTTCAGGCCTTGCGCCTGATAATTTGAGTTCAGCGCGGCCCCGTAAAGGGTTTGCGGCACATCTGTCAGACGCTCATAGACCAGCCGCCCGATAATCTGTCCATGTTCGAGAATAAACGGCACTTCGCGCGAGCGCACTTCCAATACGGCGCGCGCGCCGCCCTTGCCGTCATCGCCTTTGCCACCCGCTTCAATGGCGCCAAAGCCGGGGTCAAAGAAACC